>MDTC01188548.1_pt1 | contig 10807 bp, 9 predicted proteins | sample 811181 | NCBI WGS metagenome assembly MDTC01 (sample SAMN05326644, study PRJNA326480) | marine metagenome | isolation source: seawater | place: Pacific Ocean: North | collected 2011 | reverse complement strand
GACGAGTGTAGACAAGGCTTTCTTGCTTGGAAAAGCTCAAATCGTTCCTTGCCCCCGCTGCGCCAGCAATGACACACGCCTCGTCAGTCCGTTTGGTTCAACCGCATGCAAAGCGCATTTTCAGTGCAATGCGTGCGCGGAACCCTTCGATCATTTCAAATGCTTTTGAGCGCAACCATCCACTGATTTATTGCGTAGATGGGGCATGACTTCCATCAACCTGCGCCTCGAAGCCAACGCTCTGAAAACGGATGATTATACCTTCCAGGCACGCATTCGCCGACTGTTCATCATTGGATTGCACGGCGGCGTTAACCCTGATTTTCGCGAGGCCAGTCGCGACCTCTATTTCCGTGAGCTGCGCGTCCAACTGCTTGCCTTGGAAAGGTTCAATACAGAAGTACACACAAGGCCATTGCGGGCCCGCCTGCAATTGATCCTTTCGTTGCGGAGCTCGCGTTTGGTCCGATACAGCCGCACGCACTGGGTTGAACTCAACGAATGCCAGCCGAACTTATTGGTACAACTGCAGCAACGCATCAGCGCCATCCGAGCCGTTAGGCGTTCCATTGTTGCTGCAAAACGTACCGATGCCATTAATGCGCTCACCCTTGAAATCGAGCGCGTCCCAACGTTTCGCTTAATGCAACGATTAGGTCAGGAAGGCTTGAAGCACGTCAATTGAAATTAGTCCGCTTCAACCTGTGAAAGCACAAGGTCCTTGTACATGCCCTCCTCACCCATCAATTCATCGTGGGAACCAGCCTGAATCAATTGGCCTTGGTCCAATACCATAATGCGATCCGCATGCCGAATCGTGGACAAACGGTGCGCTACAATCAGGGAGGTACGGCCCTGCGTTATCGCCTCTGTTGCCCTCTGAATCAGCTGCTCACTTTCGGAATCAATGCTCGATGTAGCCTCATCCAACACCAAGACGGTAGGCTGCACTAAGTAGGCCCGCATGAAGGCAATGAGCTGGCGTTGTCCAACGGAAAGCATGGCGCCGCGTTCCCTTACGTTTTGCTCCCACTCTTCCGGTAATCTTCCAATGAATTCATCAGCTCCGACCGCTTTAGCCGCCGCGTCTAAGCGTTCTTGTTCGATGCCTTTTGCATACAGCGTCACGTTGTTTCGCAGGGTGTCCGAAAATAAGAAAACGTCCTGCAACACAATGCCAATATGCTGACGCAGCACCTGCAGCGGATAGGTTTCAATAGGTTTACCATCGATTAGAATGCGTCCCCTCTGATGAACATAAAAGCGATTCAACAAATTGATGATGGTCGATTTTCCCGCACCCGTCGGGCCAACAAAAGCCACCGACTCACCGGGTTCCACACGAAAAGAAACATCCTCCAATACCCACTCGTCGTCTGAATAAGCGAACCACACCTTTTCGAATTCAATGGCCCCTCGAAGGCGAATGGACTCCGGATTCACGGCCGAGGCACCGGCATCTTCAATTCGCTCATCTCGGGCCAATAACCTGAACACTCGATCTGAGTTCACAATCCCCATTTGCAGCACATTGAATCGGTCAGCAAGCTGACGAATCGGACGGTACAACATGAACACATACAAGATGAACTGCAAAAGAATCCCCAATGTCATCCGCTCGATGAGAACATCTTGCATGCCCCACCAAAGCAGTACACCCACGCTCGTAGCCGATAGCATTTCAACCAATGGAAAAAACACGCTAAAAGCCCAAACCGATCGAATGTTCGCATCACGGTGAGAAGCATTGATAGCAGCGAAGGCCTTCGCTTCAATGTCTTCACGCCCAAACGCCTGAACAATATGCATGCCAGTGACATGTTCTTGAACAAATTCGTTCATGCGACTGACCTGATTGCGGATATCAACAAACGCCTTTTTAATGACTTGCTGAAAAATCCGCGTGGCCAATAGCAACAACGGAATGGGAGTCAAGACGAGAAGCGTCAACTTCCAATCCACAAAAAACATGGTACCGATAACGACCACGAGAGCCAGCAAGTCGCCAATGGCATTGAGGATGCCATTGGAAAATACATTGGCGATGCCGTCGATGTCACTCACGTGGCGGGTGACAAGAGTACCCACTGGGGTTTTATCGAAATAACGAAGCTGGAATTGCGCTACGTGACGAAACAGCTTCGAACGTAAGTCCAAGCTCACCGATTGGGCGACCCAGTTGGCTAAGTATGTGACGCGGAATTGCAACAGAGCTTCAAAAAGGAGCATCCCACACACCGCCAAGAAGACATTCAGCAACAATTTATCGTCGCCAGCAGGCATGGCGTCATCCACGGCGATTCGAATGAGTGCCGGTCGCACCCACACCAAGCCGGAAAGCAGCACCACCAAAAAGCCCGTTGTCACAAATCGGCCACGGTACGGCTGAACCTGAGCTAAAATTTTGCGCAGGGTAGCTCCGTCAAAAATCCGTCCCGTCACCTCGTTTTGTTGCCCCTTACTCATAAATCAAGGCTTCATGAATGACTTGGTTTGAATCGGCTCAAATCCCGGATACACAACCCGGTTCAAGTACAGCCCTTCGCCCGGCGCAGAAGCGCCTGCTGCGCTGCGATCACCGGTTGCAATTACGGCTTGAACGTCTTCTGGTTTCATGCGCCCCTGTCCCACTTCAAATAATGTACCGACAATGGCGCGAACCATGTTACGCAAAAACCGATCAGCGCGGATTTCAAAAGTGTATTGTTCGCCGTCCTGCCGCAATTCAGCAAAGCGCACATCGCACAGCGTTGTTTTGTTATCCGCTCCAGCCTTGCAAAAAGCTGCAAAATCTCCCTGCCGAACAAGGTACTGGGTAGCCGCTTGCATAGATGCAAAATTCGTTTGTCGCAAGATACGAGCAGAGCGCCCCACCAAAAAGGGATCCTTGTAGGTGTGCATCCTGTAAACATAGCCACGTTCGGTCGCATCAAATCGAGCATGAGCATTCGAAGCCACCTCTGAAATTCTGTGGATACTGATCGAAGGCGGCAGCATACCGTTGAGCTTCCAAGCCGCTTCTTTCCAGTCCTTGAATCGTTTGGCTTTTGGCGAATCCAAAGGCCAATCGGCATGCGCCACGAAATAGGAAGCATGAACACCCGTATCCGTGCGACCGCATCCCATTACCGGCATCGGTTGACCTGTGAACAAAGCGAGATTTTTTTCAAGCACCTCTTGCACAGAGGGGGAATGGGGCTGCCTTTGCCAACCGTGGAAAGGAGCCCCATCGTAAGATAACTCAATGAAAACGCGCATGGCGGCTGGGCTTAAGCCCAAGATGCAATCTTCTCGCTCTTGTATTCGCCAGCAAACAATTTTTCTTTGACCAAAGTGAATGTCTCTATGGTGTACTGCACGTCGTCAATCGTGTGGACAGCCGTTGGAATCAAACGCAACATAATCGTATCCTTCGGAACCACCGGATACACAACAATCGAACAGAAAATACCATAGTTCTCGCGTAAATCGAGCGTTAGGTTGGTTGCTTCACCCAGTCCCCCTTTGAGAAACACCGGGGTTACACATGAATTGGTAACGCCCAGGTCAAAGCCAGCAGCTCGCAGCCCGGATTGGAGAGCATTGGCCACTTTCCACAAATTTTCTTTGTGCTCTGGCTGCGTACGCAGCATTTCCAATCGTTTTTGTGCACCGATAACGATAGGCATGGGCAACGACTTCGCAAACGTCTGCGAGCGCATGTTGTAGCGGAGGTAATCAATCACATCCTCATCGCCTGCAACAAAGGCCCCAATGGTTGCCATGGACTTCGCGAATGTCCCAAAATAAACGTCAATTTCATCCTGAACGCCCTGGGCATCTCCCGCACCGCGTCCATTTTCGCCCACTGTTCCGAAGCCGTGGGCATCGTCTACGAAGAGTCGGAATCCATACTCCGCCTTGTAATCGCAAATTTCTTTCAGCTTTCCTTGGTCACCGGCCATCCCGAAAACGCCTTCTGTGACAACCAGAATGCCTCCTCCTGTTTGGTCGCACAATGCTTTCGCTCGGTCCAATTGCTTGACAAACGATTTCATATCATTGTGCTGGAATACGAAACGCTTCCCCTGATGCAAACGAACCCCGTCGACCATGCACGCATGCGATTCTGAATCGTAGACGATGACGTCGTGGCGGCTCACCAAGGCTTCGATGGCAGATTGGCATCCCTGGTAACCGTAGTTCAATAGGAATGCGTCTTCTTTTTGCATGAAATCAGCCAACTGCGACTCGAGCAGTTCATGCTGAGCGGTTTGACCCGACATCATCCGTGCTCCCATTGGGTAACCCATGCCCCACTGTTCCGCTGCATCGGCATCAGCTTTGCGGATGTCCGGATGATTGGCAAGGCCGAGGTAGTTGTTTACGGACCAGACCAACACGTCTTTCCCGCGGAAAACCATACGGTTGGAAATCTCTCCTTCCAGCTTAGGGAATGTGAAGTATCCGTGACTCTCTCGTGCATGCTGCCCCAAAGGGCCACGGTCGTTTCGAATGCGATCAAAAATATCCAAAGTACAAGGGTTTAAAGGCGCAAACTTACTATGCGATTCGCAGTTAATCAGCATTTTCGCACCCACATTATGCGTTTTATGTCCACAGCTACGTGGGGATGGAGGGCAAGGGTTAAGTTTTCAAAATTACGTCAACGCAGAGGCCGGAATTCCATTGAGGAATTACCTTCGCAATCGCATGAACAAACAGCTTACGATTTACCCGTCCATTTTGACCGCGTGTTGTACGTTGCTTTTCGCTGGCGCCATGCTATTCACAGGCACAGGCTGTAGCGAATACAACAAGATCATGAAGAGCACGGACCTCGATTATAAATACGAGCGCGCTCTTGGCTTTTTGGACTCCAACAAATGCTATGGAGCACTGCCAATATTAGAAGAGGTGGTCAGCTTGACCCGGGGAACCGAACGCTCCGTGGACGCCCAATATAATTTTGCCAAAGCCCAGCGCTGCGTCGGGGACTATTACCTGGCGCGGTACTACTTCAAAATGTTCGCCAAAACCTTTCCCAACGACCCCCGCGCGGAAGGAGCTCAATTCGAAAGTGCCGTTTGCAGCTACTTGCTCAGCCCAAAACCTTCTCTGGACCAATTGGAGACGGAACAAGCCATTGATGAGTTTCAGCTCTTCCTGGACCGCTTTCCTTCAAGTTCATACAGGGATTCCAGCCAAATTATGGTGGATGAACTACGACACAAGTTGGAGATGAAATCATACGAGTCTGCACGCAACTACTACCACACAGAAAATTACAAGAGCGCCGTCATCGCCTTTGAGAATGCCTTGAAGGAATACCCAGACACGCCTTACCGCGAACAAATGCAATGGCTCATCGTTGACAGTTACTTCCGTTACGCAGAATTGAGCACCGAACGAAGGAAATTGGAACGCTATAACGATACCATTGAAGCTTTCCTTACATTTGTGGCCCGTTATCCGGAAAGTCAATACATGGCTCAAGCGCAAAACGTCCACGACAACAGCGTCAAAGCCATTGACGACCTAGCGGCAAATCGACCTACCGAATGAGCACGAATTTCAAATCCATCAAGGCGGACAAAACCACCGAAACGCGCGACAACCATACGTTGGAAGTGCAAGGCACCGGTAATTTATTTGAGACCATTGTCGTCTTGAGCAGCCGCAGCAAACAATTAGCTGTTGAAATGAAAGAAGAGCTGAATGCCAAGCTCGAAGAATTCATTACTCCAACAGATTCATTGGAAGAAGTATTCGAAAATCGGGAGCAAATTGAAATCTCTCGCTTTTACGAGCGACTGCCCAAGCCGCACAGCATAGCCATTGCGGAACTTGGCCAAGACCTCATTGGCGTCAATGACCCTGTCGAAGGCGAGGAAGCCGAAAAATCGGCTGACGCCGACGCATAGGCCGACAGGCGGAGTCATCGTCCCGCCATGTTGCACAAAAAACGCATTCTTCTAGGCATAACGGGCAGCATTGCTGCCTACAAATCCGCTTTGCTCGCCCGTGAGCTTCTGCGTCGAGGCGCGGAAGTTCGCGTCGTAATGTCAAAAGCAGCTACAGAATTCATTACGCCCCTAACCCTCGCAACACTCACCGACCATCGGGTCTACAGTGACTTCACCGAGAGTAAAGAACAGGGCACATGGACCAATCATGTTAACCTTGGTCTTTGGGCCGATGCGTTTCTCATTGCCCCAGCTACGGCGCAAACATTGAGCAGCATGGTGCAAGGTGCGGGCGATAGTTTTCTGCTCGCTGTGCGCTTGAGCAGCCGTAGTCCGGTGGTTGTGGCACCGGCCATGGACCTCGATATGTTCAAACATCCCGCGACCCAGGAAAACCTGAAAATTCTTGCTCAGCGCGGCGTTGGTATCATCGAACCTGAATCGGGTCCGTTGGCTTCTGGATTGGAGGGCAAAGGACGAATGGCCGAACCGGAACACATCGCCGATTGGATGGAATCATGGTTTGCAGCTTCCGCCCCGTTTCACGGTAAAAAGGTCCTCATTACCGCTGGCCCCACCCACGAGCCCATTGATGCAGTACGCTTCATTGGGAACCGTAGTTCGGGCAAAATGGGCTACGCGTTGGCAGATGCTTTTATCCGACTCGGAGCTCAGGTCACCGTAATCTCAGGACCGGTGCAATTATTCGAGCCAGAAGGCGTTCACGACTTGGTGAATGTTCAAACAGCACAAGAAATGTACGATGCTGCCTTGCAGCGCTTTGAATCCATGGACATAGCGGTTGCTGCGGCAGCGGTTGCCGACGCCAGGCCAGTGACACCCTCGGACAAGAAGCTTCACAAAGACGAACTACCTAAGGCCATTGAGCTGGAGTCCACACGGGACATACTGGCCGCTTGGGGACAACAAAAAGCACCCCATCAAACTGTAGTCGGCTTCGCGTTGGAAACCGACGAAGGCACCACAAGCGCTCTGTCGAAGTTGGAACGCAAGAATGCTGACTTCATCGTATTGAATTCAACCAGCGTAGCGGGGGCCGGTTTTGAAACCGACACCAACCAAGTAACCATCTTCGAAAAAGGCGGCAATTCTTTTAAATTTGAGTTGAAGTCAAAGGCAGAAGTTGCCAATGACATTGTGCGTACCCTTTTGAACTCCATCGATTCATGAACACCTTTTTTCGATCCGGTTTGACCTGCATCTTGCTCTGCCTCGGCATGGCCAAGTCCCCCTCAATCATAGCTCAAGAGTTGAATTGCAGGGTGCAAGTGATTGCGCCACAAATCGCGAACATCGAAGCGTCCATTTTTGAATCGTTGGAAGAGAATATCCAAGAATTCATGAACGGCCGTCGTTGGACCAATGACGAATTCGAATTTGAAGAGCGAATTGAGTGTACCATGCAAATCACCATTTCGGAAGCGCCAAGTCCTACTTCATTCCGAGGCAATATCCAGGTCCAAAGCTCCCGCCCGGTTTACAACAGCGATTACAACTCCGCGATGCTCCTGGTGAATGACGGAGATTTCGAAATCTCGTGGGACGGCAGCAGCAACATTCAATTCAGCATCGACCAATACCGCGATAACCTCTCTTCCATTCTCGCTTACTACGCTTTTATGATTTTAGGTATGGACTATGACAGCATGGCACTGGATGGTGGAACAGCGCATTACCTAAAAGCTCAAACCATCGTAGCTAATGCACAAAACTCCGGCCCCACAGGATGGAAGGCGAGCCAAGGCAATCAGAACCGCTACTGGTTAGTCGAGAACATGCTCTCGCAAACTTTTCGTCCAGTGCGCAATTGTCTATACTATTATCACCGCACGGGACTGGATCAATTATTCGACGACGTAGAAGCTGGACGGCTAGCCATGGCAGATGCTTTGATCGAAATGCGTCAAACACATCGAATCCGCCCCTCATCGTACAACCTCCAATTATTCTTCCTCGCGAAGTCCGACGAAATCCTCAAGGTATTCGGTCCAGCACCAGAAGCAGAGAAAACGCGCTTGCTTCCGGTATTGAAACAAATGGATCCCGGCAATATTTCGAAATACGACAGCATCTTGGGCTAAGAGTCTCCACCAAAGCATGCTGAAATCCTTAAAAATCCAGAATTACGCCTTGATCGATTCTCTCGAATTGACCTGGAAATCCGGTATGACCGCTATGACCGGGGAAACGGGATCGGGTAAATCCATTGTTTTGGGCGCGCTTGGATTACTGCTAGGGAGTCGAAGCGATACGAGCAGCATTCGTACGGGTACTGAGCGATGTACGGTCGAGGGGGTGTTTACCTGCTTTCCCCATGTCAAAGCCTGGCTTCAACGCCAAAAGTTGGACACCTGGGACGAACTCATCATTCGCAGGGAATTTTCCACGCTAGGACGCGGTCGGGTCTTCATCAACGATACGCCAGTGAAACTTCAGTTGCTTCAGTCGTTGGGACAACTTTTGGTAGACCTGCACGGACAAGACAGCGCCAAACTGCTTCTTCAACGGGACTTCCAGCTCGCTTGGATTGATGCGAACGCCAATCATCCGGATCTTCTCAGTGGTTACAAAGCCGCCTTTTCTGGGTTTAAAACTGCGCAAAATAAGTTGGCAGAACTCGAATTGAAGCGCTCCCAACCCCAAACAGATCTGGACTACATCCGCTACCAACTGGAGGAATTGCAATCACTCGAACTGGAAAAGCGGGACTGGCGGCAGCTCCTCGAAGAACGCGACGTACTCGAAAACAGTGAGGAAGTACGCGAGGCACTGACGCTAGCGTATGCCGCACTCTGCGAAAACGAAGCATCAACAAGTGCCATGGACGGCGTCCACCAAGCCGCGAAGCACCTCGACCGAGTCGGGCACGTAGGCCCAAAGTTCCAGTCCTTTTTGGAACGGTTGACCAGCGTTCGAATAGAATTGAACGATTTGGCAAATGAGATCGAAGGCACAGCGGAGCAAACTGAAGCCAATCCACATCGACTTCATAGGTTGAACGAACTGCACCACGAACTCCAACGCGTATTGCATAAACATCACGCTACAGATGCGCGTGAATTGAAGCGACTGACACAAAGCCTAACTGAGCAATTAACAGAGGCCGCAGGCATTGATACAGCCTACGCAGCTGCGAAAGATGAGCTCGATACTGAACGCCGAAATGCCTTGAAAGCAGGCGATGCCTTGATGCGGAGCCGACAGCAAGTAGGCAAGCACCTTGCAAGTACAATTGAAGCGACACTCAAGCGCCTGAGTATGCCCGAAGCTGCATTGGCGTTTCAATGGAAGCAACTTCCTGAGCCCGATGAATATGGAATTGAGGAGGTAACCATCGTATTTTCTGCAAATCCTGGTCATGCTGCCCTTCCGCTATACAAAGTGGCTTCAGGAGGCGAAAAAAGCCGTCTCATGTTGGCGTTCAAAGCCACAGGCAGAGGCGCTGCTAGCCTTCCAACAATTGTCCTTGACGAAATTGATACCGGGGTGAGCGGAAAGGTCGCCGAAGAAATGGCGAGCCTCATGCACAGCATGGCAAGTGAGCAGCAAGTCATCGCCGTGACCCATTTGCCTCAAGTGGCTGCTTTAGCAGATCACCACCTCAAGGTGGCCAAAGCCACCGAAAACGGTTCGACACGAACACTCGTCGCCAGTCTCAATGATGACCACCGCATTGAAGAAATCGCGGGCATGCTGAGCGGTTCGGTGGTGACCGAAGCCGCCAAAGCAAATGCTGCATCGCTCCGTGCCGGCATGCACGGGTAAAGCATCGTCACTAAAAGCGCCAATCAGCGCTAATGGAGGGCAGGAAGGGCAATTGATTCACCCGATCCCCTGTCACTCGATTGATGTAAAACACATTGTCTCGGCTGTAAACATTCGTCGCCCCAGCTGAAAACTCAAGCTTTTGACCGTTGCCAAACTCGAATTCGCGCCTCACACTCATGTCTAAGCGATGGTACGCGGGCAATCGCCCTTGGTTCAACCCTGCAAACTGAATACCGAGTTCTTGGCTATTGGCGACCACGTAATCAGTCGAAATACCATCGGTGACGTTTGGAGGCTGATAAAAACCTTGTGTCTGGGTGAAAGGCAATCCCGAACCGAGGTTCCACCGCGCGCTTACCTCCCAAGCATCTTCTCGACCAATGCCTTGAGACACCACCAAATTCACGTTATGCCGGCGATCGAAAACAGGATCATACCATCTGAATCCGTCCCAACGATCTACATTTCCATACCCATACACGAGCCATACGTAGCTCGATCGCTCCTCGTATTTGAGCACCACATCAGCGCCGTAGGCCACTCCAGTTTCAACAATAAAATCCTTGCGCAAAACCTCGGGCACCTCACTGTTGAGGGCGTTATCTTCAAAGAGTTTGTTGCGGTTGGCATTGGTCAACTGGCTGAAGTTCTTGAAGTACCCTTCAACGTTGAGATTCAAGCGTTCAGTCAAATCAAATTCAAATCCTGAAATCAAATGCTCTGCTGTTTGCAATGAGTGAATGACTTCCTGCACATCACCACTCGGAGTCAAGAGATTCCGCTGGAGGTTCTCCGGACCGGACAAGAAACCGTAGAAGAGGTTGACCACGTCCCGATCGGAATTGGAGCTAATTACGTTCTGCGAATAAAGACCCGCCGCGAATTTTAGGCGAAGGCGTTCACTGGCTTTGTATTTTAAACCAACTCGTGGCTCAGGACGAAAGCGCGCAATTGAGCTGTAATACTGCATGCGCATGCTAGGATTGATGATCCAGTCTCCTCGGTTGATGCGGTAATCCACATAGCCTGCGAATTCCGTTGTATTCTCCACTTGTCCAACTTGAACCCCTATG
>MDTC01103498.1_pt1 | contig 10807 bp, 10 predicted proteins | sample 811181 | NCBI WGS metagenome assembly MDTC01 (sample SAMN05326644, study PRJNA326480) | marine metagenome | isolation source: seawater | place: Pacific Ocean: North | collected 2011 | reverse complement strand
GTATCAATATATAACGTTGTAATCGGATATTTTAAATCTAATGCTGAGGCAAATCTTGAAACTAAGGTTACAGGCATTGACTTCAATGCTGCTGAAGAGATTTTATTTGCAACACAAGAAAAAATAGAAGTTGACGAAAAAAAAGAAGAAGCAGAAGAAGAAGAGGTCCCTGTTGATCCAAGAATTCAGAAAATATACAGCAGCATTCGCTTGCATTTTACAGACAAAAAACCAAACGAAGAACAGTTTGATGATGAAGAAAGAGGTATGACGCCAAGAATGCTTGAGGATTTAATCAATTATTATGGAGCTGGCGACTATCAAATTGGACAGGCTCCAAACAACTTTCCTAGGGCAGCACAAAGAAAAGCAGTTCTCCCAATCAATGATATTGAAGGCTGCCGTTTGGGCGCTAGTATACCCAAGGTATCAGAAGACCAGCAAAATCAAATGGTAAATCAGCTGGTATCTTTCTGGAAAAAAGCAGAAAAAGGTACGGATGAAAAGAAAAGTAAATTCATGCAAATAAGAAGTTACTCATCAAGAATTCAACAGATAATGGTAGCTAATGATTTATTTTTATGTGAATTTAATAAATCTCTTAGTGAACTATCTATGGTAAATGCAAAACTTGAGATGGAAGCTAATGAAAAAGCTACAGAGGGTAACCTAATGATTGCAGCAGCTGTAGGCATAATGAATGTTATGTTTAAGTTCTTTGCAGCTTTTGCTGCAGTTTTATTGGCTCTAATATTATATAGAGTAGAAAAAAGCTTAAGGAAATAATATAAGCATGAATAGTTGCTCTAGATTAGCAGTAATCTTTTTCTTTTCCATATCAGCCTTAGCTGATCTGAAGGATGATTTATATGGTGAAAATGAAGCTGCTAAAAGCTTCGTAGAATCCTTTGTTATGAATTGTTCGGTAATGACGCCTCAGTGTGTTGAAAGGCAAGAGGCTGAATTTCAAGAAGAGCAATTTAATGCAATTTTCCTTGAAGCTCTTGATAGAGACATGCAGATCTGGCCAAACAATGAAATTGTTATGCTTAGGTCTGCGCTTGAGAGCAGAAAAGATGCTGATGCAGACTTTGCAGATGGATTCTTTGGTAATGCTGCTGAACAGTATCAAGAAGCAGCAACCACAATTGCTAAGCTTTTAACCGAGGCTGATGCAATTGTTAAAGAAAGTATTGAGCTTGGTGAAGAGTATTTATATCAAGAAAATAGACCGGATTGGGCTGCTGATTATTTTAATGAAGCTTTGATTTATGATCCTACTAATAAAAGAATTGCTAAAGCTGTTGCTCGTATAAATTTCTTAAACTCTTTTGAAGATGGAGTTATAGAGATAGAAGAACTGCTTGCAGCTAATGAATTTGATTTAGCTATCGAGTTAATTGATGAATTATTACTTGGCGATCAATATAATGAAACTTTACTAGGTCTCAAGAAACAAGCATCTCAGGGCGAAACAGGGGTTAAAATTAAAAAGAGTTTAGCAGAATTCAAAAGCGAACTCATAACAAGCGAAACTGAAGAGCAAAAAAATGTGCTTTTATCTAAAATAAATAATTCTATTTCTATTTTTGGCATAAATGAGATGACAACAGAATTGGTTGGTCTAAGAGACGAAGTTGAAGAGCTTCTATATGAGCAAAGATTTGATCAATTAAGTAATAAGTTTATTAATAGTCTTGAACCTCTAGATGCATTATATGATCAAGCGAATACATTGCTCAGCTTATATCCGAGAAACAAGGAAGTGCAAAATATTGCTGATCAGATAAAAGAGAAAAGAAATATTGAAATGCTTGAAGAGCTAAAAGCTAATGCTGCAAATCTGTACGCAAGTGAAAAATGGAATGACGCATTAAATGCTTACAGCGAGGTATCCTTAATAACTAAATCCAAAGAAGACCGTGAAATGGTTAATAATTTAAAAAATTTAACAAAACGTCTTTCTTCAATGCAAACAATTATGAATGAACCAACTATGCGATTAGGTTCAAAACAAGGAATAAATTCAGCAGAATGGCTATTAAATGAATTGAAGAAATTTTCTTCAACTGATACGCCTGCATTAAATAAGTCAATTGTTGATTTTGAATCTATGATAGGTTTCTACTCTGATCTAGTATCAGAAAATGAAAAAATGCAAAGCAATCAAGTTGCTTCTAAGCCATCATCTCAACCCACAAGTCCCCAGGCAAACAAACAATCTTCGTCTAATACACAGACAAATAAAAAATCTATAGCATCAAATAGTTCCAGCAACACTTCAGCCAAACCATCGGCTCAATCTTCAACATTGAGAGTTACAAAAAATGCTAGCTTGGATATGAACTCTTTTGTGTCAAAAATTGAATGTAAAAAAAGAATTAGAAACAAACAAATGGTTGCCAATTTTGAAATTTCTGTGAAATCATCAGGAAGAGCTTCGAATGTAGTATTAATTAATGAGCAAGAATTAAATCTATCCTCTAGAGATGAGCCGGCTATAGATGTAATCAAAACAGCATTATCAAAATCAAGATATAAACCTGCAAAATCTGGTAATGCTTTTGTTGATGCAACAATCATTAAGAAGATTAATATTGTTAAAAATATATGCATGTAATCAAAAGCTTTAATCTTAGTATCTTTCCAGTAGTATTATTTTTCTCGCTTATTTCTAGTCCAGATATATTCAGTATGGATGAAGAGTGTGATTTTAAATGTCAAATTTCATCAAAAAATAAAGAGAAAAAAAAATCAATTGAGCCTGAATCTAACAAGATAGAAAATAAAAAAAAATCTAATTCGAGTTACTTAAATTCCTTTGCTAGCGCAAATTCTTCAAATCTTTTTGTTACGAATACTGCTTCATATAATGCAAAAGTTGCAAAGTTTATTGGTTGGTTAAATGCAAACTTAGATGATCTAATCTACATACCCTATGGTTTTGAATATACTGCTGGATATGCTAGTGGCTCTAAAAATAATATCAGGGTTTCTGATGAATCTTTTTATCTAATTGACAAAGAAAATAATAAAAAATATAAGATTCTCACCGCAGATTCTTCATCTTCTTCAGGTTCTCAAGGAATATACGGTATAAATAATCTTGAGTTAGCTGACAAGCTCATTAAAGAATTTAAGTTTGATTTTAAAGGAGCATTCGCACCAAGTAAATTAAGTCAATCTGTTAAAGGCATTACATTTAATTTAAATGCTTTTGAAGAGATTACTGGTGATAAATTAGAATCGTATCTTGATCCAGAAGTTGCTGAATATGTGAGGCCTTTGTTTAAGAATATAGATATCACATTTGAACAAGAGATTTCCAAGCCATCTGATACAAGAATGTTCAATTCTTTTGCTATTGATCTAAATGATACGATCGCAATTTATATAGATGCTGAAGCATCTCAACCTGTTGAGTTAATGGATAAACTTTGGAAAGAAATAAGTGAATTAATGTACAAAATGGTTGATCGAGAAACACTCTTAGATTTAGCCAGAACTGAATATATTCCTTCTTTTGAGCAGTATGTAGATGTCTATAACCAGGTAGAAAATGCTATATATAGTGGAGATTACGAAGCAGACTTTCAAAGGCTTGGTAATTATTTTTCTGATCCACAGATACTAAGCGATTTATCCGGAACCTTATATGGTTTTTCTTTGGGCTTAAATTGGTCTGACGAATTATTTAGAAATATCTCCCGTGACTCTGGTGGTGCTATTGATGGCGCTATGTTGATGGCCAGAGGCATGATAAGCAATAAAATGTCTAAATATGAAATCCAAATGTTATTGCAATCTGCTGGGATAGATAGAAACTTACAAGGACTATATCTCGATTATGTTTATTCCTTATATGAACAGTTATATGATCAGGCTAAAATTTTTATTAACAATCCTAGAGGTCTATTAATTGAATTGAAGTTCCCTAACGGCCTAGACCAAGAAATTTTTTATGAGCTTGAACAGAATCCTATGTTGGCTTTCACCATATTAAATTCTATGGAATTAAAAATTACTGCAAACCCAAGATTTTAAAAACTAATACTAATTTCTACAGACTCAACGAAAGTTACTTCCCAATCTAGGAAGTTATCCATTTTTATATCAAAAGTTTCTTCTTTACTAACTTCTCCTTGAACAAGCTTTACCTTATTTTTACCTGCCTCTAAAACAATAGTATCGTTAGCAAATTTTGCTAGTGGTCCTAGCAGCTTGTCGTTTGAATAGACGATAATTTTAGCAGGGTCTCCGTCATGCTTTACCCTTAAAAACCCAATACCTCTTTCCAATTCGATTGTTTGTGTTTCTCTATTTTCACTTCTAGGTTTGAAAGTAAATTCTTGCTCTATATAGTTGTCTAACTTAAGCGTAATATTAACTGATTCAGTAAGTTTAATTTTTTTAATTTCTTTTGGTGTCTTTCCTAAGCTTTTGCCATTTACAAAGACACTAGCTTTAGGCGGTATACTTTTTAGGTATAAAGATCCTTCAATCGGGGTTAAGTCAAAGGATAAAGATTGATTTTTATTAAATTTAATCTTCTTATTCAGCCTTTTATGATTAATATCTAAAAAGCTTACTTCAATTTGTTCATTGACCTCAGCAGACAATTCGATTGGCGAAGTGCCCATATTCTTATTATTTATAAATATACTTGAAGGTGGGTTTGTGGTTAGATTTATACTAATTAATTTATCAGGCAAAGAAGGGGATTTGTATTTATAAGCACTAAAATTTTTAAGTAAACTGGGCGAGTCATATCCCTCTCTAAGTCTATATTTTTGAAGTTCTCCAAGCAGTGCAAGAGTGCTGCAGTTATTACATGGGATAGAATTGCTTGACTCAATAAGCCTTGTTGCAAGATCAATTTGCGTTATAAAAAGGATATTTTCAGGCTCTTTATAAAAATCAATTTTGATAACTTTTGCTGAGGGATTAATTGAAGATACTTTTTCAATACATGTATCTTCTTGGGTACATGAAACTAAATCTTCTTGAGAAAGGTTTTTAATAGATTTTCCCTTAAGTGGGCCTTTGGACAATGCATCTAAAATAATAGTATTTAAATTAGAAGTATCATTTGTAATAACATAATACTCTTTAGTTTGAGCAAATGCTGATACACATAAAAGACTAATAAGACAAAGTTTTTTTAACATATCAAATTAGTGACCCGCGTATATGATTTATACGCGGGATTTTTAAAGTAAAATTAAAATTGATGTCTATAGGTTAACGTAATGTAGTCCGCTTCTTCATCAAATGTTTCAGCATCTTCAGAATCTATATCTCCAACTGATTCTAAGTTTCCGACAGTTTTGCCAGCATAATTATATAACATTACTTCACCTGGATCGTATGAAAAAGCTTTTCTTTCAATACCTAATGTTATTGTATCAGTTGGCGCTAAAACATAGACAAGCCCTAGACCCAAGACCGCAGCAGATCCTGTAGATTCCATCTTGTAATTGACATCCCATGCATAAAAGCCCGTTCCATTGTCAAAACCGGCAACCAAAGTTTCCTGAGTAAGTCCTTGTGATGCACCATATTCGCTAAGAACAGCTTGCTCTGAATATTCAAATTGTTGAGAAACTTCAAAGTCGCTAGCCTGGTAACCAACTTTTGCAAACCAGAATAACTGATCTGTGATTTTATCCTGATAGACTCCAGCTAGGTATAAACCCTCAGAAGATGCAGTTTGCTTTCCTGATTCAAGATCATCCCAGTTAAATGGGAAATCATAATCTGTATAAATGTATGATCTGCTGTTTGTGAAATCCATCTCATTTTCACCAGAATAAAAACCAGCAGCAAAACTCCAGTTACCATTAATTTTATATGAATAGTTAACTGATGTTTCACTTCTATCATTGGTGTCTGTATGCGACCAGCCAGCTGTTGGATAGTCAGCACCTGGCATTAAATCATCAGCTTCACCATTAGAATTTTTAATTGATAGACTGTGCTTGCCAACTCTGACATCGAAACCCAATGCTAAAGCGCCATAACTCATAGAACCTTCTACAATCGCATTATCACCAGTAAAGCCTGAAGAGGATAATCCTGGATCTTGGTTTTCAAGGGTAAGGCCATAGTCAATGTTTTCATAGCCTAGCGAGACTCCCCACTTAACCTCATTAGCAGTAACTATTGAGGATACTGAAAACAATGCTACTAATAAATAGTTTTTGTAATTCATATCAACACTCCAAAATGTTTAAAAAAAAATTATATCGTTTATATTATGATCATGCAAAATTTATTATTTATGAAGAAAAAACTTCTTTTTTTAGCAATAATGCCTTTCACTTTACTGTCATCAGAACGAGACATTAATCATAAATGGTGTATGAACATTGGTGGTTATGATGAATTTAGAACTAAAGATGGTACATACGTTGATTGTCTTACAAAAGATTATGCCATAGAGGCTGAGTATGATTACAATTGGAAAGAAGCAATAGGTCAGGCGCTGCATTATGCCGATGCTACAGATAGAAAGCCGGGTATTTTATTAATTAAAAGAAAGGAGAGTAACAAAGATTATCATACACAGCTGATGCATGTTATCAAAAAGTATGATCTCCCTATAGAAATATTTGTAACTGAATTAAATAAAGAATAGGTGTTATTTTTCTATTAAGATTCCTATAATTTTTTCTATGGATATATTTTATTTTTTTATTTCCGCCTGGTTTTTTATTCATTTTATTGAATGCATCATATATAAAAATTTGATTATTCGTTCTCCTCATGGGAAAACTAAAGCATTTATTTTTACCATATTCTTTGGCTTTTTATATCTCAGAAAAATTAAGAAGAAGGCTTAAAATATATTTTATGGAAGTCTTTTATGGCTGAATCTACTAAAGCGTCTTTTTCTTTAAGCTCTTGATATAAATTAACTGAATTAAGAGTTTTACATCTACTTAAAGCTACGTATGTCTGGCCCGTAGCAAAAGCTCCATTACCAAGATCAATTGAACAACTTTCTAAAGTTAGTCCTTGAGCCTTGTGAATAGTTACCGCCCAACCAAGCTTTAATGGAAATTGTTTAAAAGATGAAACTATCTCTTCTTCCATCTCATCATTGTATTCGTCGTAAACATATTTAATTTTATTCCACTCTTCTCTTTTAACTTTAAAAATTTCGTCACCAACTTGTACTCTTATGAATTTTCCTTTTTTATCAGAACAGTTTGCAACCACTCCTATAGTTCCGTTAACCCATCTCCCCTCACTATCATTTTTAATAAACATTACTTTTGCATCTTTTTTTATTCTTAGATTTCTTGGCGCAGGAAGGTCATTATCATTAAACTCACCAAGTTCTTCAGACCTAGCAGATGTAGCTGGCCCATCAATAAGATTCAACATTTCTTCATTAATTTGATCAGCTCTATATTTTCTGGTTGTAATTATTAATGAGGATTCATTTTCTAGTTCTGGATTAAAACATCTTCTATTAATACTATTAATAGTTTCAGAAAGATCCTCGCCAAGTCTGATATTATTAAGTAAAGAATAAAAGTCTTCATCTTCACTTTGCCTAAAAGAATATGTGAGCTCAAAGAAAGCTGGACTATCTATTTCTTTAAAACTATTAGAGCTAAAAAAGTATACGGATTCATATTTTTCATCAATAACATCAATTTCACTATCTTTTACCACTGGTGGAAGCTGAAAAAGATCTCCACATGCTAAAACATGAATGCCACCAAAAGGCTCTGTAGAGTTTCTATGAAGTTTTAAAGTTTCGGATATGGCATCAAGCATTGGAGCCCTAACCATAGAAATTTCATCAATAATTAATAACTCTAGTTTTTTTAGCAACTTTTTAAATCTAGGATCATTAGTTTCTTGAATCTGAGGAAAAATATCAAAACCTATTCTAAAGGCAGAATTTATTGTGCTACCCCCAATATTAAGCGCAGCAACTCCAGTTGGAGCAACAACGATTTTTTTAAGGTTATTTTTATCTAAAACTTTTTCAATTAATGTAGTTTTACCAGTTCCAGCTGCTCCAGTGAGATAAATAAATTGTTGAGAATCAGAATCTAGCAGCTCAAGGATGTTGTTTAATATGGCATCAAAAGTTTTTACTTTATCTTTGATTGAAGTTTTCTTCATTTATTAAAAATTATTTCAGGCATTATCGGATGTAAGATTATATGATAAAAGAATAATTCTTTTGAAAGACTTGAAAATTAATTGACGCTAAAAAATCATATATGAATATTCAAGATTGTGTAGTTTGTAATAGTAATCAAACTGAGCCATTTCAGACATCAGATAATTTAAATTACTGGCACTGTAATTCATGCTGCACAAAGTTCTTAGATCAAAAACATTTTGTTGATAAAGATTCAGAAAAGAAAAGATATTTGGAGCATGAGAATATTATTGAAGATATGGGTTACAGAAATTTTTTATCTAAACTCTCAAATCCTTTAATGAAAAAAATTAAAGCAACTGCAAAGGGGTTAGATTTTGGTTGTGGTCATGGGCCTGCTTTAGCAGATATATTTAAAAGTAATAATTATTCAATAGATCTTTATGATCCATTTTTTTTCCCAAATGAAGATATTTTTTCAAAAAAATACGACTTCATAACCTGTACAGAGACAGCCGAACATTTTTTTAATCCAAAAAAAGAGTTTGATCTTATTAATAAATTGCTTAAAAAAGAGGGATGGCTTGGTGTTATGACATCCTTTTTACCAACTCAAGAGGCTTTTGACTCTTGGCACTATAGAAGGGACCCAACCCATGTCGTATTCTATGCTGAAGAAACGTTTGAGGTTATAGCTCAGCAAAGGAATTGGCATTGTGAAATTATTACTAAAGACGTAGTATTATTTTATAAAAAATAATTTGGGAAGTTCATATGTTTAGTCATGTAATGCTCGGAGCAACTGATATTGAGAAATCAAAAATTTTTTACGATGCGACACTTGGTACTCTTGGTGCTAGGCCTGGAAAATTAACATTAGGATATGACAATAGAAAAAGATATATATATTTTATTGATCATAAAAATAGTTTTTTAATTACTGAACCAATTAATAATCAGGATGCAAGTCACGGCAATGGAGCAACTATTGGATTCCATGCTAGTAGTCCTGAAATGATTAATGCATGGTATGAAGCTGGTAGAAATGCTGGTGGAGCTGATGCAGAATTATGTGATCCGCCAGGCATAAGAGAGGGCATGGGTATAAAATATTATTTGGCATATTTGCTAGATCCATCAGGAAATAAAATCTGCACTATGTATACTTTTCCAAGAATAAAAAATAAATGACCAAGACAGTTTTTATTATTCTTTTTATTCTATTAATTTTTGCGTCTGTTTTTTATGCGCCAAAGGCGTTAAGGCTCTATAAGTTAGCAAATCTTTATAACGAGGATAAAATTGCAAGTAACTTCATAAATATAGATAAGATTTTTCCAATCTCTGAGCGTATACCATCTTCGGACAGCCCTCACACTTTTACTAGAAAAGATTTTAAGCTCCCTGATACATATTATTTTGAGGGAGAAGAAGTAAACCTCGAGCAAGGGTTATCACATTTTAAGACTGACGGTTTAATGGTCTTGTACAAGGGTGATTTATTATATGAAAATTATTGGAATGGTAATACGCCAGACAGTCAACACATAGCTTTTTCGGTCACCAAGTCATTTGTTTCAGCTTTAGTCGGCATTGCTTATCATGAAGGCTTAATAGATAGTATAGAAGATCCTATCACAAAATATTTATCTGATTTTAATGGGACAGGATATGAGGGAGTGCGCATTAAAGATATTTTGCAGATGTCTTCAGGTGTTAAATGGAATGAGGATTATGCTGATCCTAACTCTGACATAAATAGATATGGAAGAACCATTCTGAAAGGTTCTTCTTTTAGAGATTTTGCTAAAACTCTCCAAAGAGAAAAAGAGCCAGGAACTTATCATCACTATGTAAGCATTGACACTCAAATTTTAGGATTCTTGCTTGCAGAAGTGACAGGTATGCCCTTAAAAGACTACTTATATGAAAAGATTTGGAACAAAATTGGAATGGAGGATGAAGCTTATTTTATTGTAGATAACAACGGTATTGAAATGGCTCTAGGCGGGCTTAATGCAACATTAAGAGATTATGCAAAGTTTGGACTATTGTATGCAAATAGAGGCAAATGGAATGGAGAGGTGATCGTCCCATCTGAATGGGTTGATGCATCACATGAAACAGATGCTTCTCATCTAATACCAGGAGAACATGAGCTTTCATCTTCACCGTGGGGATATGGTTTTCAATGGTGGGTGCCTGGATTTCCTGATACAGACTTTACTGCATCAGGTATTTATAATCAGTACATATATGTAGACCCAATTAAAAATATTGTTATAGCAAAAACATCTTCAAATCATAGGTTTACTGCTGAAAAAGAATATTCAAAAGCAGCTCATGTAGCAATATTCAGATCGATAGCAAAAAGTATAAATTAAAAATGCAAAAAAAATATTTGGTCATTTGCACTTTGCTAATATATTCTTGCCAAGAGCCACCCCAAGAAAACATATACACTCCTCCCTTGGAAAAAGAATTGTTTGATAACAAATTACATATAAATCTTGAAGTAAACGATTTCTGGTCAAAAATATCCAAGATAAATCTTTTAGACAATAAAATACTTAGTTTTGATGAGAATAAAAAACAAATAATCTTTGAAATTAATCCAAAGAATTTTCAAGACTATATAGACTGCGGAATGATGAATGATGAGTTGTATGTAAATTATATTTC
>MDTC01090461.1_pt1 | contig 10807 bp, 17 predicted proteins | sample 811181 | NCBI WGS metagenome assembly MDTC01 (sample SAMN05326644, study PRJNA326480) | marine metagenome | isolation source: seawater | place: Pacific Ocean: North | collected 2011 | reverse complement strand
CCTTAGGCATTGGATGGAAGAATTGTAATAATCCATTTTCTGCATTATTACTTTCTTCTTTTACAATCTTCTCTATCTTGTCTATCACGGAATTCGGTCCCGTGATAGATACTTGATTATCGCACCAATTAGGCATCAACTGCCTCCTTGGTATTAATTAAAGTAAGATGAGAACCAGGTACATTCCATCTCTGACCTGCGTCAGTCTTCACCAAAATGTATTTGATTTTCACTCTCTCAACCGTGCCCTTTAGAATCGCACCATGTCTGCCTTGGAACGACACTCTGTCCATAAATTTGAATTTATGAGCATCAGCGGTATGTAATTGATTTCTTCTCAACTTCACGGCATCTATCACAGCCGTTAAGTCTGCACCATTCATCTCGTAGATGTCTGATATAACTTTCTGCGTCTTCTTGTTCATATGTTCAACTCCTTTGTTCATAATTCAGTATAGCATGGATGGTAATACCGTCAACCGGCCTAGGCAATTTTTTATCGACTAGATCTTGTGGCCAGCAACAAGACCAACTACAAGATGTAGTGCCTTAAATGAGCCGCTATTTTATTAGGTTTTTCAGTCGGCTTTATATATACAGATTTTTTGAGCCAGGTTGACGCTATCTTGTTCCGTGTTATTATGAGTTATGAAACAAGGAGTTGAAATGTATAAAGAGAGAACAAGAAAAAGAGATATTAATCCTTTCGCAATTAAGAAAGGCTTTTATATTACTGAATTGAATATGGGTCACTTACCAGGAGATGGATATGAACTTATATCTACTTCAGAACTAGCAGGACCGTTCAAGACTTTGGATAGAGCGAGAGCGGTATTCAAAAAAATTGTATGTGAAAACAAATGGAGAAATCATTGGGACTTTGACATTTGTGGTCCAGAACATAGACCACATGGTTATCCAACTCCATGGTACGGATTTAAGGAGAGAGTATGAGAACAGAGTATGAAGAGGTCAGAGACATCCTGGCAAATAATGATGTCACAGACGCAGACCAGATAGAGTATGGTTCAGAAGTTTTTGAAGAACTGATGGACTATTACATGAGCTCGGGCGATATGCCATATGGTGTAATGAAGGCCAGAACAGGTATGCCGGATGAATGGATCATAGACAGAATATTTGAACTGGATCTTTTGAAGGATACTGACGAAAAGGCAGGTCTTGAAAGCCATTATTTTTTGAAGGACATGATATGATAGGTGGATTGAAAACAAAATCAATAGAAGATATATTTGAAGAAATGACAGAAACTTATATCCAGGGAGAATATTTGGAAGGCATGACACAATGGGGAGATGATGCCCTTATGTCACCTAAGACTTTCTCCAGCAGGTTCCAAGATGTATGTCTAGGATATGGATACAGGGAGGCGGAGATAATTCCTGCGAAGCACGAGTTAGAAGAATGGTGCCGAGAACACTTGAGCCATTTAGAAAGTAAGTTTAGATAGATGAAAAAGAAACAGAAAGAATATAAACTAACCAGAGAGGATTGGATCGAGTTATTAGAATTTTGGCCATTGTCTATCGTGACACCGGCCGCGATACTTCTAATATTGTTTGGTCCGATAATAATGAGATGATATTAGAAACTTTATTAGGAGTGTTCCTTACGATAGCAGGCGGTGGAGACAAGTCAGTAGACCCAGCATCAGTGATTATCAAAGGCGTACAAGGAGCCAACAAGATAATAGAAAAGAAAGAGAAAAAAGAACTTAAGGCTTCGATGCACGAAGAGTTCTATCAAATGACTAAGGACGGAATTTATATATTGGGAGGACTAAAATAATGACGACAAGCGAAACTCATAAACACCATTTCCAGGTTGCCGATGTTGGTGACTGGGATTTGGATCAGGACAGAAGCATCGTACCAAGCATCCATAATTCTTTGAAGTATTCAGGGATCACAGCCGTTGTAGACGGTGATGAAATGAACTCTGCAGGCTTTACTGTATGGACTTATTCGCCAAGAGAGGTTGTAAGAAAAGCATTGGAAGATGATGGAATCCAACTAGACGACTAACCAAAATTACCAAAATTACCAATTAGACCTTATTTAGGTCTAACCACTTTGGATTTGATAGGAGATTTACCTTTCATCCTAGGTTTGAAACTCTTGCCTTTGTTCTTTGCTTTTTTGATTTGAGCACCCTTCAACCTCAAAGAGCCTGCTCCTGACCTTTTGGTCTGGCTGAGTTTCTTACCCGCCACTCTGGCCTTCTGCTGTCGCTTCTTTCTGATCTTTGCAGACTTCACTGGATCTGTTTTTTGGAAACAGGTGCTTGGCTTGGCCACGATACGACCCTTCCTGGGACCAGATGAGCATCTGAAACCTTGCTTAGGTCTGCCACCCTTCTGTCGCCTCAGGATCTGGCTCACACCTTCTGTGATGGCAGAATGGTCTGGATGTTCTTCAATAGTGCCATTAAAGTTTTCTGGTACTATATCTTGTGGCACTATATCTTGTGTCGGTTGACCTTTGATGGCACTAGATGTTGTGGCACTAGATGTTGTGCCTTCTAAATTTTTTGGCGTATTGATGAATTCTGAAATCTTCATACGAGTATTTATAGACCTTACACCTAACACCTAATACCTAATACTGATGCTTACTGATGCTTAAACTAATGCATACTGATACTGAACTTAAAGGGTGCTACATTCTGCACAAGATCAACTTGCCTGGATAGATGTGTTAAATACACATGCAATGAAGATATTTGAGATATACAACACAGATGAGAACATAGGTCCTGCACCAAAAGGTGCCTGTTCTAAACCCAAATCAAGCCTGCCTGCATCATGGGTCAGCAGTTGTAAGTCACAAGGTAAAATGAAACGCACAGGTAATCGTGTGGCAAAACTTGGTGGTAAGACTAAAAAGGTTGCCGGTAAGAGAATCAAAGGCAAGAAGTACGGTGGCCCATTACCAGATTACTCTGCATAACATCTAGAATCAAAGACCTAATAGCGAGCCAATAGCGAGCCATAACTACCCATACATGGATTGGATCAAGATACACGACCTAAAACGTATTTCAACACACATTCAAAATGATCTCGACAAAGCCTACAAAGATGTAATGGACGAGGGCAACTACCTTCGAGGCAAGAGCATAGCACAACTCGAAAACGCTTGGATAGAATACACAGGTGCCGAAGACTGTTGCACATTGACTAGTGGTACAGATGCCCTGCACACTGCCGCAATGATATCCGGTGTTGGGCCTGGCGACGAAGTAATTTGTTGTTCCCACAGTTATATTGCTACGGTAGAACCATTCCTACATCAAGGTGCTACTATCAAATGGATAGACAGCAAACTCACAGACTTCTGTATAGACGAAGATAAGATAGCAGAGAAGATTACATCTCGCACCAAAGTTATTGTATGGACCAACATTAATGGACAGAGTCCTAATTTAGAAAAGATTGTAGAACTTGCCAGAAAACACAATATCATGACCATCGAAGATGCGGCACCAAGTGCAGGTGCTAGATATAAAAACAAACCTATAGGTCATAAGGATCATGCAGTTGACATTACCTGTTTTAGTTTTGGACCTGTTAAGAATTTTGGAGCAATAGGAGGTGCTGGAGGGATCACAGGATCAAAAGAAATATGTGATGAAGCAAGGCAAATAAAAAATCACGGTAGGGACAAGAACATGACAAGGTATGATCACACTGCTTTGGGTTGGAATAGAAATATGCATACCCTACAGGCATCGTTCCTACTTGCAAAACTTCCTTACCTTGACGAGCTCAATGATATGAAAAGAGAACATGCCACTTATTACAATCAAAGCCTACACAATGTCGTAAACCATATCCCCGAAGAACAGGAGGATAGACATCACGTGTATCACCATTACGCAGTCCTAGTTGATAGCAGACAAGAACTGTCAACGTTCCTTAAAGACAAGAATGTTGAAGCACTGGCCCACTGGCCAAAAGGTCTGCATGACTACATTCACACTCCAAACTCTAATGAAAAATTGATTAACACTGACAAGATAACATCTCAGACTATTTCACTACCGTGTAGTCCTTTCCTAACAAAAACAGAAAGAGAATATGTCGCAGAGATGGTGCATCAATTCTACAATAAAAATTAAGACCTATATAGATCTTGTGTCACACAGTGTACACCACCGTCCCAGAACCATCGGTGCCTAAAAGGTACAACAATGGGATTGATGTTGTGCTTCTCAAGAAAATCAAATACCTTTTTATTATAGTTGTTTACTAAAATGGTTTCAGTATTCAAGGAAAGCATATTAACTTCAAACACAGTTTCCTCCACATACCCAACCCAATCTTTTAGATATGTTTCAACGTACTCACTAAACTCGTCACTGTCCTCTTCTCCCGGAACCCACCACTTGCCGCCATTCTTTTGTTTAACTTTACGGAATGGTGACATCTGATCCCAATACTTGTCTTCCAGATAACAAATATCCCATCCTGGAAACTTCTCCTTGTAGTCCTGTATTTCAAACAATGTAACTATACAACCCTCTTTTGGCACACACCAAGTACAGTCGCCGTGTCCCTCGTTTTCCATAATGTCAACTTTGAATCCTTCTGCTGTCCATTGTGACTCATATCTTTTTACTAATGCACTGTCTCGCCATCCTGGCTTGTTGGTCCCCCAGTGAAGAGTACCGCCACGTCGATGTATGAAACTGGTGCTCATTAACTTCTGTTGCTCACAAGATTCAACTATAACTTTGTTTTTAATTTGATCTAGTATTGATTTGTATTCGGGCCTATTGTTGTTGACATAAAGCGTCTCGCCAATGACCGCCATATCGTCCCTGGGTTGATTTGCCGGCCTATGGGCGAAGTCACCGTCTGCGATGTCCGGACGCAAAACTTCTACTCCATGTTTCTCCAACACGTCTACCATGTTAATATAATCCTCTTCTGTCTCGTCCAATATCTTATACAGCACGTCCTTTACCTTGCCGTCCTGTAAATGTTTGAATTGTTTTCTGTCGTAGGTCCTTCCAACGAGGCAAGTCTTTAAAGGATCGTAGGTGTTGTAACCTTTAACTTTGTATTCTTTCATACACTTTGTCTGCCCATTCCTTGTTCTGTTGTTCGGTCATATGATTAATTGTACCACTGCCCCAGGCATCCTTGCCACCACTAAAAGCAAACATACTTTCATCTATGAATGTTCCTGTTGTTAATTTGATTCCTGCGTCTTTTTCTGCTGTCTCGAAAGGTCGGAAACTCCACATCTGCACAATCTCACTGTTGACCTTTGACAGTATGTTTTGATCATAATGTTTTATTGCGTACTCGTAGGCCATTTCATCCTTGTCATAATTGTGCAGGTGTATCCAATACTGTTCTAATGCTTTGTAGATGTTGGGGTCAACACCTTCCAGTGGTTCGGTGTTCGCACTCAATATGTGCTTGGGGTGATAAAGTCTGTAGGGCTCAGTCCAACAGAATATAGATATGTCCGGCACTCTATCTTCCTTTATTAAGTTGTTGTACTGAAAGAACACACTCCATATGCTCCTGCCAGGATTGCCAAACCATCTTATCCTGTCTGCACCTAGTTTTTCTTGCAACAAATTGCACCAACTCTCTGGTTGGTTACTGGCACAGAAACTGTCTCCAAAGAATCCAATCGTTTTCATATATTGATAATTATCTACATATATTATGATGTACAGTTTCTCTGATTGGAATGATAGGCAAGGCACGATTCCTGTAAAATGGCAAACAAATGATTATGAAAGTTTACCGTGGTATGAGAATCCTGACAAAAGGCAAGGCTTCACGACTCCAGAAGAGAACTATGACATCTACAAGGAGAGAGTAGGATGTCTTATTCCCAAGTTCGAAGAAGTCGGCAAGGGTGTGTTTGTTCCTGCCGAAGTAGATGCAGTGTTTGGATATGTGCTTGAACAATTCCATCTAGATGAATCAGTATATGCTTTCGCAAAGTACACACCAGGATTGATACTGCCATGGCACAAGGACAACTATCCAACCTACGCCAGAAACAAGAATGCTAAGGTTGAGGAGATAGTAAGGATAATGATTTTCCTACATGATCCGGCACCAGGTCATCAGTTGTGGATCGAAGACAGATATTGCACAGGTCCTGTAGGTTCATGGTTCAGTTGGCAAGGCGCAACGAAACACATGGCCGCCAATCTCGGAGAGACTTCAAGATACGTGATACAGATTACTGGTAAGAATCCCAATTAGTACAACGTCGCCAATCACTATTTTCAAAATGATCTTTGTTGTACATCAGCACTTGGGCAAGTTCGTTGTAAACTTTTATGTGATTCATCTTGGTCAGTTGCAACATACTGTCTAATGCCTTATGCCAACGTTCGTGCTTGTCCTCAATGGTGTCGTAGGATTCGTCAATCACACTTCCAAATGATTTAAAACCTAAACTCCTAAAGGCTTCCAGTTGACCACAGGCTCCAAATATCACAAAAGGCCTCTTCGCTATGATAGGCTTCGCCTCTTTCTCACTGAACATGGCAAAGTCATTATGTATGGTTGTTTCAATCATAGCAGTATAATGAGTCATGTTATAGATTGCAGGATCTATCAAGTCACTGCAACGAATCTGTGTGTTGAATCTATTCTCAAGAGGCCCTAGTGTTTCCGCGGTGTGTTTCTTTGGCCTAACCACATCCTCGCTCCAATAACCTTTGTTGGTGTCCTTGCCGAAGTAGGTTAGGAACGTGCTTTCGTAAACAGGATGATTTTTAATGGCCTCGTACAACCAATCCTTGTTGTCGCTTGCCTCTCCCAATAATAGGTCCCATTGTTTGTCTATTGTCTTCTGATATGTGGGCAGTAATTTTTTTAACAGACTCTCACACATCTTGTTCTCTTGATAAAGTCTAGGCCCTGTGAAAAACATATCATTGCTGTAATCTAATCGTACCTTGCATTCTCTTAAAGGCACAAGGTTGGATATGAATCTTACTGGTTTGTCTTCCCATTCATTAATAAAGTCAATTACCGTGTGCCATTTATGATCTTTTTCATACATTACTCCCGGCTGAAAGAGTTTTACCAACACAGTGTTTCCCATATTGATTTCAGTCTGTATATTGCCTCTCAACACATTGATAGATTCTGTGTCGCCCTTAATATCATAAAGTACAATTTCCATGTTGAATATTTACTCAATATATGCTATGTTAAATAAAAGCATGAAAATCTCCACTCGCAATGAATACGGCAAATTAAAATCCGTTATTTTGGGCAGACCCAACGGAGCCAACTGGCCCACAGGCGACATCTTTTTTGATAGGATGAACCAGTTGAGCACCTATAAGGGTAAATTACAAAAAGGTCCAATAGGTGATAAAATTGTACAAGAGGCCAACGATGATCTTTATCGCATGAAAGACCAATTGCAAGATCATGGTGTCAAAGTATATAGACCAGAAACTTTAGACTACACAAGAACAGTGACACACGCGGAACACATGACATCTGGTATGCATTCTTATTCGGCAAGAGATCTAATATTGACTGTGGGAAACATGGCCATAGAATGTCCTACTCCGTTTATCAGTAGGTACAGAGAATTTGAGGCATATGATGTAATCAAACAGGAAGCAATGAGAGATGGATGCAACTGGATAGCGGCTCCTAGAGCAAGAATGGAGGATGCAGAATGTGTAAATCGAAACGGCAGGATAAAACTCACTGAAAGGTATCCAATTTTTGATGCCGCCAATGTATTGAAATTTGACGACAAACTGCTTTATCTAAAAACCAGCACGGCCAACGATGCCGGTGCAGAATGGTTACAGAAAGTTGTTGGGACAGAGTTTGAAGTTGTCAAATGGGACAAGGTGTATGCTCATGCTCACATCGACTCAACACTTATCTCGTTGAAGAAGGACATGATATTGATAAATGCCAGCCGAGTAAACAATGACGATCTTTTGCCCAAGTTCCTAAAAGGACACAAGAAAATTTTAGTAGAAGATATGGAAGAAGGTGAATTTATAAATTTTCCTTACGCATCAAAATGGATAGGCATGAACCTACTCTCTATCAACGAAGAGACTGTCATGGTCGATCCCATACAAATAAATTTAATTGAGCAACTAAAGGCAAATGGTTTCGATTGTATTCCAGTGCCGTTGAGACATTCTCGTACACTCGGTGGTGGGCATCACTGTGTGACATGTGATTTGGAAAGGAAATAATGTTTTTTGATAATAATCAAATAATTTACGGAGAGAAGATTGGCTTCATAGGACTGGGCAAACTAGGTATGCCTTGTGCAGAAGCAATCAGGAAAAAAGGCTTCCATGTTGCAGGATATGATATCGTAGAAAAAAGAAGTGATCTTGTTGAGATGAGGGACTCCATAGAAGATCTATGTAGGGACAGGGACATTGTTTTTGTTGCAACGCCAACTCCACACGAAGAAGGATACGACGGCAGAGAACCATCTAGTCATAAAGAAGTCAAAGACTTCAATTATGATTCAGTAAAAAAAGTTCTACAGAAATGTAATAAAAACATGGGAGTGACACAGAGTCTTGTGTTGATATCAACAGTGTTGCCAGGCACAATCAGAAGAGAACTAGCACCCTTGGTAACCAATGTCAAACTACTGTACAATCCATATCTAATTGCAATGGGCACAGTGGCGGAAGACATGATCAATCCTGAGATGATAATGATAGGCACAAAGAAAGGCGTTTACGAAACTGCACACAAGGCCCAACAACTTGAAGCATTCTATAATGTGATCTGCAACAACTATCCACGCATGGAGTTCGGTACATGGGAAGAGATAGAAGCAATGAAAATATTTTACAACACGTTCATCAGCAACAAAATTGCACTTGTGAACATGATACAGGACGTTGCACACAAACTTGGCAACATGAATGTGGACAAGGTAACACAGGCACTTGCAAAAAGCACACAGAGGATAGTGAGCCCGGCATATATGAAAGCCGGCATGGGCGATGGTGGTGCTTGTCACCCTAGGGATAATATTGCATTGCGTTGGTTAGCAAAAGAATTAGATCTAGGATATGATATGTTTGAAACTATCATGACCGCACGTGAACAACAAGCGGAGTCAATGGCTAAGGCAATTTTGACTCATGGTGAAAATGTATTCTTCACTTCGGATAGTTACAAGCCAGGAACAGATTTAGTAGATGGAAGTTATAGTTTGCTGGTGCAACACTATGTAAGAAAGCATGGAGGACAGATTGTGCATGGCATTGACACTCCAGTGCAAGTAATCGTGAGAGTCCATGAAACTGATCAAGTTTCAGCAGATAACAAGACAATTATATTTGATCCATGGAGGACATATCCTAAAGCGGACAATGTAATATATTATGGTGCTCTACAGGATTCGGCACAGACCTGATTGCAATTTTTAGTTTTCCAAGTTGACTGTAATTTATCAAAATCCTTAAGATCAACTTTGGGACGATCCACATGACCAAAGCCATGATAGCAACATGGAAATAGTTCGCCCTCACTGTTGACATACACACTACCACCAAGATGCTCACAGGTCAGTTTTGGATTATCGTAAGTGGGTGGATTCAAATTAACTGGATTATATCTCATATCAAGATATGCATCTACATCAAACTCTTGTGCCTTCGCTTGTTTGTCTGGTGGTAGTATCCAGTGGCTTATAGTTTTGTCAGGCTGTATCGCTGGCATGTTGTTCCTACCAACATTCATTGCAAAAAAATCAACAAATCCCATTTCTTCGCTCAGACTTTTGGCCTGATCCACTTGATCCATGTTGTGTTGGAACTTTATAAACTGCCATGTCGCTTGGCCTCCTGCTGTTATAAAAGCCTTAACACGTGTCATGAGATTGTCCCACTTTACACCTTGCCTGTAAAGATGGTTGGTGTCCTCTAGTCCATCAATGCCGAATGTGATATGTACGCCATTTTTTGCCAGTAGTTCATAGTCCTCTAACCGTCCTATACCACCGTTTGTTGCAACGGATATTAATTTGCCCACATCACAAAGTTCAACTATACCAGGGTTCATCATCGGATCACCATGGTTTCCGCAGTACAAAATAGATTGCACTTGAGGAAATTTATCTAATATTTCTGCTAGTTTCTCGGGTTTGAGGTGTGCTTGTTTGTAAAACCCTTCCAAAGGATAGCCATACGCATTACGCGGACAGCCAGGACAGCGGGCATTACAGTAACTTGATGCTTCGATGTGTAGGTGTGTGACCGTCATACTCTTATTTACGAGCATAAATACACGCAAAGCAAGGAGCAATACAAATGGCGGCACAATATAAACATAGAAGACATTTTAGATTGAGAGCATCGGACAGTTCTCTAAAGACATTTTCGTCTACATCTGATGCAAATACAAAAATAGGATTTCAAGATGTTTACAGCACTTCTTCGCCAACAAAAACTGAAGCGTTGGCCGACAGTGATCAAACGCTAGTGGTGACATATGAGTTCGATTCAGATTCAGATCAGACAGCATTCAAGAATGCCGTTGACGGTGCCTGGAGTGACAGTACTTCACCTTTCAACAAACAAACTGACACCGATACTGTAGAACATTTTAAAACAGAGTGGTTACACCAAGACGGTTCTGTCTCATCAACAACTAATCTCTAGTATAGTCACAAAAAAAGGGCGATACATTTCTGCACCGCCCCTTTGAATCAGTTTATTAATTACGCAGAGTAATTAATTACTTTTCTGCCTGATTTCTTTAATAAAGAAATGATGTTTGACTTCATAGTCAATG
>MDTC01210942.1_pt1 | contig 10808 bp, 9 predicted proteins | sample 811181 | NCBI WGS metagenome assembly MDTC01 (sample SAMN05326644, study PRJNA326480) | marine metagenome | isolation source: seawater | place: Pacific Ocean: North | collected 2011 | reverse complement strand
TCTTTTTTAATAAATATCAATGATATTAAAAATATTGGATACATTCTGAGTAGAAAACTTCCTAAGACAAGTTCATCATAAAAGAAACCACTTACTCTGCTGTTATGTAATAATTTAAAACCAATTAAATTGTATCCTAAGAAAAGTTGTACAATTGAATCGACACATAATAATAACAGAAAGATAAATGAAAATTTAAAGAAATTTAACCTAAATTTGTTATCTTTTAAATAATAACTAATTATTACAAATAATATACCAAATCTAACATATGGCAGGGATCTACTTAATGAGGTTTTAAAATCATATGAAAAAATTGAATTTATGATTAAATATAACCAAAATAATAAGAAAAAAAAAAAGTATTTATTTTTAAATGCATTAACAAAATTTTTTTTATTAATTTGATCAATAATAAAAAGTACAGATACGAATACGATTATAAAATCAGCAATAAATATACTAAAAACTAATGCTACAGGTAGGACATAGATTAAAAATTTAATTATTGTATTTAGTGAAGAAAACATCTTCAATTCCCTTTCTTAGAGTAACTTTAGGTTTAAAACCTAATTTTTTAATTTTTTTTATACTTGGGCATCTATGTTTCGTTCCACCTTTTTTTATAGAACTATTAGATATTCTAACTTTATTTTTAGTAATATTTTCTAAAATACGAACTATTTTTTTTATTTTAACCCTCTCCTCTGTTCCAATATTATAAATATTTAGGTGCTTACCCCTATCGAACAAAATATTAAAAGCTTCACAAAAGTCTTTAATATGAATAAAAGATCTGGTTTCGTTACCTGTGCCTTGAATATCAATTATTTTCTTTTTTTTTAATCTTTTGAACTTATTAATTAATTCAGGAATCACATGTTCGTTACCCATGTCATGACCATAAACATTATGAGGTCTGAATATAACCAATTTTTTGAAAAATTTTCTTCCATAGTTTATGCCGTATAATTCTGTAAGAATTTTACCCCCAGCATAACTATATCTTGAGTTAAAAATATCTGGAATTTTTAAAGCTTCATTTTCATCTGTAGGTATTTTTTGTGGTAAATGATAAACCTCACTGCTCGAAGCCAAGTAAAGCTCTTTAATTTTGTATTTAATACACAGATCAAATATATTCACTAAACCCTTTGTTGCTACATCTAAGACTATTTCTGGTTTAGAATAAAAAAATTTTGTCCCGTTTATGTAAGCTAGATGAATAACAACATTAATTTTTTTAAATGCTTTAAGTAAAATATTTTTTTTTCTTACATCTCCACTAATAAATTTAATATTTTTATTCGTTATCCTACTTTTTTTTCCTCTGACATTATTATCGAAAATTAATACTTCATGACCTCTATTAGATAGACTATTTGCTAAATTTGATCCAATAAAGCCAGTACCTCCAGTAATTAATATTTTTTTTTTCATTTTTTTTTTTAAATAGCCAATTAGTTGCTAAACCATAAAAATACCACCTTAAATATTGTTTGAGCCATTTGAAAATTTTAAAATTACTAGATCCAAATGTTCTCTCAAGCCAATGCGAAGGAATTTGTTCAATTTTATAACCATATCTCTCAGCTTTTACTAGTAATTCTAAGGAATATGCAAAGCCTAATTCTGATTCAATTTCAAATCTATCAATAATATTCTTTGAAAAAAGTCTAAATCCATTACTTGCGTCCTCAACGGGTATACTAGACAGTTTAAAAAGTGAATAAGATGCCATCCTTACCAGTATTTCTTTAACAACTGGACAATTTTTCATACTTCCGCCTTTCATAAATCTACTTGGGGCAACAATGTGATATCCATTTAAAAAAATTTTATACATTTCGTCAAGTATTTTGCCATTTATTAAATCGTCAGCTGGGTAAACAATTATTGCATTAGTATCGGAAGCTTTCAATCCAGTTTTAACTGCACCACAAGCTCCATGATATTTATTTTTAACAAATAAAGTATTTTTATAAATACTTATTATTTGATCTTTATAATTAAATAAATTGTCAGAATCACTGTCGTAACAAATCAAAATTTGATAATTACTTTTGACGTTATTTTTAATATGATTAATTACATCTAAGATATTTTTTCCTTCATTGTATACTGGTATAACTATGTTAAAATCATAAGTCATGATTTAATAATTTATTAAGTTTACTAATATTCATCGAAGCATCTTTAGATATTTTAAATTTTAACTTTTTTTGGATATCAGCTTGATTGCAAATTTTCATTTTTTTATAATTTTTGTATAATTTAAAATCTGATACTTTTTTACCACCAACATTTATTATTCCTTTGAAATTTTTTTTGATAAGCAAAATAATATAATTTGCCAATTTATTGACTTCTATTGAAGAAGTGAAAGAATCTATTGCTGCAGTAAAATATTTGATTTTTTTTTTTGTCAAAAAATCTTGTTCTTATGATTATAAATCTATCAAGAGATTTGACATATTTCTCAGATAGTAATTTGGTTTTTCCATAATAATTGTAAGGTTTTAGTTTAGATAATTCAGAATAATTTCCTTTAGTTGATGGATATACAGCATCTGACGATATTTGGATTAATTTTATATTCAAATTTTTATACTGTTTTATAATTTTAACCAAATTTTTAGCTCCTAAAACATTAACATTAAAAGATTTTTTTTTATTCTTTTCACATTCTCTCATTCTGGCAATTGCAGCACAATTTATTATTAAATTTATTTTATTGTCAAAAATAAATTTTTTTAATTTTTTAAAATTTAAAATATTAATTTCTTTCCTTGTAGGAAAAAATTGATTTTTAAAAAAGACTTTTTTCTTTAATATACTTCCTAAATTACCGCTTCCTCCTAAAATTAATATTTTATATTTCATTTTGGAATTACATTCCAAATATCAACAATTTTTTTATTTTTAGGGATTTTCAATTTTTTATATTTATTATGAGGCACTGTGACAATGATCACATCTGATTTTTTTATCAAGTTATTTTCATCAATACAAAACTTATCTTTATAGTATGGATCTGAATAAATATGTTTTATTTTTTTTTTCTTTAAATAATTTATTAATTTTATTGATAATGAATCCCTTACATCATCTGTCTCCGCTTTGAATGCCATACCTAATACTCCGACAGTCTTATTCTTTAGTTTATTTTTATTATTTAAATTATCTACTAAATATTTTGGAATACTTTCATTTATAGACATGGCTGCATAACCGAGATGAAATTTGTTCTTAAGGAAAGAAGATAGTTGCATCGTATCTTTAAGAAGACACGGGCCTGCAGTAAACCCTGGCTTTGCAATACCAGAATTTCTATCATATCCGTCTATCATATTTTTTCTTAATTTGTCAAAATCTATATTTAAATCGTTGCAGATTTTAAAAAATTGGTTTGAAATTGAAAACATTATATATCTAAAGCTGTTCGAAAAGAGTTTTATGAGCTCAGCTTCTGTGACGGATGTAACTATAGTTTTTTTTGAAACCTTTGAAAATAATTTTACAGACTCATTTACGCTCTTATATGAAAATCCACTTATGATTTGTGGCAGTTTAGGTAATTCTATCAAGGATTTGCCTTGCACAATCCTTTCAGGACAATAAGAAATATTTCTATTTTTGTTTTTGCAGATCTCATAAACTTTATTAGAAATGCCTGGGTAAACAGAACTTCTAATAACTATTATAGAATTTTTTGAAATATATTTTTTTATTTTTCTAAAAGCATTTAAAAAATTTTTTGTTTCAGGTTTTAATTTACTGTTGACTGGAGTTCCAATACAAATAATTACAAATTTGCTTTTTTTAATTAATTCAAAGTTGTTTGTTGCATGTAATTTATTTTTTTTTATTAAATCTTTGAGAATAAATTTGGCTTTTTCTTCTTTAAATGGCATCATACCATTATTTACTTTTTTTATATTTTTTAAGTTAATGTCTATAAGTTTGACATTATAGTTTTTCTTAGCTAAAAAAAGACCGAGGGGCAATCCCACATGTCCTGTTCCTCCGATTATAGAAATTGTTTTATTAAACATAATATTATGATATCAAATTAATTATATGGGCACACATACTATAATAACAAAATGTCAAATTTCAAACTCAAAAAAGTTAAAAAAAATTATTAATTTAGGTTTTTTACCACCTGTAAATCAATTGTTGAAAATAAATTCAAAAAACTCAAAACAGAATTTTTTTGAGACAGAATTATTATACTCTCCTATCTCAAAACTCGTTCAATTAAATGTAATAGTAAACAAAGAAATTGTATTTCCAAAAAACTACCCTTACACAAGTAGTACTACTAAAATTTTAAGGGATAATTTTAAACAATTATATAATGAAATTAAAAAAATTGTTTATTTATCAAAAGATAATTTTATTGTTGATATAGGTTCTAATGATGGAAATTTATTATCAAATTTTAAAAAAGATTTTAAAGTACTTGGCGTTACTCCAGAAAATGTTGGGAAAATTGCTATCAAAAAAGGTATACCCACTCTATTAGAGTATTTTGATAAACAAACTGTAAAAAAAATAAAAAAAAAATATAAAAATCCAAATATAATTACAGCAACAAATGTTTTTGCACATATTGAAAAACCTAATGAACTTTTAAAAAATATTATAGCGCTACTCGATAAAAATGGTGTTTTCATTACAGAGTCTCATTATTTACTTCCTCTAATAAAAAAAATTCAATATGATACTATTTATCACGAACACTTGAGATACTACTCATTGCAAAGCTTAAAATTTTTCTTCTCAAAATTTGGATTAAGAATTTTTTATGCAAAAAAAATTAATACTCATGGCGGATCTATCAGGGTTTACGCATCAAAAAATAATAAATATAAAATATCAAAATCTGTAAAAAATATTTTAAATGAAGAAAAAAAAAATATTGATATGAAAAATTTCCTTAAATTTAAAGATAAAGTTGTTTTATCAAAACTTAAGATAAATAAAATTCTATATGATTTAAAAAAAAGGGGGAAAAGTGTTTGTGGAATTAGTGCACCATCTAGATCTAGTACTCTAATAAATTATGTAAATCTAGATGAAAATATCATTAAATATGTTTTAGAAATCAAGGGATCAAAGAAAATTGGAAATTATATACCGGGAACAAAAATTCCAATTTTAGAAGAAAGTATATTATACAAAGATCAACCAGATTATGCCCTGATATTCTCATGGCATATTTATAAAGAAATAATCCAAAATCTGAGAAAAAGAGGTTATAAAGGTAAATTTATAGTACCTCTACCAACTCCAAAAATAATTAACAATTAAAATTGCTTAATGAAATTTTTATAATAAATTAATTAATAATGCCCCAACCATTGCAAACTATGCCTTGTCGAGTAACTGGGTATGAGGCAGCATATGAAGGTTTAAATATATCTGAAACATACCTTATAGCCTTCAATGATATCTGTAATAACGGAAAAAATGCTTTCTCACCTGCAGCATATACTGACTATGTAGGTTCTTACATTTATATACCGATCATTTCGAAGATATTTGGATCATCTATAGAAAATTCAACAATATATTTTTTTTTAATTTATGGATTATTCTGTATATTATTATCTTTAATTGGATTATTCAGGCTTTACAAATCCAAATTCGCCAAAATTTATGGAAGCTTTGCAATAATATCTGTTGGTTTTTTGTGTATTTTTATAAGTGATACATATAGTTTTTATGGATTAACTTCTTTAGCTTTAATCACTTGGTGGTCAAGGTTTCAAAAATTGGAAAATAATAAAATAAAAAAAATTTTTATTTTTTGTTTACTAACAGGCTTAATAATTGCTTTTTCAAACTCTGTTAGAGGACATTCTGGAAATGATCTTCTTGTTAGTATTTTCTTTGTCTCAATTTTTTTGCTTTACAATAAAAAAATTTATAAAAGAGTAATAATTTTTTCTATTATTTTAATTCCAATATTTATATTTAATTTTTATTTAAAAAACCTTCAAGATAAAGCAAAAACTTATCTAATTGAAAATACTAATGCTGAAGAAAAATATGATCTAAATTATGTAAGAGCTGTCTGGCATAATGCTTATTATAGTCTTGGATATTTGCAACTGGCAGACACTGAAAAAATTGAACCTACTGACGTATTTTCAGTAAAAAAAGCGCAGGAAATAGATCCGTATGTTAAGCTTTTTTCAAAAGAATACGAAAATGTTTTAAAGATGGAATACTTTAGATTTGTGAAAAATAATCCTTTATCATTTCTAAAGATTATTCTTGCAAAATCAGCTGTTGTATTTCTTTATTTTGTAATTTTTTTTAATATTGGAATTTATTTTTTATTTAAAAATAAATTTAACATTGAAAATTTTATTTTTTTTCTATCTGGAATTACATTTAATGGATTATTGGGTGTGGCCACTGAGCCAAATTATACGTATTTGCTTGGGTTATTTTCTTACTCGAGTTTGTATTCAGTGAGCCTTATTGAGGATCAAAATACAGAGTCCTTCAAAACTAATTAGCTCATATTACAATATAATTTATTTAAATAATATTGAGTTTTTAAAAACTGTTTTTCTCTATCAAAATTAATTTTTCCAAATTCAAACGCTTTATTTCCCAAATTTTTTCTTTTGTTTTTGGAATATTTAAATAAGACATTAATATTTTTTGAAAGATTTTTATAATCTCCAGATTTACAGACAAAACCACATTTTGTATCTTTTATAATTTTATAAGTTTCACCATTTATCATTCCCACAATAGGTTTTCTAAATATCATATAATCTGATAATTTACCTGGAACAGTTAATTTATCAATTCCTCCTCTCTTAAGTGTTATTAATAAACAGTCAGATTTATGTAATATTTCGGGGATTTTTTTCTTTGGTAAAACACCAGTAAGAATTACATTTTGATTAAGTTTTTTTTTTTTGATTTGCTCTTTTAACCAAAGATATTTAGAACCATCACCAACTATTAAGAATTTAATTTTATGGTTATTTTTTAATGTTTCGATGCATTTAATTATATTTTCAAAATCCTGTGCATCTCCTATATTGCCGGTAAATGTAACATAAAAATAATTTTTTTTTAAAAATTTTGATTTTGATAAATTTTTTTTATAATTTAAATCTGACCAAGTTGGAAAATAAATAATCTTTTTTTTATTTTTACAATATTTTTTTATCTGTTTTACAAATTCATTTGATTGCGCAAATACTAAATCACTAAAATTATATATATATGAAATATACACTTTAATTATATTTAATAAAAATTTATTTGTAATAATTTTCATAGAAATTAGAGTTTCTGGCCATAAATCTAAAACCCAAAAAATAACCTTAGCTTTTTTAATTTTTGATATTATTATTGCGGGTATCATCACAGTTGGCGGCGAGGTACCAAAAACTAATAAAACATCTATTTTTTTCTTTAAAATTTTAATAGTTCCTATTATTGATAGCGACAATAGAAAAGAAATATAATTAAACAGAATGGAAACTTTAGATTCTCCCCTTGGAATTACTGGCACTCTAATTATTTCTATATTTTTAAATTTATTTATTTTTCTTTTATCTATTTTATTAAAAATTTCTTTTTTGGGATAACTTGGATTTCCAGTAAGCACAAAGACATTATTTTTTTTATTTAAATTGCTTGCGAGATCATTAATTTTAAAATTTTCTGGCCAAAAATAATGTGATAATATAAGTATATTCAATATTTTTTTTTGTAGTTATTTTCATTTATAAAGTTAATAAAACTAATTATTATTTTTACCAACTTATTTGATACATTTTTTTGATTATAATCATTAACTATTTCAGGTCTTTTTAATTTATTATTGGTCAAATATTCTATTGCTTGTTTTATTCTTTCTAAATCTAAACCTGTCATTATTGATGCTCCTTGCTCTTCAGCTTCAGGCCTTTCATGAGAGAATCTAAGATTTATAGATTTAAGATTTAGAATTGAAGTTTCTTCATTTATTGTACCGCTATCGGATAAAACCACTTTAGAATTAATTTGTAAGTTCAAATAGTCAGTAAAACAAAAAGGATTTGAGAAAATTACATTCTTAAATTTTTTTTTATCAATTTTTTTTATTTTTTCTTTTATTCTAGGATGAACTGAAATGACAACTTTGATGTTGTAATTTTCATTAAGTAAATTAATTACATTTATTAATTTTTTAAAATTGTCTTTATCATCAACATTTTCTTCTCTGTGGCTACTTAAAACTATGTAATTATTTTTTTTTAATTTTAATTTTTTTAATATTTTGGATTTTTTTATTTTAGATTTGTAAAAATTTATTACTTCCAACATTGGGCTTCCAACATTTATAACTCTATTACTTGGCTTGCCCTCCCTCACTAAGTGCTCTCTTGATATGCTGCTGTAAGTTAAATTTATATCAGAAATTGTATCTACAATTCGTCTATTGGCTTCTTCCGGTACTCTTTCATCAAAACTTCTATTCCCTGCTTCATAATGAAAGATCGGTATTTGTTTTTTTTTTGCAACAATTGAGCTTAATGAACTATTTGTATCCCCTAATATAAATATAGCATCTGGCTTGACTATGTTGACTATTTTATCTGTATTGATCAGTATTCTCGAAATTGTCTCAATATTATTTTTACTAGCAATTGATAATACATAATCAGCTTTTCTTAGTCCCAAATCTTTAAAAAAAATATTTTTTAAATTTTTGTCATAATTTTGATTTGTATGTAAAATTTTATGATCAAAATGTTTGTCGAATTCAGGAATAATTCTACTTAACCTAATTATTTCAGGCCTTGTTCCTAGTATAGTCAATAGTTTAATTTTTTTTTTTAACATTAGTTTATCTTATAATATACTGTATCTGGTTTTAAATTATTGAAAATTTCATTAGACCATAAAATAATAATTAAATCATTAATTCCAGTATTTTTGATATTATGTGCCCAGCCTGGAATTGTCTCAACAATTGAATGCTCCCTAGAATTTACTTTAATTTTCTTTTTACTATTGTTTATTATGTTTTGAAAAATAAATTCACCTTGACCTGACAAAACCAAAAATTTTTCTACTTTTGTCATGTGATAATGATTCCCTCTAGTTTGATTTGGCTTTACGGTTAAAACTGATATCTGTCCATTATTTTTTGACTTTAAAAATTCAAAAAAACTTCCTCTAAAATCTTTGATAGGTTTAATTTTATATTTATATTGAGAAATGGGCACATAACTCAAAAAAGTAGAATATAATAATTTATCAAAGCCTTTTGCTATTGCTTTTTTATTTAATAAATTTTCTCTGGATGCATGAAAAGACTTAATTTTATCTGCCAAATCAAATAATTTTATCTTATGTAGATGCTTGAATTTATCGACTATTTGAAACTTCTTTTTTAGCTTAACTTTAACGTCATTTTGAAAGAGTTCCATTACTTTATCTACAAAAATAAACTCTAAATCTTCATTAATTTTTGATAATTTAATTTTTTTTCTTCTTGAGATATTATGACAAAACGTTGCAACTACTGAGTTATGATTTGGTTTTGCCCACTTACCAAAAATATTCGTAAATCTGTATACTTTTATTAACAGCATTTTATTAGAATTTTTTTTCAAAAAATTTTCAGCCATTAATTTTGATTTTGTATATATATTTTTTTTCTTTTTTATCTGATTTGTTGATGCATATATTAAGCTTGTCTTTGTTTTTTTTTGATTAATTATTTCGATAATTTTTTTTGTCAAATTTACGTTATTTTGTATAAATTTAAAATTATTTTTATTTCTATTTTCGCCAGCTAAATGAAAAATAATACTACTTTTAAAAATATATTCTCTCAAATCATTATAAGAATTTTTTTTATTAAATTTGTAAATATTTATTTTTTTTTTATTACTCAAGTATATACACAAATTTTTACCAAGAAATCCATCAGCTCCTGTAATTAAAATATTCACTTCTTATATAATTTTTTTATTTCAGGTATATTAAGTAATAACTTTTTTAATTGGAGATTAGTCAAACGATAGGTGTTATCTGAAGTATAATCTTCCATTGGAATTTTTGAACTTCCTTTTTTAAAATAATCGTCGTAATTTAAAGATCTATTATCAATTTTAATTTTAAAATAATTCCTTTTCATATCACAAGATAAGAGTTCATTTTTAGTTGCTAAAGTCTCAAATACTTTTTCTCCATGTCTTATTCCAATCATTTTAATTTTTATATTAGAATTAAAGATTTCTAAGAGACATTTAGCAATTTGAGAAATTTTTGCTGCCGGAGATTTCTTTATAAATATGTCTCCATTTCTACTTTGATCTAATGCTAAAAAAACTAAACTAATTGCTTCATCAAGAGAAATTAAAAATCTAGTCATATTTGGGTTTGTGACAGTTACATTTTTGTTATTTATAATTTGGTTTACAAATAAAGGTATTACGCTACCTCGTGAGAAGATAACATTACCATATCTCACGATAGAAAAGGTTGTGTTATGTTTAGCATTTCTTGCTTTTGATAATAAATTTTTTTCCATTAAAGCTTTAGTCATACCCATAGAATTAATCGGCATCACTGCTTTATCAGTGGATAGGGCAACTACTTTTTTAACATTATTCTCTATTGCTGAGTTAAAGACATTGTTGCTGCCAAGTATATTTGTTGACGTCGCTTGATCAGGAAAAAATTCACAAGATGGGACTTGTTTTAGTGCAGCTGCATGAAAAACTATATCAACATTCTTCATAGCTAAATTTACACTATCTTTATCTCTTACATCT
>MDTC01016984.1_pt1 | contig 10810 bp, 22 predicted proteins | sample 811181 | NCBI WGS metagenome assembly MDTC01 (sample SAMN05326644, study PRJNA326480) | marine metagenome | isolation source: seawater | place: Pacific Ocean: North | collected 2011 | reverse complement strand
TTGCTGCAAAGCCACCTCCAGAGAAGACTCTGGACAAATGCTGGGAGCAGCTCCCACCCCCAAAGCCCGGTATCAAACGTGGCCTCCTGGCGCATCTTCACCCGGATCGGGCCGATCTCTACTTCTTCAAATGGCTCCAGGCCGGCAACCCCGTCATTGCCGGTGTCGATCGAACCACCACCACCGCCAGAGCCATCGCCTGATCCGCCACCCAGGCTGCCCCCACCGGGCAAGAAGGTGTAGTCCTTTCTCGTAGCTAACCACGCCGCCGTGTAGGCGGTGGCCAATTGAATATCGAACGGGATCTCGTCGCAGCCGGCCAGCTCGCATGCACAGTCCATGACCCGGCGGGGCCATTCCAAAGGCTGCTCACAATCGCACCGCTCGCCGTTCCAACAAAGGGAATCAAGAACCTGCGTTGCCAGGTTCAGATTGCGCTTCTTGGCGTTGTCGTCGCTGCTTTTTATCCAGTCCTCAACCCCAGGGCTTTGAGGCATGCTCGCCAGGAGCATGTCAGCCGTTTCCACGCAGATATAAGAAGTCTGCGTAGGCGATCCCAGCTGGCAGTCAAAGAAAATTGCCGTGCCTGGTTCCGGCACCGGGCCATAGTCAATGCTGAATAGGTCCAGAGTGTCCGCAGGACTGTCTGAATCTGTCCAAACGTTTTTGACCCGGAGCAGCTTGCCAGTCTCGTTTGTAGTGATCGGAAGGCTCGCCTTGTCTGAGAGATCATTCCAAGTTGCTCCGTCATCAGAAGAAAATTCCCAGCCCAGGTAGGTAGAAGAAACCGGAGCGATTCCGCCCCTGACGCTGCCAGGTTTGGCGGTAAGAGTGCCGCCCAGCATTGCTATCCCAGAAGCCGTGGGGGCCGTCTCCCGGTTCATCCTGGCCATGGATCAAGCCTCTTTCTGTGTGGTGTCAGGCGTAAGGACCACCTGATCAGGATTGGCCTTGGCCCGTGGTTTCCGCCGTGGCGCCGTCTTGGCTGCTACTACCACCGGCTGCTTCTTGTCCTCAACGACTTGATACGGAGCAGCTTCAAATGCTGGTTCCTCGCGCTGTGCATCAGTGGCACTGCCTGCGTGTTTTGTATCAGCCAGCTTCTGCAGATTTGCCGTTGCTGTCTTCACATAGTCCCTTCTGAATGCAAATAATCCCATGACTAACTAGCGATACATCCAGCTTAGGAGCGCGTTTTGACGCTCCCTAGACTTGGCCTAAGACAACCGGGAGACCATGACTTCTAGCTACAGCCCTGAACTTAACTTTGACGCCAGGAAGCCTCGGTTCCACGGCGACCCCGCGACTCTTTTTGAGGACGGCGTAGTCCCTGATGGTTGGATGACGACGAACCCTGCAGAGGCAGAGGATGCCGCCGCAGACACATCAGCCAAGGGCGTCACCATCAACAATCCTGGCGAAGGCTTTGAAGATGGCAGCCCTACTGGTGTGGCAACCACGGCGCTCACCGGTGGCGGCTCTGGCGCAACTGTTGACCTTGAGATCAGCTCCGGGCAGGTGCAGGCAGCCTCCGTTACAGAAGGCGCGGCTGGCTCTGGCTATGCGCAGGGAGACACCTTGAGCGTCACCGGCTACGAAGGCGTCGTGCTTGGCGTGACCGTGACCAGCGACTAGGAGCTTGCCCAGACGTTGGCTAGCTACTAGGTTGATCCAGCCAGGAGGTTCTCAGTCATGTTCCTTCTGGTGGTTGGTTGAAGCAAACCATCAGGAACAGCAAGCGGGGTAGAAGTCGCTTGCTGCATAAGGGAGAAGGGGTTAGAGGCTTCTCCCTTTTTTGTGCCTAGGCAAGCTCAACTTCCCGCAGGTCAATCACGCGATCAATCCACCAGCGAGCCTTCTTCATTTCCCCCAGCTGATCCCGCTGGGAGTGCTCATTCCACTGGTAGGTCTTGATCAGCAGAAGCGCGGCTTGGCACTGGCAATAGGACACGACCTCAGCTGTGTCCATGGCGTGGATCAGCAAGTCCAGATCGTCGTTTGTACGAACCTTCCACAGCACAAAGGGATCAAGGTCTTCCACTGACTTCGCCTTGCCGTTGGCCTTTGGCGTAGGCAAAGGACAGAACCCATCCACACACTCCACGGTTTCCTCAATGGGCGGGAAAATATCAGGCATTAGCTAGGGGTGGCATGGGCCCGTCTTAGCGCGGAGCCTGCTTTTGTTTTGGTTTCTTGTGGCTGTATCGCAACTTGTTCAGCCTGTATTCGCCGCAGTGATGAAGCCACCAACCCACTCGCTCACTGGTGTTGAGGGCGGCTTTTAGATCAGCAACCTTTTCAAACTCCTCTGTGAATTTGGCTTTCAGCTCCTTGAGTGCCTGTGGATTTTCCGTGTGAATCTCCCGGACGCGAGTCATCACGTAGGGGGCCAGGCTGGTCAGATCTGGGTCTAGGTCAACTGCCATTCCGCCAGTATGCCACCGAGTAGCTAGCGCTGGCGCATAAAAAAAGGAGCCCCGAAGGGCTCCCAGCTGCTCCCTCTCACTGCTCAGGCAAGTTCGCCTTGCAGTACAGCCATTTTGATATTGCGGTCGTCTGTGAACACCCGCTCCCAGTTGCCAACGGTGGCGAACTCGGTCTTGCTGGGGGAGGTGCCTGCAGCAGTACCGATCCAGGATGCACCGATGGGGTGCAGCAAGTATTCCTTGCGGTTCACCAGCACCTCAATGCCACGGAGAATGTCGCGGTCTGTCTCTACAGGGGTCTTGGGCAGGACCTCGCTATAGACCAGCGCTCCAGGGGCAAAGAAGTACACACGGTGGACGTCACCGCCACCATCGCCAGCACCGACCAGATCGCCGGTGGGATTGAGGCCGTCATCAACGATGACCGGGCGACCCAGATACGTACCGAACTCAGCACGCTCTCCGCTCACGCGGGTATCAAGCTGGGAGGTGATTCCAGGCGCAGTGCCAGGAATGATCAGATCCGCCTTGACCAAGGCGTAGTACGTGGCGCTATCCATGGCCACTGCACTCAGATCCTGACCGGCATCACCCAGCAAGGCGATGGCATCAATCATGGATTCGGCGTTAATGGCCGTGGAGCCATTACCCGTCATGTGGGTTGCTGACAGCACACCACCACCAGCCAACGGACCGAACAGGCCGTTGAGGATGGAGATCATGACTGACTGGGTATCGCGCACCCAGTATTCGCCGGTACGAACGGCAATGGCCCGCATGGGGTCATCACCAGCCAGCTCAGCAGCCAGATCAGAGGACTGCCACGCACGGCCCCGGAAGTTCCGGACCCCGATCTGAGAGTTGCCGCCCAGGACCGCAGCGGTCAGGCCAACAACATCACTCAAGATCTCAGAATCACCCGCCAGGTCGTTGAAATGCGGGATTGTGATTGTCCTGCCACCTTTACCGAACTCTGCAGTGATTGCAGCGTTCTCAGTGATGATGCCAGAACGGAAGAACCCAGATTTGGACTGGTTCAGTTCCTGCTGATAGGACAGGAACAGCTCCGGAATGAACGGAACATTCGCAAGCAACATGGCTGCGTGTTGTGAATCAGGTTTACGGGTTGAAGCGCCGCTTCAGATTTGCGGTTTGACTTTCCCGCCGGGATTGCCAATCCAAGTTGCTCTGTGCAGAGCATAACTGCTCCGCAACTAGCTACTTAAGGGCTGCAAATTTGGGGTCCAGTTTTCCAACGGAGCGAGCCTCAGCCATCAGCTGCTTCGCTTTGATTGGATTGGACTGATACAACGTCGCCGCCTGTGTGACGTTGAGGGAGTCAGTCCGGAACGGATTGTTCCCGGCAGGAGCACCGGTTGCATTGCCATTGGCCCTGCTGCCCATGCCGGAACCGGCCATGCCTGAGCCGGCGAACATATAGCTGAAGGCGTCGTCATCCCGGAAGGCAGCCACTACCTCAGACAGTGGCTTGGGGTCGTAATCGGGACCGCCCAGGACGGTTGTTCCGTCATCAGACAGATCCACGCGATAACGCTGATCGCCGAGCATCAATCTGTAGGCGTGCGAAGGATTAGCTGCTCCAGCTTTTGCCAGAGCTTCAACCACCACGCGCTCAATCCTGTCCTCTCGGTTTTTGGCGATGGCTTCGTCCTTTGCTTTCTCGGCAGCGGCAGCATCCTTCTCCAGTTTTTGGACAGTCCGGCGCAGGCGAGTCAGCTCAGCCTCCCGAATGGGATCAGCTTTGGACTCAGCCGGTGCTTCCGGTTCCTCCAGTTCTGCCGCTGCTGCGGAGGGGATATTGAGCAGCTTCTCTGCCAGCAGTGTCTCTGCATCTTCATCTTCGTGATCAATGCCCGCAGCGTCCAGCAGTTTGCGAATCCTTTTCAGCTTCTTGGCTTCATCCAGGGCTTCCGTTCTCTTGGCTTCAAGTTTTTGAACGGACTGGGAAAGGGTTTGATTTTGAGCCTTGAGTTTTTCAATCTCAGGATCTGTCTGGATGGCCTGCTCATCAGGCGCCGCCTGGAGCTGATCGTCGGACATTCGTTCACTGCTAGCTAGCGCCAATCGTAACTAGCAGTGAACAGTTTTTTCCCGCCCGCCTCAGCGGCTGGCCTCAAAGCAGAGGGCGGCAGGCCAGTAGGTGACCCAGGCCTCGGGCTGTCCGTCTTCTCCGGGGAGGACGGGAGCGGCTGGTGTTGCGACCTGGCGCAACTTTAGGCAGTCCTCTGACTTGTATTCACCAAACCAGAAGCCGATTGTTTTACCTGCTTCCAGGTCGGTTTCAATCACTTCCGCCAGCATGCACTCGCCGGGAAAGTTTTTAACGTTCTCGGCCCATACAGTCATGCCGGTAAAAAGTTCCTCGCCAAAGATTCCGCTTTTCATTTTCATTTGCAAGCTCCGGGCTTGCCGTGTGGAGGGCCGTTTGCCTCCGTTGCAGAAACTATAAACTACCAATTGTGGCCACAGCTGGTGGGACTGTGCAGGCTCCAAGACCGGTCCGTTTAATTTCCCACCAGTGGCTAGTGGCGGTGTATAGTTTCAGAGTCAACCACCACGACACCATGTCCTACGAACAGCAATACGCCTCTTCCTGTTACCGCCTGGAAGAGCAAATGTTCGCCCCAGCTGACGAACCCCAGAAGCTTCTTTACGTTGAATTTGGGGACGGCACTGAGGACTCGTACGACCCCAACGATCCTGCAGACATGGAGCGCTTTAACGAAGCGGCTCTGCAAATGATTGAGCAGGACCTCAACTTCACGGCCAAGCTCGTAGAGGCTTGAGCCTTACCACTGACTAGCTAGTAGCAAACCCATCCACAGAACCATGACCAGCAGCACCATCCCAACAAAGCCGGAAGCCATCACTGACGAAACCCCAGACATGGGAATTTATGTGGAGTGCAAAGCCACCCTCCAATCCATGGGCAAGTACGGAGCCTGGATTGATCTGGGGGAATGCGAGGAAGCCAGCGACATCACCGATGCCATTGACTTCATCCTCAAAACCAGCCCCACTCCCAATGCCAAGGAATGGGAAATCACGGACAACACAGCACCAACTTTCCTGATTGGTAAACCGTGGCCAAGGGTCATGGAATGGCTTCAGGACCACCGGGCTCTGTACTCAGAAAGCATGCAAGACGCCTTTGAGGAGTACACAAACGATGTGAACTATCTGCCCACCAAGGCAACATTTGAAGAGGCTTTCCAAGGCTTCTGGGCTGACGAAGAGGACTTCACTTTCAACAGGTACGAAGACGCTGAAGGCGAACTTTCAGCACTGCATGACTACATCGATTGGGGAGCTGTATGGGAAGGCGAGTATGAAAAAAATGGCTGGACCTACTGCCACGTCCAGGTCGCTTTGCCACGGGGCACCTACTCCGGCAACCTGACGAAATACCGGAGCAGGGTCGCCATCTTCAAGCCTGTTTGAGGTGGGCCATGCGAGATCAACTCAGGGCACTGGAAAACCAGCTGGTTTTCATTCAGGGAAACATCTCCAGCTACAGCAACCGGAACGGGCACAAATACGTCTGCCTGTTCCGCCCGACTGTCATCCCCTGGGATGGCCAGTCCAGCTTCTTTGATGCAGAGAAGCAAGGGAAGATCACGGGCCTGGATCATCTCTGGGTCCGGCATAGCGATTCCTACGACCGCGTGGAGATGTATAAAAAAGTCATGAGCTGCAGCCGCATCCGGTGGTACGCACGCAAGGACAATTCAATTGATCTGGGAGCAGAACCGCTGCACGTTCTTTGGGACCATGATTCCCAGATTCAACGGCAAACACGGGCCAAAGTTGAAGGCTACTTTGGGAAAAACTGGGGACACTCTATAACTGACGAGCATATTAAATGCGCTGATTTTTACCTTGATTTATTGGAGAATCAAGGGAGAGTCAATGAACACGGCAAACCTGAATGGATCTTTTCAGTACACAAATCCATACCTTGGCTGATTGATTTTCATACCAACTACAGAGAAGAGATGAGAGAGGCCATCAAAAAGTTTGATGTTGCGCAGGTGAAAGTTCAGGAACAAGTCAAACGTGGCCGGTGCAGATCTGCCGGTGGTTTCGCGGACTTGCTGAAATGAAACCGAGCAAACTTCAGAAGCTGTTAGCACTGTCTGGCAGCGCCAATGAGCATGAAGCCACTAATGCCGCAGTAATGCTGGCCAAGGGCCTCCGGGAGGCGAATGTGGACCTGGAGAAGGCTTTGACGCGGCGCAGGGAGCCCCAGTGGCAGAAGCCCTATGAGCAATATCGCAGCGACTACCGGCGGAGTGCAGCGGAAGAGCGGGCTCGGGCAGCAAGGGAGAAAGCACAGCGCAAACAGGCGCGGGAAAAAACAGTGGAGGAACACATGGCAGACATCAGGCGAAAAGCCGCTGCGCAATGGGCAGCTGAGGCGGCCAGGGCTGCAGCTGATCAGGAAAAAAGGTGGGGAAAAGAATGGTTTTAAGAAAATCCACCGGGCTAGCCATTCTTGGTGTATAGTATTCCCATACCGCAACCACCACCCATGGCCAACCAACTTCCTCTGAACCTCACCAAAGATCAGACCGAGTGGCTGATCAACACACTGTGCGAGCTTCCTGAAGAGCAAGATCCCACCGAATTCAAGAAGGGCGATCTGCTTCGCAAGCTGAACACCCTGTTTGGCGATCACATTGAAGCTCTGGCCAACTGAGCCAATTTTCCGGGGCTACTTGCCAAGCTAGCTAGCCCTGGTGTATTATTTCCACATACGCAACCACCAACCCAATGACCAAACTCAAGAGCGGAACTATCAGCAGCATCGGACGCCACTTCCCCGGCACTGACGAAGTCCAGGAATGGATCCGTACGTTGTCCGTCAGCGACTTCGCTAAGGACATGCTGGTCCAGGAGCTGACAAGCCTCTGGCTGATCATGGACAACCGGTCAGAGCAGGAGGTTTGCCTGAAGTACCGGAACCTCTACTCCGACGCCCTGCGCCAAATGGGCGCCAAGCCTCCCCGCGCTGCAACCGTCTCCGCCCGCCCGATCACCCGCGAGGAGTTTGAGGCCATCACCTCCACAGAGGAGGAGGGCTGATGCCCAAGCAAAACGAGAAGGTTCCCTTTGGCGAGAAGCTGCAACTCACGATCTCGCCTGCCCACTACGCCATCCTCCAGCAGCTAGCCGAGCTGGAGGGTGTCAGCATTTCCAAGGTTGGGCAGAGCCTGTTTGCCGCTGGCGTGGAGGATCACGCCCTCAAACGCCTGGAGTGCCTGATCGCCTATGGGCAAACATTCAGCCGCTGGAAAGCATGAATAACAACAGCTCCACCAACACCGCCGGACTGGCGATATATATTCCATTCGGAACATTCGCCCGGTTCCACGACATTGATAAAAAGTTCCGCAAACGGGTATTCCGGCATGACACTCCGGTGATCAAATCGCCGGCCTTCACGATCATGCTGGCGCCTGAATCAGAGCAAAAATTTCAGCTAGTCGTTGCGGATACACAGGGCTGGGAGATGACTTACACAAGCCTGGATAAAACCCACCGGCGCGAAAGAGGGTGGGTCTGGGAGACTGGCATCCTCCATATGTGGTGGATAAACAAAGATAAAAACGGCCTGAGGGAAGACCCTGTCCACGATCAGGAGCTGTTTTTCAAGGTGCAGTGTGATACCTCAGGAGATGATCCGCTGGATCTGCCCTGGGGCTGGCAGTGTGAGCACATGAAGGATCAGAGTGTGGACAGCGGAATGATGGAACTTTATGACTGGCACTTGCCAGGTTTCGACTGACACTTGCCAGGCTAGCTACGGGTGGTGTATAGTTTAGAAGTCAACCACCCGACACCATGAACCGCTTTCAAGCCCTCAGCATTTTCAACGACTACGCCTTTGAAACAGGCATGACCACCGTTGAAATGGCCGGCATCCTCCAGCACTGGGGAACCAACTTTGAAGGCCTTGGCCGCTGGACGATCAACCGCATTTTTGATCGGCAGGAAGAGTTCTCCCAGGCAGAAGGCTCTTACGCCCATCGCCTGGTCCTGAAGGCTGAAGACCTCAGCTGGGAACCTTCACACCAGTGATCCCCTATGGGGGCTCCGGCCCCCAGCAACCACCTATCAATTGAAATGAACCTCCTGAAACTCTCCGCGTTCCAGACGTGGATCCTTGCCGACAGGCCAGAGGATTGCCTGGAAGAAAACCTCAGGCACGCATGCCAAGACGGCCAATTCCCCCTCATGTCTGAGGAAGAAATCGCTGAACACGTTGGGTCTGTAACCGGCCTGTTCAAGCTGCAGGTCTACACACAGAAAAAGGGAACGCACCCTGGATTCAGGACCTGCTGGAACCAGTCTCATTTCTATGCGCCCACCACCATTGACGTGGATGGGCTCACAGACATCCAGCGATACGTCCTGGAAGACGCCTTCAGCGGCTCCACGTTCTGCGGCCAGGTTGCCCACCTGTTTGACCACCCGGACCCGAAGGAGCGGTTGCGATACGCGAATGCCAAACGATCCATGCACATCATTGGGCGCAAGTTCAGGGAGTGCGGATTGCAGGGCGATTTCATCCCGGACTTCTGATATGGACAGCTACAAATTCCCCCGCTCGTATGCCGACCTAGAAGCCAAGCCGCCTTGGTTGTGGGGCACCATCCCGGAGCTGCCTGAGTTCAAGCGGCTGGCCAGGCAGAAAGACAATTCTGAGTATCTGGTGCTGTTCATCGAGGAAGACTGGATACCGGGTGAAGAAGAGCTGGGTTACCCCATTGAGGTGATCAGCCCCGGAGGCGTAACGCTGAAGGGTGCCCTAAAGGAGCTGCGCGAATACTGGGAGATCATGCGCCCACCTAAAGGCTAATTTGCCAGGGCTAGCCATTTGTGGTAAGGTTTGCTTGTCGGACAAACACCGGCAAGCAACCACCATTAAGCAAATGATTTACACACTTCACCTCTTCCAACACGTTGAGGGCAAGCATGTCTGGCTCGGAGTTGACGAGAACTTGGGCGAGTGCATCTTCCACAGCAAAGCGGAAGCCCAGGCGGAAGCTGACTTCCTGAATCAGCAGATCACCAACGACAGCCACCACTACGAGCCCAGCCTCTGAGCCCCTGGGAGGGGGCTTCGGCCCCCTTGCTTGCCAGGCTAGCTACTGATGGTGTATAGTTTCTTTGTCGCCAACCACCACCCCGACATGAACATCTACCCCGCTGCCGCTGCCGCCCTCATCGCAGCCGGCGCCGACGCAACCGACACCATGATCGAGCGCGTTGTGTTCACCGCCACCGTCCACATCCGCTGCGGTGACTCCCTGGAAGCAGCCATCGCCGAAGGCGTTGCCACCCACCTGCTGCCCTCCTGAACCCGCCATGGGGGGGACGCCCCCCCTAGCAACCACCACCCCAACTAATCCAATGAATTCCACCGTTACGGAGAACCTTGACCGGTTCGTTGAAGAACTGAACGCCAAGTTCGGCCACACCTACAAATTCAGCCTGCAGATCGGGCGCAAGAACGCCCGCATCTACACACAGCTTCAGCCAAACGACTTCCAAAGAAACTGCTACTGCTTCGTTCGCCTGGCAGACGGCGCCATCCTGAAAGCTGCCAGCTGGAAGGCCCCTGCAAAGGGCGTCAGGGCCTGGCTGCATGAAGTGCTGGCTACTGACCTGGCTGGCGTTGATCAGTACACCTCCTGGCTGTATCGGGGGCGCTGAGCATGAGCTTCCAATACGACGACGGCGGGCGCAGCCGCTACTTCAAAGGAGAAGCCGGGGACTGCGTGATCCGTTCCCTGGCCATCTGCACCGGCAGGGATTACAAGACCATCTATGACGAGCTGTTTGAGCTGACCGGCAAATCGCCCCGCGATGGTGTGTCAATCAAAAAGCCAGAAATCAAGAAGTGGTATTTCCCAAAGCTGGGCCTTGAGTGGACTCCCACCATGAAGATCGGGCAAGGGTGCAAAGTCCACCTCCGGGCTGACGAGCTGCCGCCAGGCCGTCTGATCTGCAACTGCTCAAAGCACCTAGTGGCCGTGATTGATGGCGTGATCCATGACACCTATGACTGCAGCCGTGATGGGACGCGATGCGTCTACGGCTACTGGCAACTCAACCCCACCAAGATTCCTCATGACTGACTGCAAACTCCCCCAGCCCAAAACAGATCTGATCACTCCTGGCGGCTTCAATCTCTATCCCCAGGAGATCGGGGCCTGGGAGCTGGACCCAAAGATCCTGGTCCTGCGGAACAAGGCCAACGGATACGAGGTTGATCTGGAGCGGATCAACAACAGGCGGGAATTGATTGACTGGATCTTCCATATGAGCGGGAAAAACGCTCTGGTCTATGGGGGCTG
>MDTC01112529.1_pt1 | contig 10811 bp, 10 predicted proteins | sample 811181 | NCBI WGS metagenome assembly MDTC01 (sample SAMN05326644, study PRJNA326480) | marine metagenome | isolation source: seawater | place: Pacific Ocean: North | collected 2011 | reverse complement strand
GATGTTCAGATTGTTCACAATTGTGTCATTATCAATCTTTCTAGAGAGTGTTTTCTCCCTGAATTCGGGGTTTCCGTGTTCGACACCGAATGCAACCCGCAGCAGTCCCACTTCCTTCAGACAGCGGAATTTGTGCTCTGTAACAATCTCGGGCCTGGTCTGTATCCAAAACGGGAGCTTGAACTCTGCGTACATATCACAGAACTCGTCAAGCTCTCTGTCGCTCCATGCCAAAAAGGTATCAGCCCAGAAGTAGAATGAATCCGCCTTGTACCTCTCTACGCAATGTGAGATTTCCTCACGCACGAGTTCCGTTTTTTCTTGCGAAAAAACTTCTGCTGCGCAAGATTATAGATTTTATTCTGTGCGGGCGAATTGCAATAAGCACAAGTACAAGGGCACCCCCGATGGGTTTCGATGGGAAACATTCTCCAAAGTTTACCTTGCATGGGTCGGAAATAGCGGCTCTCTGGAAAGAAATCATAGTCTGGCAACGGAACGGCATTGACATCCACTAGTGTCGGCAACGGACTGCTGTGTAAGGCGCCATCCTTCCTAAGGAACCAGATACCCTTTACAGCCGAGACATCCTGTCCGGACTCCAATCTTCTGCATAATTCCGGCAAGCTGTTTTCACCCTCGCCAATCAAGACGTGATCGATAAGGCCCTCAGATTTGCGCAACACCAGTTCAGGAGCGAAAGTTGGAAAAACGCCTCCAGCCACAACCGGCGGGCGATCCTTCGCCTCAATCGCTCGCAGCAGAGTCAGCGCGTTGGGATACATGTCTTCCGTAAGCGAGAAAGCTATTAGATCAGGTGAGAAGCTTTGGACTTTGTTCCTGAAGTCCCCGCCTGGTGATGATTGATGCACATGTTCCCACAACAATGAATCGTCATAGGGCCGGGCGTTCAACCGTCCTTCTTTCTCCTTGTCGCTATCGAAACTGCGCCCAAACTCAGGATAAATGGTGGTATCAAACAACTCAACCGTATGACCCTCTCTACTAAAGGCAACTGTTCAGGATGCCAACAGCCGGCGGAAGCATATTCATGCCGAACAAGTTTGGGTAAACCAGTAGTACTTTCATTCCTCTAACTCAACCTAGAACCCGTAGTTCCTGTCGGTCACATCACCGATAATTCTTGCAGGAACGCCGGCGGCTATCTTGCCATCTGGAACAACCAAATCTACGACCACCGCACCAGGTGCAACTATAGCCCTCTCTCCAATTACGGTTGCGCCCAGGATTATTGAATGACTCGCGATTTTGGCGCCCTTCTTGATATGCGGCACATGCCCATTCTTTTGCCCAAAACTCACATTACGGTAAACATGAACACCTGATTCAATTACAGTGTTTGATGTGATGCAGACGCCTGTGTGGTGAAATACAATACCAGGTTCTATCAGTGGATAAGCGCCATGTTCAAAACTGTAACGGGTGACATTTCTCTGCCTAAGCCAAGCGGATATTTTCCCTGCCAGCCACCTTATGCCCCCTCCCCGTGTTCTTGACATTCTGTGAAACCATTGACACAGTCTCATTGTCACGGTCATTGGGTACCGGAATTCTCTTGGGAAAAAAAACGGCGGTTATTAGTCGCACTTTCCATCGCGATGGTATTGGATTAATCTCGTGCTCATCAAAATAAAAGCATCCCCAAAACGAAACCGGGCAATATCTGGAGCTAAGGCTCGTGCTTATTTCGGACGACGTTTCCTGTGCTTTCGACATAGCTTCGGTTGAGCGCAGATAGTCTGACGCGGCTACACCCCGCGCACGAACACGCTGTTCACGCAGTCTTCATAGGGCGTGTCCTTGAGCATTTTGCTGGAGTGCTCACTAAAATCGGTCACGCGCGTAAACCCCGCCTGAATTATCCGCTGCAAAATAGGATCCGCATCCCCCAATTTACCCGACACTTCAATTAATATGGATTTCAACCGCTGATCCTGCAAAGTTTGCGCACCTCCAGTAATGACCTTATCTTCAAGACCATCCACATCAATCTTCAGATGATTAGGGAAATCCATGCCCCAGCTCTGCCAGAGGTAATCCAGAGGCACCCCGACCGCACCCTGAACATGGAAGGGTTGGAACTCACTGCCAGTGAAGTCTTCCACACCACCAAAACTGTGCATAGAAGAGCCAGCGGCCAATTTCTTGCCCGCCACAATTTTCTCGAAGTTCTCTGGATGAAGATTGAAAGTGTCAAAGCATAATTGGTCGGTGATCACGATGCAGCAAGGCAACACTACTCCTGACAAGCCGTTCAGGTGAATGTTCTTACTTAGTTTGGCGTAATTGAGCGCCTCTGGTTCGAAGGCAAATACTCTGCACTCTCCCGCCAAGTGTTTCGCAGCGAAAAGCGCATACAGGCCGATATTGGCGCCGACATCATACATTACATCACCGCGCCGAAAGTAGCGCTCAATCCACTCGAGGGTCTCCGGCTCTTTTGTCTCATAGGTGTTTGCCCTGAATTCCTCAATCTCAGACTCAACGTCCAAAAGAATCACCCGGCCTCTGACGTTGCACGCACGTGTTCTGCCTATGTCGGCAACACGTTTCGCCACGCTGGCGACTCTACGTCTAACGGCACGATTGACACGACTGATCATTCCCAATGCCAAATTCATTACTCGCCGCCTGCAGCCGGCAAGATTGCCCCCGTCACATAAGTATTGAGTGGTGAGACCAAAAACAATACTGCTTCAGCAATCTCATTCGGATGTGCAGCTCTGCCCAAAGGGATCTTTTTCTCTCGTTCCGCCAAATTTCGCCCTAAACGGCTATGAATTGACGTCCGTGTGACCCCGGCACGAACGACGTTAACCAGTACACCGTCGGGGGCACCTATTTTTGCTAAAGCCAATGTCCCCGCTTCAAGCGCAGCTTTTGAAATCATGTAATGCGCGGTCTGTATTGAGCCCGAGTGTTTCACTCCAATACTACTGATGCTGACAATCCGACCATTTTGGAGTTGGCGCATTTTTTCGAGAGCAAGTTTGCCAAGCATAATATGGGTCGTACAGTTGGCTTTCAATGCACGGTCTAACTGTTTCTCGTCTAACTCATCAATGGAATCCACGGGTTCTAACAAAGCAGCATTATTTATCAGGATATCCAGGCGTGGTTGCCATGAGCGAACTGCGTCAAAGACCTGATCTGCACTATTGGGTTGAGTGAAATCCGCTTGCACCAAATGGCAACGGTCGTCGCCATATTGAGCAGCTAGTTGCTGCACCCCAGCGCGATTCGCATTGTAATGCAGCGCAACTGTGGCACCGTTGGACAGCAGCTTTTCTGCAATTGCGTGTCCTATTCCACTTCCTGCGCCTGTGACTAAAGCAACCTTATTTGTCAGGGACAAATCGGGGACGGTGTTCATACCTCTTAGACAAGGGTGCAGCGCATGCAGGGAGTAATGCTATTACGCCGTTGAGCCAAGTGCGCCTTGCGGAGGGCATAGTACTTGTCGCCACCCCAGATTTCAGAGAGCTCCTCGTTGTCGGCATCCCCAACGGAAAGGGTGGACAGATAATCTACGTCGCATGGATTCACCGTCCCATCCCACCACACAAACATCCTGCGCCACAGGTCGGAACACGGGGCAGCGATGTCGTGGGGCGGTCTCTGATAGGTGTCTTCCCACGGGTTGTACTTGACAAACGCCACCTGATCCACTAAATCTCCCCAAAACCGCTCCATGTCGTCCAGATTCTGTTCGTCGCCAAACCTGACGCCGGACACCCGGGTGATCGTCTTTGAGTCCGAATAATGTCGAGCACGAATCTCTTGGAACTGTCGGATGTTGGCAAGGACACGCTCCAAGTTGCCATTAGTGCGCAGCTGGCTGTATAAAGGCTCCGATGCGGCATCGGCCGATAACACAAGCGTGGCGACGCCTGCCTGCAGGATAGCATGGGTCTTACGTTCGTCCAGAAACCAGGCATTCGTGTTTATCTTCAGCGCGAGGAACTTCCCCGCAGCGTACGCAAGCATGTCTTCGATATCGCGGTTGATAAGTGGCTCACCACGCGAGGCGAGAGATAAAGCTTCGCATTTTCCGTCTGCCTGATCAATCACCCTCTTGAATAATCCCAGAGTCATCAGCCCCATGTGGCCATTCCTGGGTTCCGTGAGCGCCTTATCCACTTGAAAGCAGAACACACAGCGATAATTACATATTGAAGCAGGTTCTATCTGCAAACAAGGGGGGAATTCGTCCAATTCCTGGGCCTGCGGGAAGATGTCGTACCGGTAACGGTAGAACAGATACCGGGGCAGATACTCATCCGAGAGTCGGTTGATTTCCTCAACCACGTGCTCCTGTAATTGGAAACATGGTTCGAAAGACGAAGAGCCATCTATCACATCGTCACAGGCGCGCCGAATTATCACAGCTTGATAGCCGGAACTGGGGTTCTCACCAAGAGCGGCCCGTAACCGCCGAACACGCTCGTAGACCTTGTCATTGTCACGCGTATCCTGCCTGATTTCAAGAAAGCTATTGGCTTTTTCGTATACTGTTGGTGACGCTGACACAGTTGGTCCTAGATGGATGTTGACAGTTGAAGCCAGTAGTGTGTCAACAGCACTATGAGTGACGCCGTCGCATAGCGGTAGTCCGCGCAACCTCGGAGAAAGCGCTGACTTTGCCCATCTATCTGCCCTTCCGCAGTGGAATTGTCATCTCGCTTCCCGGTCTTGCACCGTCCGCAGGCTTTATAGTGACGGTTTTGCGCAGTGACCGCTTCGGCAAATCAGGTTTTGAGCGCAATCGGCTTTTCACACTCCAAACTAAATGCTCAGATATCAGTCCAAGGCTATGTACAGGTGAAGCTCCGTTCCGAATTGCAATGGCAAGAGCAAGCAAAGGGTAAGCGTGTTTACGCACAGTGGGGTTGAGAAACAAGGTAAGTGCGAGTGAGCGACGCAGGTTCAAAGATCCTGTCTTGTCTTTGTCGGCCCGTCCGCTCAGCACATCTGAGAGCCGTCGGTGAAGGGGCGAATCCGCACTGATCCGATCCAACCTCTCTGTCCCAAATACCAGACGCAGAATGCTCAATAAAAGGTCCCATATAAGTTCGGGAAACGAACAGCGGAATCTATGTACATGCTCGAGGTAGCTCGCATTCACCTCGCCACCCATACGATGGGGCCAGATCAACACCTTCAAAAGCGGCTGTTGCGTGTAATTAGTGAAGTGATCAGACTGATATGCATCAGTGTCGCTAATCCTGAGAAGATACTGCTCCTCATCATCAATGTTCTTGCCGATGTAACCATTTTCGCGAGCATACTCATACAGCGGCGTGCCGGGAAGTGCCTGTGCGTAGTTAACACTCTGGCTGCTGCCTGGAAGACCCTGGTGCATGGAAGCATAGTGAGAAACGGCTGTGAGAAACTCTGTAGTCTCCTTTATGGTCTCATCAGTTTCCCCGGGCATCCCCAGCACAAGCTGGACTACTGTAAACAATCCAGCTTCATAAGTCCACTTCAAGGCGTCAACATTCATTTGCACCGTAGTATTCTTCTCCATCACGTCCAGCATTTGCTGGCTTCCGGATTCAATGCCGAAAAACACTGCCAGACAGCCATTGGCTTTCCAGTACTTCAACGTTTCCAGATCCACCGTTCGTGCCCGCACTCCACTAGCACGCCAGAGAAAGCCCATCTCACCTAATGCCTCAACCAGTTCGTGCGTCAGTTTGCGGTTGGAGCCGAAGTTCTCATCTCCAATCGAGAGGAACGCCACATCATACCGATCTTTCAGGTATTGCAGGTGGGTTACAATCTGATCCGTGGGCCGCATGCGATACCCCTTCTCCCACCGGTGGCAGAAGGTACAACGGGACACACATCCTTTTGTAGTGATCACTGTCGCGGCTCGTTTTTCTCTCATGGCCTCGGGAAATTCGACCCCGTACTCCACGAGAAAGTCCGGCGTGTCAGCGATGAATTGTGACAAAGAGCCATCAGCTTCAAAGAGTGAGTAGTCCGGCCAATCAATTGCATCCCCGGTCGGTGGCGTGCCGTAGCCGGTGAAGTGGAATCGACCAACATCGTCCAAGAAACACAGCCCCGGAATGCTCTGAATCTCCTCGTAGCTCCACGACTGCTCCTGAAGAGCCATAACCAAATCCTGAATGATGAGCTCACCGTCACCCGCCACACAGAAATCGACCTCCGTTTTGCGCAACAAAATCTCGGCACTTGCCGCAAGGTTGCCGCCCAATATTGTTATGGTATGGGGCGACACCGCGCGAATCAGGCTCGCCAGATACTTGGTGTACGCATAGGCAGTCGAAACGACCGCGCTAATGCCGACAATGTCAAACCGGTTCTCACCGAAGTAAGACTTTACTTCTTCGTGCTTCGGACGAAAGTAATCGATGTTGTAGAAGTCCGCCGTCACCCCAATCTTGCGCAGCGACTGGATGATTACCATGCTGCCGAACGGCGGAAATGTGGTCGGCACAGGACGTATAGGTGTAGTGCAAATGCATATTCTCATATTACGATTCCTTGATAGCACACCCGGCATCTTAATGCCATATCACCTACTTAATTGAGTTCACGAACGGGCAGGTTGTAGGCTGGAGTGCTCCTTTTCTCGTTCAGTACCCGTGCCAGCGCAGCAGCCGCGCGCTCAGCGCTCCGTCCATCGGCCCGATGAATGCCATACTCAAGCAGGAACGAGTCGTCCACTGAATTGGTTTTGGGAGGCGGCCAGCCCGCCAGAACATCATCCAACCGCTCCAAGAACTCATCCACCGACGTAGCCACCATCGCGCGTCGCTTCAGGAGCTCCAACCAGTGGGCATCAACCTGGACCCAATCTAAATTGACCAGACAGAGTATCGGCAAACTGGTGGCGCAGGCTTGAAGAAGCGTTGTGGATGGTGACTCTATGACGATGAGGCGCCCTTGCCAGACCATGTCCGAAAACATCCCGTTGGCCACAACTGTAATGTTGGTCGCTGCTAAGCACCGCACTACCTCATTGATAAAACGGACGTGTTCATACAACTGGACAGTCTTAGCGAGAGCACTGCGTTGCGGATGGTCAGCCACAAGCCGCAGTATGCTCCGTTCAAGCCTGGAAAGTGCAATTGGAGGATGGTGGCTCGTCTCCATATAGCGCTCGTCGTTGACAGAATATGTTGTCACGTAACAGACATCGTAATCGGGAGACGGTGTGTTGGCACGAGTCCTCCAAATGCTTTCCAACTCAATCGAGCCGACAGGAAACAACGGTCGCTGACACAAGCGCGGATGAGAACCGAAGCCAGCGGACAAACCCCTAACTGTACCCGAGCCATACACCAGAAGAGAATCACTGGGCTGAACTTCCATTGCATGCACATGACGGTCAGGCACCGCCATTCCGTAGGCACCATGTTGGTAGACCACCACCGGACATCCAATCGCCCGCGCCGCGATCATGTTCGGAAGTTCAGTTGACGCCACCGGATATTGAGTCAGGACAACCGCCTTTGATTGTCGCTCAAGAAAGGGCTTTACACTGCTCGCCTTACGAATAGCGTCACCCGCGCGATAATGCCACAACCAAGAAAACCGCGGCAGCATCAAGTATGCGAGATCGATAGCAGCGACCTTAAGATATCCAGTAGAGCGGAAAGCATCTGCAACAGCAGGCCACGCATCTGCCATCCCGTGCTCTATTTCGCTTTCCCTACCGTTCTCCCCGCTTGCCCACCTCGGCACCGTTACCATCCTCAAATGGGCGCCGTGCCTGGCGGCAGTCCAGGCTTGCACGATCTCCCTAAAGCCAGGATACCCGGCTGTGGTCACCAATGTGGGGTAGTCCGAGTTAGTGCGTTGCGCCTGAAACCACCGCGCAGCGTTGAGCAGCTGCTGGGCGACGCCGTATCGGGCCCTGCCGTACATGCTTCGGCCCGCCATGGCAAGCGATGCCAGAGCGCCGGGATGATTTCTCACTATGTCCAGCGGATCAGCGCTCTTCGCCAGAGGCATGAATTCAAAGCGCGCATTGAAGGCGTTGGCCACAGCGGGTGTTAACAGTGAGTATAGCGAGGCCGCTGGAAGCGCGCCATCAGCGGGATTCAATCCATTTGTTGCAGGTGCGAAGCTGACTATTTGGCTGGCCTGCAGCCATTGAACCAACTGGATCAGAGTCCAAGTGCGATGCCAGAACCGATCCAAGATACAGCGCACATCATGTTGCAACAGGGCAAACGTAAATCCAGGTGGCGGGGCTCCCAAGGCATTTTCCAGCTGGGCATCCAACATATCGCACAACTCGAACGCGTGGTCGAAGTTGGACAGAGTGGCGCGATAGAGATCAGCCTCATCATAAAGATCCTCCATTGCGTAGAAATCAAGGTCTGCCTGTTCAGCCGCAAGATCGGCATCAGGCGCCAGCGCAACCAAAGTGAGTTGGCCAGCATCTGGACGAGAACCAAGGGCACGTAACTCGGCAGCATTCTCAAATAGGCCGACAATCACTTCACGTCACCCTCACTCACCTGCTCGACCTGTCGCCGTTTTAGTGTCTGCTCCGCCAACCAGAAATCAAACTCGTCGTCAATCTCTATATTCTGCTCCCGGTCCAGCAATACACGCTCAATACGCTTTCCATGTCGATCTCCCTCCCTGAGCAGATCTGCTCGGATGACATAGACATTCCCATCATCATAAAAGAACCCATCGATGTCTTGACGCCTCAAATCATTCTTCCCATACTCTACAAATTTGCACATAAAACCAGTTGCCAACGAGTCCGTGTCTGCATCCATAAATTGTTGAATACAACGATCAATTAAGCTGCTATCCCTTATTGGCGAAGTCGCCTGAAGTAAGACAACTATGTCTGCCGACACGCATGTGAGCGCATGTTGTAAGACACTGAGTGTTGTGGCTTCATCAGAAGCCAACTCTTTTGGTCTATAAAGCGCCTCCGCACCCCATTTCCGGGCGATTTCTGCAATTTCGTCATCTTCGGTAGAAACTACGTAGCGCTCCAAAAGCTGCGAAGCCCGGGCCGCTTCGATGGTCCAAGCTACAAGCGGCTTGCCGCATAAAGGTCTGATATTTTTCCTGAGTATTCCTTTACTGCCACCGCGAACCGGTGTTATACCTAGAATAACCGTGCCCGGCCCCCTTTTCTCAATCACGCCCACTCATCCCTGAGCACCATAAAAGCCTCAGCAGCCATAAAACCAACCTCCATCCCCCGCTTTCGGGCCAGCACTTCAATTCCTTGCAATGAACGTGGGTGTGGAAACTCGCGCAGTTCCCTAGTGTATGCTCCCATGGCTTCAATCTTCCGCTTCAAGAAGTCGCTGATCTGGACATAGAAGTTTGGCTGGAAAGCATACTCTGGGAACGGAGGGGCTGTATCTGTCGAAGACGGAACTTCATAAGCGAGCATACGTGGAACCTTGTATTGCGAGAGGCTACGGCAGGCTATTAGCGAAGCATGACAGACTGCACGATGATCCTGATTGGCGTCGCCCCGGTGGTGCGTGTAGACAATAGACGGCCTCACATCGAGAACGCACTCCTCCAAAGGAACAATCACATCCAACAGCCGTTCGTCAAGCAGTTCGTCACGCAAGCGGAGAAAGCGGATATCCTCATAACCCAAGATTATTGCCGCACGCTTGGTAGCTTCTTGCTCCTCCTGTACAAGGGCATCGTCGAACTGATGATCATAGGCGCGCTTGCAGACTATGCAGACTGTCACGGTATCGCCAGCCGCCAGGTGCTTGCCAATAGTACCGCCCATACCCAGCACCTCATCGTCCATGTGGGCAGCAACAACAAGTACTTTCATGGTCGCCGGTCGCCGTATAACACCCATATCTCACTGATCATCGACCCGCCAAATACGCTCACAGGGCCTTCAACACCGTAGGCAAAGTTGACGCGATATATGCACACTCTTGATCGCTCAGATCAGGATATAGTGGAACCGATACACCTGACTCCCACACGGCTTCCGTGTTTTTGAATTCAGTCGAGTTTGCTGCATCCAAGTAGCGATGTAAAGGGCGGTGAACAGGACGGTCACATTCTATCCCCGCCTCACGGGCAGCGCGCATGAGAGCATCCGGTTTGTCAGTTCGCACGACGAAACGATAATACACCGGTTTAGAATTACTCAGTTTGTGTTGCAACTTGACGGGCGTGTTCGATAAGGCGTCGCGATAAATCTGTGCAATCTTACGGCGTCTCTCAACGAATCCATTCAGCCGCTGGAACTGGCTCAACGCTAGCCCGGCTGTAAGATCGCTCATTTTGTAATTATACCGAACGTGGTATGCAGATCTTTTATCCGGGTTATTCAGGTCACGCACAAGATTTGCTAGTCTATCGTCGTTGGTGCAAATCATGCCACCTTCACCCGCACATATCATCTTGGTGGCATAGAAGGAAAACACAGATATGTCACCCCAGCTCCCTACCGGCTTATCTCTATAATAGGCGCCAAGTGCTTGAGCGCAGTCTTCGATAATAGGCAGCCCCAAACTCCCCATGGACTCGATATCTGCCGGAAACCCAAATGAATGTGTAAGGATTACTGCTTTCGTACGCGAACCCATCCGAGTTCGAAGCATATCTGCCGTGGGATTAAACGTGGCCAAGTCAATGTCCGTCAGAACCGGTGTAGCACCGGTGTATTGAACCGCATAGAGCAAGGCGGCGCATGCATAGGATGGGACGATAACTTCATCCCCCTCTCCAACGCCTAACGCTAGCAGCGCTAGATGCAAAGCCGCCGTGCCATGAGAGGTGGTAATGCAACTTCTAACACT
>MDTC01253026.1_pt1 | contig 10812 bp, 9 predicted proteins | sample 811181 | NCBI WGS metagenome assembly MDTC01 (sample SAMN05326644, study PRJNA326480) | marine metagenome | isolation source: seawater | place: Pacific Ocean: North | collected 2011 | reverse complement strand
TCACAGCGCGAGCCGCCCGATACAGATCGCGTCCATCCGCAACGGGTAGGTCGCGGACACTGGGTGCCGGGCCAGCAGCAGCGAGTTGTTCAAACATCGCTTGGTATTCAGTGGCTAATGGCATTGAAATTTCCCCCTTCGTCCATAGGATAAGCATTTCAAGCTACACGATCAGGTGGGCAATCTCTACCGACGACGCTGGATCACAGCTCTGAGATTATAAAAGCAATGTTACCGGTGCGGTTCGGTGCAAACATGGAGTAAGGCTATGCAGCGGTTAGACGCGGAGCAGGACGATCAATCGATCGCGGATGCAGCAAAAAACTTTAATCGACTCGAACACGTATTGTTGCAGAATCGCACCTTGACGCTGTTTGGTGAGATCAACCAAGACGTTGCCCGCCGGATGGCTGAAAAGCTATTGGCTTTGGCGTTTGAATCAGAAGACCCTATCACACTCTACATTGGCTCCCCGGGTGGGCACGTTGAGTCAGGCGACACGATTTTTGACCTTATCCGCTACATTAAGCCGGAAGTGCGAATTATCGGCACAGGTTGGGTGGGCAGTATTGCAACGCATATTTATCTGGCAGCGGACAAAGATAATCGGTTCGCGTTGCCGAATACGCGATTTTTAATTCATCAACCCAGTGGTGGGTTCGGCGGTGATGCCGCCGACATAGAGATCCATGCTCGCGAGATCCTCAAAACACGAGAACGCATTAACGGCATTATTGCTGAGCGCACAGGCCAGAGCATTGATCGTGTCGGTGAAGACACTCAACGTGATTATTGGATGAGCGCTGAAGAGTCGGTGGAATATGGCCTTGTAGGTAAAATTATCAGCGATATAAGCGAGGTAGGCTAAGCGGCTTTTAAATAATCCGGCCGATGCGGCGCGAGAGCCGCATCGCCAGAGTACCTCGTTAAGTGTCGTGCGCGTTGGAAGGGTTTCGATGCAGCAATACGCCGACCCGGCCTTCGTGTAGCGCCCCCCAAGCCATTACAATCAGCGTCGCTAGCAATCCATAGCGAATACTTTCTACCCCGTATTCAGGGGCGGCTAGATCGCTGATAAAGCCCACGCCGACGGGTCCCAAGCCCAACCCAATGATGTTAAGAATGAACAAGTTGATTGCGGCCATGACAGCGCGCATTTCGACTGGCGCGAGGGATTGTAAGATCGCGAAGTTGGTGCCGATATAGACGCCACCTAATGCGGCTGGTCCTATAAACCAGACGATTGCCCAAATCGGATCCGCGGTTAGATAACAGAGGACTGCCGATGGTAAGTAGACGGCCGTGGTTAAACACACGATCCATGCCCGCCAACCTTCAGAAATGCGCGCCCATCGATCAGCAAAGAAGCCGCCAAAGAATGTGCCAAGGCCGCCGCCAATGCCTATAGCGAGAGCGAGAAACGTTCCGGACTCAGCAGTGCTGAAGCCATGCACTCGCTGGAAATAAACGGGCGCCCAGGCTATGGCCGCATAGCCGGCCATAGAAATTAAGCTGTTGGCGATGACCAATTGCCGGGTCGCTGGGCTGTTAAGCATGTAGCGGACTACCGACCAAAAAGGCGGAGCAGAGGGCTTTTCTGCCAAACCGTCGGCATAGCCCCTCGGTGGCTCGACCATCGTCATGCGCACGATCAATGCGATAATTAAACCGGGAACGCCGGCAACAACAAATGCCCAGCGCCAGCCTATCCATTCATTGACCCAGCCACCGATTAAATAGCCGAGCATGATTCCAAAGTTCACGCCAAGCCCGAAGATCGCCATAGCAGTCGCGCGTTCCTCGGGTTTGTACAAGTCTGAAATAATCGAATGAGAGGGGGGGTTTGATCCTGCTTCGCCCACGCCCACACCAATGCGAGCCAGCAGCAGTTGCCAGAACTGCCCCGCCATGCCGCAAAAAACGGTCATAGCGCTCCATAAAGAAATAGAAAACGCAATTAAGTTACGACGATTATGGCGATCGGCCCACATGGCCATGGGCATGCCCAGGGTCGCGTAAAATAACGCAAACATAAAACCGGTGAGCAGCCCAAGTTGTGTATCGCTGATTTGGAAGGCTTGTTTAATAGGCTCCTGTAAGATTGCCACGATCTGTCTATCGACATGACTGGCGGTAAAAACTATGACCAGAAGGAATAGGGTGTAGCCGCGTTGGCGGCTGGAAATCGTAGTATCGTTCATGGTGGGAGTATGCGCAGGGGCATGGCGCAAATAAAGGAAAACCACGAGGAAATCTTTATGAAAATGGATTTTAATTTATTAACCGTTGAGATCACGTCTAGGGTCGCGACAGTAGTCATCGATAACCCACCAATTAATATTATTACTCTGCCTCTGTATGCGGAACTCATGCAGTTGGTGGAAGATCTACAACGTAATCCAGACTTATCGGTCGTAGTCTTTAAGAGTGCAAATCCAGACTTTTTTCTAGCGCATTTCGATGTTGAGGCGATTTTACAATTCCCCATAGAAGGTGACGCGGAGCGCAGCGCGGAATCCAATCCGTTCCATTTGATGTGCGAGCGGCTACGCAATATGGATAAAGTAACCATTGCGCAGATTGAAGGTCGTGTCGGCGGTGGCGGCAGTGAATTAGTCGCGAGTATGGACATGCGCTTCGGCGTCATTGGCAAAACCGTTGTTAATCAAATGGAGGTGCCCTTGGGGATATTGCCAGGGGGTAGCGGTACTCAGCGGTTGCCGCGGCTGGTTGGCCGCGGTCGTGCTATGGAGATCGTTCTTGGCGGTGAAGACCTCGACGCCGAGACGGCAGAGCGGTGGGGCTATCTGAATCGGATCTATGCGGCTTCGGATATTGACCAGGCGGTCGATACTTTAGCCCAGCGTATTGCGCGCTTTCCACAACCCGCTGTGCGTTTAGCAAAAGCGTCTGTGAACGCCGCGGAGCTGCCGTTGGCTCAGGGGCTATCGGAAGAGGCTTATTTGTTCGCGCGTCTGTTACGCACCGACGAGGCGCAGATTGCCATGCGCAAGTTTATGGCTATGGGTGGTCAGACTCGCGAGGGCGAGATGCGGGTTGCTGATTTGGTCGATGAGGTCACGCGTAACGACGAATAAGCAGCCAACCACTCAACACATAAGCGCTGATCGGCAAGGCTACCGCGAGCGCCGCGGGCAGGGCGAAAACCACAGCCATTGGCGCGAACAGATCCTGCAAATATTTGAAAGTTAAGCCGACGAGCATACCCAGCGCTAAGCGTGGACCGAGGCCGGTGCCCCGCATCGGCCCGAGGACTATCGCCAAAGCTAACAGCGCCATGCCGAAATAGCTCAGTGGCTTAAGTACTCTTGACCACATAGCTAATTGATATTGGGTCGCCTGCAATTGTTGTTGATGTAAAAAATTAATCTGATCACTGAGGCCAAGCAGTGACATTTTCTTTGGCTCTAGAAAGGCCTGATTGGTCAGCAGTTGCGGAGTTATGGCATTGGCCCAAACGGACTGTGTGAAATGTTTAACGGTCGTCGCCTGCTCTGACAGCAGGGACTCGTTGACGTTGTACAAGATCCACTGGCGGTTCCCAGCGTCAAAGGTTGCAAACTCGGCGTCTAAACTGCGCGCCAGTTTTTGGTTTGGATCCAGCCAATACTGGCGCACGCCCCACAGGGTGCCTCCGTTATCGTCAGACATTGTTTGGATGTGCATGTAGAGTCGATCATCACGGATCCAAAAACCGCCTTTACGCTGCATCGCATCGCGCCCGTATTGCGCGTTCAGCTTAGCCACCTCTGCCGCCTGCTCAGCTTTCGGTGCGAGGTATTCGCTAAGCGCAAAGCTTAGGCTTAGGCACAGCAATAGGGACGGGGTAAGACCTAGGATGAGGCGAGCGGGGGATGTGCCTGCGGCGCGCAACGCAGTCAATTCACCTTGTTCTGCCAGTTGTCCGAGGGCCGCCAAATAACCAATAAATACACTGTATAAGAGCAAGTCGTCGAGGCGTCGAGGTAGGGTTCGCCATAGATAATTCAGCGCGTCGTCCAAGCCGTAACGCTCAGCGCCTTCCGCCAACTCGTCGAACAAGGCGAACAGCAACATCATGCTGGTCAAACTGGCGGCCACCAGTGCGATGGCCCTCAGGCTGCGTCCTGTTAGATAGCGGTCAATGGTTAACATGACGATTCGTGCTGGCTGCCGGTCAGCGTCTTGAAGGCCTGGTCGGTGGTAAAAAAGATCTCGCCACTGATGACCGCAGGTAATTCGGTTTTTTCAAGCTGCGCCATTAAGGGTCCTTTAATGTCGCTGAAATGCAGTTGGACGACCGAGCGTTGCAGCTGCTGATTGATGCGCAATAGCATAGAAAGACCGGTTGCATCGATGCGGTTGACGGCGTTGCAGACTAATAATAAATGTTTAGTACCGTGGCGGCCGGCGACTCGTCGCAGCAGCTTTTCTTCAATTTTTCCGGCGTTCGCGAAATAGATATTCTCGTCGATACGTAGCGCGAGAATCTGCTCATGCAGTTGCACTGCGTAGCGCTTAACGGATCTGAATTGTTCGCTTTCTCCAAGTCGACCGACCTGTGTAATGTTTGGTTGACTGGAATTGCGGATGAAAAAACCGATCGATACAGCCACACCAGCCAATAGACCCAGTTCAACGCCAAGCCCCAGAACTAAGGCAATGGTGGCTATTTCCGTGATGGAGTCGTCTCGGTAAATGGTCCAGTTGGAGCGAATTTTGCTAAAGTCGATGAGCCCAAATACCGAAGTCATCACGATCGCTGCCAATACAGCGTTAGGCAGGCTGATAAATAAGTTGGCAGCAAAGATCAAAGTCAGAACGACAACAACGGCACAAACCAATGAGCTGGCGGGGGTGCGAGCGCCGGCAGCAAAGTTGACGCTGGAGCGCGAAAACGACCCCGCCACTGGATAGGCCCCGGTGAAGCCCGCGCCGATGTTGGCGAGTCCCAACGCCAGTAATTCCTGATTAGCGTTTATGCGGTCGTTGGATCGGGTGGCGAGCGTGGTGCCGATCGAATAACTCTCAACATAAGAAACTACCGCAATAATCAACGCAGCCGGTAACAACTCGAGCCAAAGATTCACGGTCATCGGCGGAACAGTTAACTGCGGTAAGCCCGTTGGAATCACACCAACCGTTGCCAGACTGCCGTCCAAGTTAAATGTGGTAACGATAAGCGTGGCGGCCATTGCACAAAGCATCGGACCGACGCGGGTCAACGGGTGTTGATGGGCGGCCTTTATGCCCAAAGCGTGCAGCAGTCCGCCGATCAACGGGCGGCTGACCAATAACAGTAGTAAAGCACTGGCACCAAAGGCGACGGCGTATGGGTTCATCCGCGTTAGATGTTGCAATAACCCTGTTATTGCTGCGCTCGGGTTTGTATTGTCGTAGACGGTAATGCCGGTGAGGCCGGGCAATTGGCTAATGATGATCAAAATCGCAGCGGCATTTACAAAGCCGTTTATCACTGGATGACTCAGCAGCGTCACTAAACCGCCCATTTTAGTGATGCGCAAAGCACCCAAAAGCAACCCAACTTGCAAACACAGCAGCGTCGTTATGCCGAGATAGGCTTCGCTGTAGCGCGGCGCGAGCTCGCTTACCGTTGCTGTGACGAGCAGGGCCGCCACCGCCACAGGGCCGACCACCAGCTGTTTAGAGCTGCCAAATACGGTGTAGATAACCATAGGCAATAGACACGCATAGAGGCCTGATTGCGGCGGCACGCCGGCCAAAAGCGCGTAGGCAACGGCTTGCGGGATGGTGACCATGCCGACAATTAGGCCTGCCATAACATCGTGCCCAAAATCGCTGCGTTGGTAGCTGCCCATAAGCCCCGCGAGCGGGACGACACTGCGCCAGTCTCGCAGCCCGCGACGTATGCGTAAGCCTAAGCGCATGTCGTTTTGCGCCGAATAATGCGGAAGAAACGGAGAACTGCCATTGTCATCTGACAAGTCTATCAGGTGTAATTGACTCACGTGCAAAGGCTGTTGTGGTCGATAGACTGAACCCGCCAACGGCCTTGCGTAAAAATTCTGCGAACCCAGAATGGTGGACAGGGTAAGCTGCAGTATTTAGTCGATATAAAATAACAGCTGGAATCAGGGGAAATTATGATTACAACGAAAGCGGCGGTTGCGTTTGCGGCGGGCCAGCCACTCAGTATAGAGACCGTAGATTTGGCGGCGCCAGCGGCGGGTGAGGTCCTTGTCGAGATGAAGGCGACAGGAATTTGTCATACCGATGCCTATACGCTTTCTGGCGCCGACCCTGAAGGTCTCTTTCCGGCGATTCTCGGTCACGAAGGGGCGGGTATTGTGAGGGAGGTCGGTGCGGGTGTTTCGACCCTCAAGCCGGGCGATCATGTGATCCCGCTGTATACGCCGGAATGCCGCCAGTGCAAATTTTGTCTGTCTGGCAAAACCAACTTATGTGGTGCTATTCGCGACACTCAAGGTCAGGGGTTGATGCCGGATGGCAGTTCAAGATTTTCGTTAAACGGCGAGCCGTTGTTTCATTATATGGGCACCTCGACTTTTGCTAATTTCACCGTAGTCCCGGAAATCGCGTTAGCTAAGATCCGCGAGGATGCGCCTTTTGACAAGGTGTGCTATATCGGATGTGGCGTAACCACTGGGCTTGGTGCGGTAATGAACACTGCGAAAGTCGAGGCTGGCGCCAGCGTGGCTGTATTCGGTCTCGGTGGGATCGGCCTGAATGTTGTACAAGGCGCAAGACTGGCCGGTGCGGAGCGCATTATTGGCGTTGATTTAAATCCGCAGCGGCGAACGCTTGCGGAACAGTTTGGCATGACCGATTTCATCAACCCGACGGACGTTGATGGTGTGGTTGAAGCCATCGTCGAACTGACAGACGGCGGTGTGGACTACTCATTCGAATGCATTGGTAATACCGATGTTATGCGTCAAGCGCTCGAGTGCTGTCATAAGGGGTGGGGTGAGAGCATCATCATAGGAGTGGCTGCTGCCGGCCGAGAGATCGCAACGCGGCCGTTTCAGTTAGTAACGGGCAGGGTTTGGCGCGGCACGGCCTTTGGCGGCGCAAAGGGCCGAACAGATGTTCCGCAGATCGTCGACTGGTATATGGACGGCAAGATCAATATCGATGACCTGATTACCCATACCTTCAATTTAGATGAAATTAATGCGGGTTTTGATGTTATGCATGCGGGGGAGAGTATTCGTTCAGTTGTGGTTTACTGACTTGAGTCAGCAATTTCAAATTCTAAGTTGGCTGAGCAGCCATTGAGGACAGTATGGGTCTTAAAGTAATTGGAGCCGGGTTTGGGCGCACAGGTACGTTTTCGTTAAAGTTGGCCTTAGAGCGCTTAGGTTTCGATAAGTGTTATCACATGATGGAAATGCCTCTGGTGCCTCATCATATCGAGGTGTGGCGTGCCGCGGCGGCAGGTCAGAATGTAGATTGGGAAACGCTTTTTTCCGGCTACCAGGCTGCCGTCGACTGGCCGTCGTGCAACTTCTGGCGTCAGCAATTAAAGGCGTTTCCAGACGCTAAAGTTATTTTGACTCGACGTGATGCAGAGCAGTGGTACGCGAGTGTTATGCATACTATTTGGTTGTCTTCAGAGCAGGGACGCATGGATCTCGCAGATGCAGATCAGCACGGCAGCGTCGAAAGCCAGGCCCAAGATCGTATTAAAATGGTTTATGAGGTGATCTGGGACGGTGTGTTTGGTATGCGCATGGAGAATAAGCGGCATGTCATAAACTGTTTCGAGCGACACAACCAAGAGGTAATTAACAGTGTGCCGCGAGGTAAGTTGCTGGTCATTGAGCCTGGCGATGGCTGGGCACCGCTGTGTGAATTTCTTGAAGTGGATGTGCCGGAGAACGATTACCCGCGCATTAATTCGACAGAGGATTTCCAAAAACGAGTTTTGGGTAACGCGATGGCCAGTGGCGAATCACACTGACGTTCACCCGGTTACCCTGCTAGAAGTGCGCAAGCGCTGCGACAAAGGGAGTTAGAGGCAAAGACAAGACGAATGCGGCACACAGGCCGACAAAAAAAGCATGCCAAGTGGAATGATACGGTCCTTGCAACTCGTTGAACGTAGCAAACATTGCACCCTGCAGTGATTGGGTCGCGAGGACAGCAATAATGGCCTGGGCCACCGCAGCGATCAGGCTTAAGGTGATCGAAAGTTGTGGCAGCTCGTCGGGGGCGCTGGCGGTGCCGTCGATATAAATGGACATCGCTACCATAAGAAATACAAATACCAAAACGCTGGCGGCCAGTGTGTAATACGCCAGCTTGCGCATGCCCAACGCTTTGTAATTCGCATGCAGCAGATAGCCGCCGGCGAGCAGCGAGCAAAAGAAGGTTGCAACGCCAATGGAGTGCATGGAGTAAAGTTTCGGTAGTTCCGTAGGCGTTGTTGTCATAGCGTTGAAGAATAGTGCAGGCGCTAGATTATACGCGGTTGCTGGGTATAAAACTGCGTGGACTGCTCAAACCAATGGGCGATTTTGAGCAACGCTAGGTCACCTCTGGGTTTGCCCACCAGTTGCACTCCGATCGGCAGACCATCAGAGCTGAAACCCGCTGGAATGGACAAGGTGGGTAAGCCAGTCACAGTAATCATGCAGCAAACCGCCATCCAGTCGATATAGGTTTCCAAGTCGACACCGTCGATCTGAGTAACCCACTCCTGATCAATGGAGAAGGGCGGTACTTGGGCTGCGGGTAAGGCTAAAACATCGTAGTTCTGGAAAAATTCTGCGACCTCAGCGTAGATTTTTGTGCGCTGCAGTTCTGAATCCAGCAACTGGTCAGGGGTCAGCGCAAAACCTCGTTCTATATTCCATATGGCCGTGTCTTTGGCGTCATCGCGCCATCGTGGAAGAGTGAAATCTAGGCTGCGCCCCAGAGTGCGTAAACCGGCCGCTCGCTGGGTTTGGAAAACCTCCATCGCGCCGGCCAGATTGGGGTGGTCTAAGACGACTTCGGCGCCGAGATCGCTGAAGACTTTAGCGGTATTTTGTATAACCGAGCGGACCTCAGGATTGATTGGCAGCGTCCCCAGATCTTCGCTAACGGCCACTTTAATAGGGTGATTGTTGTCGAGTTGGGCAGGCACAAAGGCATCAAGGAACTGTTCACCAGACTCTGGCAGTGTCAGTGGGTCGCTGGCGTCAGGTCCCGCCAAAATCGAGAATAACAGAGTGGTATCTGCCACTGTCTTTGCCATTGGGCCGGACGTCACCAACCGACCGTACCAGCCAAAACCGCGACTCATTGGCGTACGCCCGATCGAGGGACGTAGCCCAACCACGTTGCAAAAACTGGCGGGATTGCGCAGTGAGCCGCCCATGTCACTGCCATCCGCCAACGGCAACATGTCTGTGGCCAATGCCACCGCAGCGCCGCCGCTGCTGCCGCCTGCGGTTTTACCGAGATCGTAGGGGTTTAACGTGGAGCCGAACAGCGCGTTGAAGGTATTAGATCCCAAACCAAATTCGGGCATGTTGCTGTGGCCGATAAAGAGGGCGCCCGCATCACGCATGCGCTGAGCTAGGGCGCTGTCTTGCTCTTCGATTCTGGTCGCGAAGGGTTTGAAGCCCCACGTCGTAGGAAAACCGCGAACGGCGACTGCGTCCTTTGGGGCCATGGGTAAGCCATGCAGCGGCCCGCGCTCAGCGATCGGCACTTGGTCAGCGGCGGCGGCCAATGCCAATGCCTCTCGCTCATCAAGCAGATTCACCAGAGCGTTGACGGTTGGGTTTATGGCTTCAATTCTTGCGTACACGTTGCGCATTAAATCCACAGCGCTGACGGTGCCGCGCTGCAGGTCACGGCACAGCGTAATGGCGTCATCCCACAATGGGGTTGGCTTATTTTCAGGCACGGTTTATCTCCTCTAGCCATAGCAACAGTTCATCGAACACTTGCCCACGATTGGTTTCGTTGAACAATTCGTGGCGCCCACCCGGGTAGAGCTTGCTGGACACATTAAGCCGTGCTTTTTCATAGCGCCGCACCAAACGGCGAATGCCGCGCCCGTTATTGTGTACCGGATCGTCTGCGCCGCTGATAAAACGCACGGGCAGACCTTTGGGAATGCATGCAATGTGGCTTGCGCGACTGCTGCGACGTAGACCACTGAACATATCTGCCAAACTGCGGCTGCACAGCACAGCGCCACAAAGAGGGTCAGCCACATACGCAGCGACATGTTCGGTATCGCGACTCAGCCAGTTGAAACCTTGCTGATCTGGTTCGTCTGGAAGATTTTGGAAACGTTTGTTGTTGGCCGAAAACAGATTATCTCGGAGGATCGGACTTGGTGAATGGGGCCCCAGTCGCTGGCTGTCTAGGCTAGCCAGTAATTCTCCGCCAACCATAGATACAGCAGGCAATGCACCGGTAGAGCCACTGAGCAAACAAGCCGCTAAGGTATAGCCAAAGTAACCAAGATACTGCTGGGCGAGCATGGCACCCATGCTGTGGCCGATAAGTATGACCGGTCGGGCATGCGTCCGCGCAAGCCATTTCTGCAAAAATAGCAGATCTAAAAGGCTACATTGCCAGCCGTCGTAGCCCATATCACCGGGCTCGCAGTACTCTGGGCGACTGCGTCCGTGACCTCGCAGATCGGGCGCAAGCACATGATAGCCGGCCTTATTGAGGGCCTGTGCCAGAGGTTGGTAGCGGCCGCTGTGTTCGCCCATGCCGTGTGCGATCAGTACACTGGCTCGAGCACGCGGCTGAGCAGCAGGCCAAAAGCGGGCTACTAGGCCGTACCCCATATGGCGGAAC
>MDTC01204865.1_pt1 | contig 10812 bp, 8 predicted proteins | sample 811181 | NCBI WGS metagenome assembly MDTC01 (sample SAMN05326644, study PRJNA326480) | marine metagenome | isolation source: seawater | place: Pacific Ocean: North | collected 2011 | reverse complement strand
ACCCGATGCCTGGTACCAATCAAACCAATCGCAACCGGATCGAAATCAACCCTGGTATCACATATTAGTCGATGGTAATCAACAGGTTACCTATTCAGCCCAATCAAACCTGTCATACGACCAGCTGGACAAACCAGTGATTCATCCGATGCTTAATCTTTTCTTTTCCGGTCACGATGCAGAGAAAAACAAGTATCTGCGAAACAACATTCCCTGGGACCCGGGAAATCCACCGGATGCTCCCCCGCCTACCCCTCCCCCCGATTTTACTCCACCTCCCCCCTAATTTTTTCAACCTAGGTCTTATAGTTTTTTTATCACTAGAATTACCGATTAATAGAAAGTGTAGGACGAATCAACTTAAAAAAAAGAAGGTAGCATTCCCTTCATTAAGCCCTGACTAGCAATTAATTAAGAGAGATATGGCAATGCGAAGCATAGATTATAATTCATGCCTTTCTAATGCTTAAAAGTTAATAAACATCTTTAAGGTAGCGTCGTTCCTTGAGAAGACTTTTTACCCACGCACCAGCATCTTCTTCGCTCATGGCTCCCTCTTCCTGTGCGATTGTTCGTAAGGCCTGATCGACATCCTTGGCCATCCTCGATGCATCCCCACAGACATAAAAGATAGCCCCATTCTGCAACCAACTCCACAATTGGGCCTTTTTTTCGAGCATTTTATGTTGAACATACACTTTTTTCTCCTGATCTCGCGACCATGCGAGGTCCAAATCATTCAAAAGTCCATCATTGTGATAAGATTCCCATTCATTTTCGTATAAATAGTCGGTTTTTTGGCTACGATCCCCGAAAAAGAGCCAATTCTTACCCGTAGAACCCATTACCCTTCGCTCTTCAATGAAAGCACGAAATGGGGCAACCCCGGTACCTGGACCCACCATTATAATTGGGATAGATGGATCCTCTGGTAATTTGAAGTTTTTATTGGGGTGTAAGTAACATGGAACCCGTTCACCAACTCTTTCAGCAAGATAGGAGGAACAAACTCCTTTTCTTTCCTTTCCAATCCCTTCATAGCGAACGACGGCCACAGTCAAGTGAACTTCCTCTGGATGGGCTGACAAGCTGGAAGCGATGGAATAGAGTCGTGGGGGCATAGGGCGTAACAAACCTGCAAAATCCTGTCCATTCAAACCCGTCTGTGGAAATTCTAAAAATAGATCAATTAGTTCCCTACCCCACATGTAATCGACCAAATCATCTTTATTTTCAATTTTAAGGAGGTCAGCGAGGCGATCAGACTCAGCAATTTCGTTAAATTTCTTGATCTGAATCTTGCTCAAAACTGTACATGCCAGACGGTGCATCAGGGCATCTTTTAAAATCATAGTTTCCTCACCCAAGGTAATGCTTTCCTCTCCAGTCAAACCCACAGCATTTAATAATTCAGCGACTACTTGCTCACAATTCGTAGGAACGACACCGAGAGAATCTCCCGGTAAATAATCCAAACCGCTATCCTTTAGGGATAATTCGAAGTGTCTGGTTTCCTTATCTGATCCCTCTGTCATCAAACGATTTACGAGCAATTCAGAAGCATACGGATTATCTTTAGTGGGCATGTTTGGGTCGGAGGCAATGGACATAAGCAAAAGAATTTTCATTGTTGTGACAAAACCCGTGCATAAATCCAAGCGAAATTCGTAAAAGTTTATCGAATTGCGACGATTTCTTTAAACCTGTATCCATATTCATATGGAGTGGTTAGAACAATTAGACTCAAAAGAGGTCAAAGCCTGGCAGGAATTGATGGTCGATTATGCCTACATTCCCGAAGATTGGGAAGCGGCAAGAGCACAGTTATTTGAACTGTTACAACACGATCAAAGAAGTACAAACGAGGAAGATGCCCGGGCTTATCTCTCCTGTTGTGCGGAGTCGGTGTGTACAACTTATCCTCTACCCCAACTATCTGAAACAGTTACCGAATTTTATTCGCGGTTTGGGATGGAAAGTAGCAAAGAAATGTAAAGGGCCTAGCTCGGTAAATTATGATGAGCATCCTTCACCGCTAAGTATTTCTCGGCCCAGCCCTTGATTTTCAGACGCTCATGGTCAGGGAGCGTTTTCTTTACTTTACCGGGTATTCCCGTAACCAGACTTCCTTCCGGTATATTCGCATTCATTGGAACCACAGCCCCAGCTGCAATAATCGAATGCTTACCGACTCGTGCTCCATCAAGAATGGTGGAATTCATCCCGATTAAGCACTCATCTTCGATCGTACAGGCATGCAAAACGGCGCCATGACCGACGGTCACATAATCCCCCACCACTAATGGATAATCATCAGAAAGATGCCCGATAACACCGTCCTGAATATTTGAACACTTACCAATTGATATGTAATTTATATCTCCTCGCAACACCGCCTGATACCAGACACTCGCATTGTCCATTATTGTAACATCGCCCACCACAGTTGCATTACTCACCACAAAAGCGGACCTGCTTATTCGTGGTTTTTTTAAAAGATAGTCGGCAAGACGATTTTCTACTCTCAAACCTGAAAGGCGGGGAAAATGTCTAAAGAATTACTGACAAGCTTCGCACTCTTCACCGTTCATCATTGCCTCGAGGCTACAGGCCTTGACTTCTTCCGGAGTGTACTGCCTTTGCGTGCTACTCGGATTATTTGCACCTACTTGAGGATCGGTCTTTTCAGTACTCTTCATCGAAACAGTTGCCTTTTCGATATTGGAAGCACCCAATGTCCTTAAATAATAAGTGGTCTTTAAACCTTTTCTCCATGCATCCCTATACATATGGGAAAGCGTTTTGAGGTTGGGTGTACCCAAGAATAAATTCACGGACTGTGACTGATCTATCCATTTTTGACGACGTGCAGCAGCGGCAATCACAAACTCGTAAGAAACATCAAAGGCAGTCAGGTATTTCTTTTTAATCCAGTCTGGTATTCCCTGAATTGGACCCAACTCACCATCAAAATATTTTAACTGGTCCGACATATCCGCATTCCATAAACCTTCAGATTTCAGATCGTTCACGAGAAAACGATTCAGTACCAAAAAGTCTCCCGATAAATTACTCTTAACGAAAAGATTCTTGTATGTAGGCTCAATACATGGAGAGGATCCCATTATGTTGGAAATCGTGGCAGTAGGTGCGATCGCGATCACATTACTATTACGCATACCATGCTTAGCTATCTTATCGCGGACAATCGACCAATCCATCTTGCTGGACTTGGTTACATCAATGGATTCACCTCGTTCTTTTTCAAGTAATTCGATGGTGTCCTGAGGTAAAAGGCCACGGTCCCATTTTGATCCCCTGTAGGAGGAGTATGTACCGCGTTCATTCGCCAAATCACTAGACGCTTCGTATGCATAGTAGCAAATTGCTTCCATAAATTCATCATTGAACTCCACGGCTTCTTCACTGGTGAAAGCAATATTCTTAACAAACAGTGCATTCTGTAGCCCCATGACTCCCAAACCGATCGGGCGATGACGATTGTTGGATGTTTTGGCTGCATCGGTTGGGTAGAAATTTACATCGATTACATTATCCAGTGCCCGAACAGCAATCTGTATGGTTTCGCGCAACTTTTCGTGGTCAATCCCACCCTCTGCAGTTAAGTGAGAATCAAGAACTACGGAACCGAGGTTGCAAACGGCCGTTTCGTCCGCACCTGTATTCAAGGTGATCTCTGTGCAAAGATTTGAGCTATGGATAACGCCCGCATGATCCTGAGGGCTTCTAATATTACAGGTATCCTTAAAAGTTATCCAAGGGTGACCGGTTTCAAAAAGCATCTTGAGCATTTGCTTCCATAAATCAATGGAAGGAATCTTATGACTCCATATCTCACTCTTTTCAGCTTTCTGTTCATACTCATGATATTTCTTTTCAAATGCCTTGCCGTAGAGGTCATGCAAGTCAGCTACTTCATTTGAACGAAAAAGGGTCCAGTCTTCACGTGCCTCCATGCGTTTCATGAACAAGTCAGGGATCCAATTGGCCGTATTCATATCATGAGTTCGACGACGATCATCACCAGTGTTCTTTCTTAATTCAAGAAATTCCAATAAATCACAATGCCACGACTCTAAATAAGCACAACCGGATCCCTTTCTCTTACCGCCTTGATTCACGGCACAAAGTTGATCGTTGTGCATTTTGAGGAAGGGGATAACCCCCTGGCTCTCTCCATTGGTTCCGGCGATATGACTGCCAGTACCGCGAACCGATGTCCAACTTCCTCCCAATCCTCCGGCCCATTTTGAAAGAAAAGCATTTTCAGCAATCCCGCGGTACATGATAGATTCTATCGTATCATCCACCTTGTAGAGATAACAGGACGAGAGCTGAGAATGGGGTGTGCCAGCATTAAAAAGGGTCGGTGTGGACGAACAAAACCTGCGGCTTTTATAAAGGTTGTAAAGAGATATAATTTGATCTTCAGGGTTGTCTTCGTGTGCAAACACACCCATTGATACCCTCATCCAGAAAATCTGAGGAGTCTCCAATCGTAAAGGTTTATCACCAGTTTTATCAATGACTAGATAACGATCGTACAAAGTTTGGATACCAAGGTAGTCAAAATCTAAATCAGCTGATGGATCGATGGCTTCGGCTAATTTTACACAATCCAATTTGAGAAGCTTAGCGTCCAATCTTTTAATTTCTACCCCACGCTTCAGATATTTCTTAAACCCTTCAATATGAAAGGTTTTTAATTCTTCAATAGTATTTTCTGCAATATTCCAACCAAGAGATTCTTCATACATATATGAAAGAAGAATTCTGGCGGAAAACTTGGCAAAATCACCATCTTTCTCGATTAAAGTCTTGGAATTTAGTATAATGGTTTTACGAAGATCTTCTTCAGAAATCTCGGAAAACACAGATCTGCGTAAGCACTCTTCGATTTCTTCGGTATTTATGCATAGATCCAAACCTATGGATGCAAATGAGATTCTTTTCTTGAGGTCAATCCCGTCCCAAAAGAAGGAGGTGCCGTCCCGCTTCTTGACGACAATCATGGAGTCTTGCTTGACTTCCTCTTGTCCGCCACCAACTTCCCGGTCAATACGACGTTTTGCACGATAAAGGATGTAGGATTCTGCGACTTTGAAATATCCCTTCCTCATCAACTCTTCCTGTACAATATCCTGAACATCCTCGATATTGATAAATGCTTGCCCAGTTGCTATAGCTCGTTGCGTGACATTATTAGAGATTTCAACGGCTGCTTCTGAATCTAGTCGCAAAGACAGAAATGCTTTGCGAACGGCAACCTCTATCTTCGCAGAATTCCAAGGAACAACCTGCCCGCTTCTGCGGATGAGGCGGATTTGTGCCAAATTTGCAGAATTTTCCGGATGTAGATTTCCACCCGAAACCCCATCACTGGAACGACTAATTACGAGGCTTTTGGCAACATCGTAGGCATCATTTTCTACCAGAGCCTTTTCAATTAAACGATAAAGTTCATCGAAGGACAGGCGTGGGGCAACGCCTTCATCCTCTTCGGCCATCCGCTCGATTAAGCGATCGGCAACAATCCGAGCAGACTCCACCACGAGCTCCCGGTTTTTGGGGGTGTATATGTCATTTTCTTCCCTAGAGATCATCAGGTCGGTTAAAGCCTCCCCGATGACATCGGCCACCTCGGCAATGTGGAAATCACGATCACCCGCGCCATCTGCAATCCGTAATTTAGGAACTTCGAATCGATTACCGCCCAAAGCGTCAGCCCAGTTAAATCTGGGCTTGTTTTCACTTGGTGTCTCCACCGCTTTGGTTAGCATTTTATCTTCTTCGAAAATCTTATTACGCATTATTTATATACTCCCGTCCAAATTTAAATTTTAAATTAGCTTAATTATCTTATAACTCGTCATCAGAAACTTCAGCTAATGAAGAAGACTTTTGATATTCTGTAACTCTACCTTCGAAGAAATTCTGTTCTTTTTTAACATCTATAGTTTCAGCCAACCATGGGAATGGATTCTCCAAACCAGGATTGAGAACATCCAAGCCAACACCATTCAATCGACGGTCTGCTATGTAATCGATATAAGTACAAAATTCTTCAGCACTTAATCCAACGGAACTCACGGGTAGGCAATCACAGATAAATTCCTTCTCCAACTCAACTGCTTTTTTCATGAGTTCAACAAGTTCCTGTTTAAATTCAGGTGTCCAAACCTCCGGATTTTCATCAATAAGTACACGGAACAGGTTGCGGAAAAGTTCGATGTGGTTGGATTCGTCGCGAAGAGTATATCTAAACATTTGTCCAATCCCCGGGAATTTATTTTGACGGGCAAGACTAAGAATCATCCCGAATAAACCATAAAACTGAGTCCCCTCCATGCACTGGCCAAAAAGAAATATATTTTTCGCAAGTTCCTGCTTGTTAGCAGTTTGAGTGAGATCAAGATCGCGCCTCAAGTTTTTGGATGCTGCAGTTACAAACTCGTTTTTGCGACGAATCGTCTCGATTTGCTCAAACATTGCTTCGCATTCATGGGGATTTATGCCTAACGAGCTGATCATGTATAGCAAGCTGTCGGCATGAATATTTTCTTCGTGAGCATGCCGACCGAGTGCCAATTTTAGCTCAGGAGCGGTAACAAGTTCACGAACAACATGCTGAATGTTATCACCCACAATTCCTTCAGCTGCCGAGAAATACCCAATCCCCATCATGATAATCCATCTTTCAGAATCACTGAGATCTTTGGTGTCTTTCCACTGCTCAAGGTCTTTTTGCATAGGAACATCTTCGGGTTCCCAGTGATTCGCCTTCATTTTACGGTAAAGATCGTATGCCCATTGGTATTTTAAAGGCAATAAATTGAAAGTCATGGTGTCACGACCATTGATGACTTTTTTTTGGTTGTATGCCTCAACTGCTTTTTCTTCGTCTAAAACGAAGGTTTTTCCGCCAATTTCGTATATTTTGTCCATTTTATGCTTTCTATCCAACGAGATGATTCCACCATCTTCTTGCTTGTTGTGCCTCTTTTGTAATGTTTTTAGTGAGTTTGTCTTTTAAATTCGATAGTGCCGAATGAAAGACAAAAGAAAAGAAAAAAATGTGGGTAATTCAAAAAAACTTATTTTCGATACACTACATGTGGCGTTGGAACTAATATTTAAGCACTGCATTTAGTTGTGTGAATAAGTTTTTATATGAGAATTGATTAGATAGCAGAAGATATTCCTTAACTATAAAAACTCAAGAAAAGCGTAATAAAGAATCTTTTCCAAGCTTTAGTTATTTAAAGTTATTGATAACTTCTTCCAAACTTATTGACAAAATTTTTGATCAGAAAAATAGATAGGTTCAAGTTTAAAAAGTTAAAATATATATTTTATTAATTGACTTATAACACTGATTGGGCTCAAAATATTTAGTTACCAAATAAGTTAGATAAAAGGTAAATTTTACTTAAAGATTACGACAAAGGAATATTTGGATTAGAGTAAGTCCTGAAACGACGGGCCTAATCTTTTTTTGGTTTTTTTCACAATCTCCAAAACTTCTCCCAATAAATAGATTGATCCTGTAATTAATAGAATTTGATTCAATTTTACTTCATCAATGTAGGATTGAACTCTACTTGATCCACCAAACTGGACTTTACCTTCAAAAATAGGTGCAAGTATCGCTTGCATCTCATCAAAGGAACAAGCCCTGGGTTGATTTGGTTGAAACAGCCTGATTTCAGTAGCAAAATTTGCAAGCTCAGGTAAAATCTCTTGAGCCCTTTCTTTACCGAGAGCCCCAAACCAAATAATGAGGTTTTTATTTGATGGTAAATTGCCTAGCTGCCTTACTACAGCTTTCGCACCTTCCTGATTATGACAGGCATCTAATACAATCATTGGTTTCTCCTGCATTACCTGCCATCTCCCCTGCAGTTCAACTTGAAACAAGCCTTGGGTTGACTTTTCTGGATCAAGAGGAAACTTACCCTTGAGCATTTCGGTTACCTTAACAGCAAGAGCCGCATTTCTTCTTTGGTGCTGACCAATTAAATTTGTTCGAGGTAATTTTCTATCTTCAGGACAAGAGGCCAGGGTGTGGAAAGGAGCTTTGTTCTTTTGGGCAACATTTTGAACTGTTTCATTTGCAGTGTCAGGTAACCAACCTGTCAGAACAGGGCATCCCTTTTTTATAATTCCTGCTTTTTCATAGGCTATTTGCTCTATGGAGTCTCCTAAAATATGGGAATGATCCAAAGAAATCGTAGTGATGACAGAAATTTCAGGGTGCACTACATTTGTTGAATCCAAACGACCTCCCAGTCCGGTTTCCAAAATAACCAAGTCCACTTCTTCCGCCGAGAATTCACAAAAAGCGACGGCAGTGATAATTTCAAAAAAAGATGGATGCATGCCAGGGAATTCTTTATCAATTTCTTGAGCCAAAGGTTTGAGCACCTTGATATGGTTGAGCAATTTAGTGTGAGAAAGAATTTCCCCATTCACCCGTACTCTTTCCCCAAGATCTACGAGATGAGGAGAGGAAAACAACCCAACTTTGTAACCATTTGCCCGGTAAATGGAGTCAAGCATCGCACAAGTCGAACCCTTTCCATTGGTGCCAGCCACATGAATTACCGGAAATGTCAGAACTTCACGACCTATCTTCTGTAAAAGTAATTCCATTCTCTCAATACCATAACTCGAGCCTTGGTTTCGAAGGGAATATAAATACTCAAACAAGTCTTTCACTCTGAGATAGACTTAGATCAGAAAAGCCACTCTCATTAAGAATGCTAATAGACCTTACTTTCTTTTGGCTGCGGAGGATTTTGGTTTGCTCGCTCGGGTTTTCGCAGCTGTTGGTTTCTTTACGGAAATCTTGGGGTTTGCTTTGGACACCGTGGCTTTTTTGGCAGGTGCTGTCATTGCTCTTTTTGCAGTCGTAGAAGATTTAGTCTTATCGGTAAGTGAGTGGCCCAAATGCCCAATCAGGGAAATCAATCGATCCCTGAGATCGTGACGTTCGACGATTTGATCAATCAGACCATGTTCGAGCAAAAACTCAGAAGTTTGAAAACCTTCAGGGAGGTCGGCTCGTGTCGTTTCCTTGATCACCCGACGACCGGCAAAACCGATCAGTGCTTTGGGTTCTGCAAGAATTACATCGCCAAGAGTGGCAAAACTGGCCATCACTCCAGCCATAGTTGGATTAGTTAAGACGGAAATGTAGGGAACACCTGCTTCTGCGAGCCTACCCAAGGCAGCACTGGTTTTGGCCATTTGCATAAGACTAAGGATTCCTTCATACATCCGGGCACCTCCAGATGCGGAAACAACCACAACCGGAATTTTTCGATCCAATCCTCTCTCGATCGCCCGGGTAATCTTTTCGCCAACCACCGACCCCATACTTCCTCCAAGAAATCGAAAGTCCATCACTGCAATGCTGAGGTCATGATCACCGATTTTACCAGTTCCGCAAACTACAGCATCTTCCAGTTTAGTTTTTTTGCGATTTTGCTCCAATTTGTCTTTGTAGGAGGCAACCCCCTTGAAATCCAGTGGATCGGAAGATTTCAAATCCTGGTCATGTTCTTCAAAAGTTCCTGCGTCCAGAAGTGATGCGATTCGGTCCGGGGCAGGCAAAGGGAAGTGATAACCACTACTGGGAACGACCATTAAATTCTTTTTCAGTTCCTTGGCGAACACCATGTCACCGGTCTCCGGGCATTTAGTCCAGACACCTTTGGGCACTCCATCCCTCGATTTTACGCTAACGGTTGAATATCTTGGTTTATTAAAAAAGGCCATTTTTAGTTTAAATTATCCATGCCCAAGAGTGGCTACACTTACTTGTTGAAAACCATTTTCCATGAGCACTTCTGCACAAGCGTTGAGGGTTGCCCCCGTTGTAAATACATCGTCGACCAGCATGATTCTGTCCTTCTTTCTTAAATGATTTTTCCGCACGAGTGCAAAGGCATTTTTTACATTGGCTTTTCGCTGGTTTCTATCGAGTTCGGTCTGAGACGGTGTGTTCTTTCTTCTTTTCAAAGCATGGATCACTTCTACGCTGGAACCCAACGCCTTACGAAATGCGTGTGCAATCCACTCACTTTGATTAAACCCTCTTTTCCCTAATCGGCGACGATGCAGAGGCACGGGAACCAAAACGGTACCCTCCAAATATTCCCTGAATCCTTCACTCCTTTCCAACCAACGGGGCATATCGCGAAGGATCATTCGAGCACCATGGTACTTTATATCGTGAATCAACCCTCTGGCCCTCTCCTCCATCACAAACATACACCGACCCCGATCAAAGAGTAAATTCTCCTCCCGGCAACCAGCACAGGTAAGTCCCTGAAAATCCATCCCTGCCATGGGAATTCCGCAAAATTTGCATCGAGTGCCCCGTACCCATGCCAAAGTATCAAGACAATCCTGACAGACATAGGAATATCCATCCCTAAAAACCTGCCCTCCACAAATCGGGCAAAAACTGGTTAAAACAAAATCGAGTGTTCGGTTAACGAAGGGAATCCACCATTTTCTTTTTTCCTTCACGACTGTTTTCGCCGATAAAAGACCTTCTCCAAGGAAAGTCCATGAGCGGGGGCACTAACCACAACCTCCGTGCGCTTTCTACTCATCAAAATTTCGTAAATTTTTTGGGACGAAAACTTACCTGTTCCGACATCAAGCAAAGCCCCAACCATGCTGCGAACCATTTTATAGAGGAAACCGCTTCCTTCGATAATAAATTCCAGGCTATCCCCTCGAGCCTTGAGATCCACCTTCCAAACATATTTAAGGGGATTT
>MDTC01161506.1_pt1 | contig 10812 bp, 9 predicted proteins | sample 811181 | NCBI WGS metagenome assembly MDTC01 (sample SAMN05326644, study PRJNA326480) | marine metagenome | isolation source: seawater | place: Pacific Ocean: North | collected 2011 | reverse complement strand
TTATGAAGAACAAGTAGAAAAGTGGCGTGAAATATTTTTAGATGCAGTAAAAATTCGTATGCGATCAGATGTGCGCATTGGAACAGCATTAAGTGGAGGATTAGATTCAAGCGCAATATTTTCTTCTATGAGCTATTTAGCAAGTAATGATAAAAAAAGGCAAGAGCGACAATCCCAAGATTGGCAAAATGGTTTTTGCTCTCATTTTCCTGGAAGTAGTTTGGATGAAACTAAATATGCTAGAATTGTGGCTAATGCAACAAACACATCTCTTCAAGAAATAACGATAGACCCCAAAAATTTTAATTGGTCAATCAATGAAGCATTTTATCAAGTCGAAGATCCTTACTTAACATTATCATTACCTATGCTTGAGACTTACCTTGCTATTTCAAAAGCGGGTATAAAAGTAACTATTGACGGGCATGGAGCTGATGAGCTGTTTAGTGGTTATGGTGAATTATCATCTGCATTTAAATCATCAAATTTAAAGCAATCAGCGGAACTTGTATCGATAATTAATAGCATAAAAAGTGGAAAGTATATGATTAACAATGAAAATATACTAATAAATCATTTTAAACAAAAATTAATTATATTTTTAAAATCTTATTTAAGAAAACCTGTTAATTTATTTAAAAATATTTTTGTGAAAAGAGATTGGGAGTTTTTAAGATATAAATTGGAGTTCAAAGATCAATCTCATTTTCAGTTCAAAAAATTAGACCCATTATCAAAAGATTTATATGAAATTTTTCATTTAACTATTTTACCAACTTTGCTTCGCAATTATGATCGTTATTCCATGGCAAGTGGAGTAGAAATTAGAATGCCGTTTATGGATCATCGACTTGTATCTTATACTTTTTCGCTTCCATGGACTAGTAAAGTTGGTGGTACGTACACTAAAAGAATAATGAGAGATGCACTTAAGGGAATTTTACATGAGTCAATTAGATCAAGGCGTGATAAAATTGGATGGAATGCACCTCTTCATGAATGGCTGAAAAACTCACTTAGAGGTGAGATAGAAGAACTTATTGAAAAAAAAGTCTTTTCAAAAAAAGAAAAAGATATTTGGCAAAATTTTCAAAAAATCAAGAATCCAAAATTTGAGGAAGGTCAAAAAGTTTGGATGACCTTAATGCCTAATTTATGGAAGCGATCATTAAAATTGTATAATGAAAGGTAGTAACTTTAACAAGATTAATATTTGGTAAAGAAAATTTAAACTTTAATTATAATATAAATATTTTGTTTATTTAGGCTGTTTATGTTTATAATTAAACTACGAAATATTATTAACAAATTGTTTGGCATTAAATGGCATTTATTTATATTTTGCAACATTTTCTATCAATATTGCTCTTAACAAAGTTTAAGAAAGTTTTTGTATTTGTAAGTTTATTCCTTTTTTTCATCATTTTTATTTTTAAGGAAAACACTTATGATTTAATTAATTACGAAAAAATGTTTACTGTTGGTAATTATAAGCATTACGAATTTTTTTTTGTACATTTAATAAGCGCGATAAAATTGATATCCGTTGATAGTAAGATTATTATTACGATATATCAGTTAATATTGATAGGATTGGCAGCATCTATAACTTTTTTTTTTCGAAATTACAAACTTTTAACTTTAGCTATAATTATTTCTAGTGTTGCGTTTATGTTGGCTATAAATAATAATTTGAGACAAGGTATATCCTCTGTTATAGTATTGATTAGTATCATTTCATACCTTGAGGGAAATAAGAAGTTAGCTGCAGTATTATTATTAAGTTCAATTGGATTTCATAGAGCAACAATTTATTTTGTATCTTTAATTTTAACATTAGGATTAATTTTTAAAATTGAAAATAATTTAAATTATAAACTAAAAAATTTTTTAAATTATAGATATAAAAATTCAATGATTATAATTTATGGAATAGGCTTAATAAGTTCTATTTTTGCTTATTATGCTATCACCGAGCTTATGCAATATACAAGAGTAGGTGGATATCAAGGAGTAAATTTGTCAGAAGATAGTAATAGATGGAAACTAGCTTCAAAAATAATTTTGATATTATTTTCATCAATTTTAGTTGAAATATTTTTGAAGCTAAGGAAAATTGATAATAAAATAGATCTAATACGTTTTTTTAAAATATGCTTTATATTAATTTTATTTTTTCTTTCATTAAATGGATTTTATGAAGAGATGGGATCAAGAATTTTATATTATTATTTTATAATTGAACTTGGATTACTTATTTATTTAGTAAATTATAAATTATATAATACTTTAGTTTTGATATTGCTAAGTTATATGTTTGCATTTAATGTGATAAATATCCTTGGTGGAATATGAAAGAGAATTGTGTATCGATAATTACTCCCACTTATAATTCTGAGAACTATATTTCGGATATGCTTTCTTCTGTTGTCTCTCAGACTTATACAGACTGGGAATTAATAATTGTTGATGATTATTCTTCAGATGGATCAGTAAATACTATAAAAAAATATTGTAGAACAGACTCTAGAATAAAGCTTATTAAACTTAATAAACGATCAGGACCAGCATTTGCGCGTAACACTGCAATTAAAGTAGCTAAGGGAAGATATCTTGCATTCTTGGACTCGGATGATTATTGGGGTAATAATTTTTTAAAATATTCTTTAAAATTTATAAAAAAACGTAGTTTTATATATTCAGGCTACAATAGAGTTGATGAAGTCAGAACATTTGTTAATAAATCAAATGTAATTCCTATTGCAACAAGAAATACACTTTTAAAAGGCACACCTATTTCATGTCTTACAGCATTCATTGATATAAAAAAACTTGGTAAAAAATATTTTCCATTAAAAGTATATAGAGAAGATTTAGCTTACTGGTTAATAATACTCTATAATTGTAAGCTTGCTTATGGCTTTAATTTTTATGAAGCAAATTATCGATTACACAAAAATTCTTCATCAGCTAAAAAAATTAAAATGGCACTTTTGACTTGGAAAGATTATTATGGAAATTTTAATTTATCTCTCATAGAAGCTATCTTTTTCTTTATATGTTACGCATTTAATGGATTTGTTAATTTAATAAAACAAAAACTATCAATCAAAAGTTAGATATAAATATGTTTTAATTAATTGTAAATTTATCTATATCATTGACCATTATTATCCAGATGTTAAACATCAATTTTTGAAAGTGACAATAATTAAAAGAATAAAGTGATGAACAATAAAGAAGTAAAATTTAGTATTTTGTTCCAAATTTTTTTAAAAAAAAAACTAAAGACAATTTTCATTGTAATAATTTCAATTATTGTAATTTTTTGTTATAATTACTCACAGCCTGATAAATTTAGGATTTCAGCAAATTTTGTTAATAATAATTTTCCCTTCAATAATAAAAAAGAACTAAACTCAATAGCAAATAGTGATCATTTAAATTTATACATTAAATATATAATGCATCAAATTAGTATTAAAATAATTTCAAAATTTGATAGAAATATTAACAAAGTTAAGCCACTTAAAATTTCTATTCTAAAACAAAACTTTTATGTAAAAAAAAACATTAATCACTTAACTATAAAAAAGCAAAAAAAAATATTAAATACCTTAAGTAGTTCAATAATTTACGCCCCCCCTAAATTATCTCTTATTTATCACAATGAAGAAGAGGGTAAAAAGATTTTAAATGACTTAATAATAACTACTTTTGAAAAATCAAAAAATTCAATATTAGTTGATATTATAAAAAATGAAAATGAAATTACTGATATAATCAAAGATATTATAAAAAATGAAAATGAAATTACTGATATAATCAAAGATATTATAAAAAATGGAGATATTACTAGGTGGTTAACATATGATCAGTCAAAAATTTATACAGAAAAGGTAGTTATTGATAAAAAGTTTAATTTTTTTATCTCAACTTTAATTAGTTTAATATTTGGATTTATCTATATTTTATATATATTTTATTTAAATGAAATAGCTTTTACAAAAGCTAATTTAAAAAAATAATTTTAAATTAAATAATTTTTTATTAAATGAGACTATTTTTATAAAGTTGTTGATTTTTACTTATTTTTAAATTTTTCTAAAATAAATTTATTTAATTGAATTCTCAAAATTATAAAAAATAAAAAAGACAATACAAATAGCAAAACCGAATATAGTTTTCCGATATATAAGCATACAAAATATCCGATAGTGATTAGAATTATATTAAATATATTTATATACAAAGATGCCTTAAGATGATTATTCGAAAAGTATTTTAAAATGTGGTGATGAAAATGTGATTTATCTGGATCAGAAAAGGGTATTTTTTTTTTGATCCTATCAAAAGTTACATATAAAAAGTCATAAACAGGAAGCCAACATGCCCAAATTAAAAATGCCGGGTGAATATTTTGATATTTAAATAAAAATATCATTATAAAACTGATAAAAAAGCCAATAAACAAGCTGCCTGAGTCCCCCAAAAAAGTTTTATATCCAGATCGTGTAGGTAAAAAATTAAATATTAAACTTATCATTAAAATATAAACAAATATTAAAAATATTTGAACAAATTGATTTTGTTTATCACTTAGAAAGTAAAAATACAGTATTGCTGTTATTGTGTATCCAATTAACAATCCATCAATACCATCGACATAATTTATTGAATTAATTAAAAGTATTACAGCTAAAATTGTAAAAATAATTGAAGTTTTCCCAAGTTGAAATGTATTTAGATATTCATATGCACCAAGGTTAGTCAATTCAAATCCATTTAAAATGAGATAGCATGAAGGAAATAATAAGAAAAAAATTTTTGTTAGCGGTTTGATTTCTTTTCGATCATCAATAAAACCTATAATAACAACAATAAAACCTGTCACAATAATTTGTTCAACTAAGTTCGAAAATTCAGTGTTTGCAACAACTAATAAAAGATAACTGTAAATTATAACTCCAGATATATTTACTATTTTATTTTTATGAATTTTTCGAATATTTGGCTTATCAATTATATTAAATTTTTTTGCAGCAAATATTCCTACAATCATCAATATAGGAAAGATAATTAATGTGTACATGAATTGATCAAAAAACATAGAATAACTAAATTTGCTTATATTATGTGTATCTTATAAAAAGTTAAATAAAAAAAATAATTTAAAGTAAATCGTATTATCAATTAAAAGATTAATATATAAAAATTAACAAATTTGTCTTAATTTCATCAATTATGAAAATTAAAAACTACTTGAACTTTTTTACATTTGAAAATTATCTTCAGTTTTTAGTTTTATCTATTCCAGTGCTTTTAATCACAGGACCATTCTTACCTGATTTATTTTTAACATTGTCATCTTTATCTTTACTAATTTACCTAGTATTTAAAAAAAAATTAAGTTTAATTAATCATAAAATTTTTTATTTTTTCTTAATATTTTTTTTTATTTTAGTTTTAAGCGCAATATTATCTGACTATAGATTAAAATCATTAATTACCAGTCTGGGATATTTAAGATTTGGAATTTTCATATTTGTAGTACGATACTTAATTGATAATGAAAATAAATTTATTAAAAACTTATATTTCATACTTATTGCGACATTTTTAATTTTATTTTTTGATGCTATTTTTCAAAAAATAACAGGATCAAATATACTTGGTATTGAAAATCCATATGGAAGAGTAACAAGTTTATTTGGCAATGATATAAAACTTGGAGGTTATATTGCAAGAATGACACCTTTATTAATTGCCATATCAATTTACTTAAAATCAAAAAAATATTTTTTGTTTAATATCTTTGCAATATCTTTAATTTTAACTTTAATAAGTGGAGAGAGATCTTCATTTATGATGGTATTGATTTTTTTAGCTGGTTATTTAATGTTCAGTAGTATTACACTTAAAGTGAAATCTATTTTTATATTTGCGTCAATAACTTTCTTTTTTATTGCTATCTTAAATGATGAGATTAGGCTTAGAGTTTTAACATCTACATCTAATCAAATTAATTTAACTAATGAGCAACCGTTTTACAAAACAGTTAAACAGAAAGATGGAGCTTTAATTGTATTTCACAAGGATAGCACAATATTCCCAAGAATATATCATATGTATTTTGAAACGGCGATTAAAATTTTTAAAGATAATATCTTCATAGGATCAGGACCCAGAACTTACCCGCTTAAAAGTAAAGAAGAAAAATATTTTACTACTTCAGATCATGAAGGATGGACAATTTTCGTAAAAAAACACAATAAAAAAATAATGAATGAATTGCTAACAATTCATCAAGATCAGATTAACAATATATCTGAATTTGAAATGTATAAAGATTTAAAAAAAAATAAAGATTTGATGAAAAATAAAAAGTATAGGGATTGGCTAAAAGGACATGGCGTTGATCATATAGATTTTGAAGAAAGAATTAAAAATAAGGAATGGCTAAAGGGCTGGATTTTAAGCAAAGATCAAAGAGGTTTTACTAATATTACAGGTGTTAATAATCACCCTCACAACACATACTTGCAGCTTTTGAGTGAAACAGGGCTTTTAGGTTTTTTATTTATTATGATAATTTGGTTAGTTTGTGTATTTAAAGTTTTTTCAAGAATCGATTTATATTATAAATGCATATTTATAGGTGTAATTTTAAATTTATTTCCATTTATTTTTACTGGAAACTTTTTTAACAATTGGTTGTCAATTTTATATTTTTATCCATTAGGTTTTTTGTTTAAAAAAAATATTAGTTTATAGATTTTAAATGAATTTTTTAAAATTAAATGACTTAAAAAAATTTTTTTTTGAATTAAATTCTTTTCAAATATTCATTTTATCTTTTTTAATATGTTCGATTTTCTACTTGGCTGAAGGTATGTTAGGTGTCGATCGTTTTTATCATCCTGATTCAAAATATTATTTAAAAAATATGTATAACGTAAAATTTCAACAGTTTTTAAGTAATCCTACAATATTAGTTCATAAAGGATTTCATATTGTTACTAATTCTTTAAATAATAATTATTACCTAATCATTTTAGTAAATTTTATTTTATATTCATTAACTAACGTTTTAATTTATCAAAAAATTTTTAAAAAATATTTTAATATTTATAGCAATATAAAGCTTATTTTTTTATTCTACTTACTTTTTTTAGATCCATATAGATTACACTTAGCATCTCATATTTTAAAAGAGACATTCTTAATTTTCATAATAATTGTAATAGTTACTTTAAATTTAAAAATTATTAAGTTAATTTTTATTTTATTACTCGAGGTGTTTAGGAAATATTCTTGGATATATCTTTTTATATTTTTTACTTATTCAAATTTAAAAAAATTTTTAAAGTTAAAGATATTTTATATAACGTCTATTGTATTGGTAATATCTTTTTTAATATTAATCTTAATAGACCAAAATATATATAAATTAATTTACAATGAATTTGAAAAAGTTATTAATTTTATGAAAATGAGATTTGATACAGAAATGCCATTAAGGTCTTATGATCATGTAACTCAATTTAGAGACTATGGTTTTCCAGCAGGTTTTATTCTAAAAACAGTAAGTTGGACTATCATGCTTATTAGTGGATTTTTTATGTTTTTTGTTTCATCATTAATGTTTAAATTTCTAGGAATAATTATTTTATTTAATAATTTATTGATTTATTTTATTACTAAAAGATCATTTATTAGTATTGGTTTAATTATTATCTTACTTATGCTAAGTATCTATACAACTAGCTATACATCTATGTTCAGATATTCTTATATTGCTGTATATTCAGCAATGATATATTTTTTTTTAAACCTAAACTTTAAAAATTTTAAACAGAGTGATTAGAAAATTTTAAAGCATATATTAAATCTATAATAAAATTTTATGAGAAAAAAATGTAAATTTTGTAATAAATCCTACAATTCTTCATTAACTGCTTTCAATTATTATAAAATGAAAAATGTTGGAAAGTTTTATAAATGTGATCCTTGTGAAGTTATGGTTCAAGAAAAAAAATTTAAAAATTTATATGATAATCAAGACAGTTCAAATTATAATTTAAGAAAAAATTTTTTTTACTACCTTAAACAAGTCATTTTATCAAATTTTATATTTAATCTTAGAAAATTTTTTTATAAAAAAAAATTTATTTTAGATTATGGTTGTGGTTCAGGCGAACTTGCAATTGCCCTGAGTCTTTTTTATAAAAAAAAAAATATTTACACAGCGGATGTCTTTAATTTAGATAAAAAATTTATTCCAAAAATAAAAAAACATTATCTTCTTCACAGAGGACAATTAAGAAATAAAAAATTTGACATTATTGTAATGAGACACGTATTTGAGCATATATTTGATTTAAATAAGTTTATTAAAAAGATAAAAAAAAACTTAAAAAATAAAGATAGTAATTTGATTATTGAAGTTCCAAATATGAATAGTATGTGGAGAAAAATTATGAAAGAAAGATGGCCAGGTTATTTTTATCCTTTTCATTACTATGTATTTTCAAAAAAATTCTTAAAAACTTATTTATCCAAAAATGATTTAAAAGTTGTAGGTGAACAAAATTTAGAGCCTGCAATTATTGGTTCATATTTACTTACATTTGGGATAAATAAATCTATTTGTAAACTTTTGTCTCTTATATTTTATCCACTTCAGTTCTTAATCTCAAAGATATTTGTAAGCTCGGAGGCAATTTTAATAATAGTAAAGAAAAAATAGTGTTTAATATTTCAAGTTATATTTTATATAATTTGTCTAATTTATTATTTGTAATATTGATCCCTGATAGTTTTTCAAAATTATTTCTTAGTAATTATTCAATTGCATCAGGTATTTTTATTTTTTTTGCATTTATTTATTTTTCTAAAAAACAAATTTTGTCAGAAAAATTTATAATGATCATAAGTGTTATATCAATATTTTTATTTGAATTTTTTAATTTGAATGTTTACATAATTTGGTTATTTACTTTTTTAGTTATTTATTCTGATTATTTTTTTTCTCAAAGAAAAAATTATTTAATAAATTTTTTCTTTAAACTTTTATTATTTGTATCGAGTTTACTTTTGTATGATGATTACCTTAGTGGATTTGTAGTTTTAAAGATAAAAATTACCATAATCATTCTGACTTTAATTTATTATGATTTTTTTTGTAAAAAATATGAAGTTATATTTTTAAGAATTAAATTTCCAATTACATATACTTTTTTGAATAGCTTGATTTACTTTTCATCTTTATATATATTGACAATTTTAATACCAAATAATTTTCTTAAAATAACATATATATCTTTTCAAATTTTAATTGGTATGCAATTGAAATTGTTTGACCTCGAGGTAAGGAATTTTAAAATTAAACACAAAAATATTAATAGAATTTTTGGATTTTTCTCAATTTTATACTTATTTTTTTTATCAATATTTACTGAATTATACTTAATAAGTATATTTTATATTCTTGTTTTTTTTAGTTTAAACTTTCTTAAAAAAAAATATATTTAAATGGTATTAAAAATTTAATTGTTTTTAATCAATTCAGATAATTAATTGAAACTTTATTTCAAATAATTTGGAAGAAGTATATTTCTTATATAATTAAATTTTTTTCTATATTTTTTAATCAAAAATAACCCTACAGTATTTGACTTAAGTGTTATTTTATAGAGCCCAAATACCAAATTAAATACTAAATTTCCAAGAGTTAATTTTTTTTTTTTGATTTCTTTAAATCCTTTTTTAAATAAAATTAATTGTTTCTTCCAAATTTTTTTGTTTTTCTTAATTTTTATATAAAAATTTGGGTAGTCGCTTTTTGGTTCAAAATGCTGACTATCAAAGCTATTAAGTAATGATCTTTTTATAGGTACCATGCTATCAATATCATCAAATAATAATTGAATTTCATTATGTTTGTTTGATTTATCTAAACTAAGTAAAATCTCTTTATATATTTTTTCCATTGTATGATCGCCATCAATATGAATTATATCAAATTTTTTATTAATTTTTTTTAGGGCTTTTACAGAATCATTTATTATTAAATTTATTTTTGCTTTAGGAAATTTATTTTTCAAATAATTTACTGACGGCACTGAATACTTGGGGTCAATATCTATACAGGTTATATTCATTTTTGGATTTGCTAGTAGCATTATAAGCATGCTGTGGCCCATATAAACTCCGATTTCTAAGATATGTGAGCTATTTTTACTGAGATTATATAAAAGACTTTGTTTTCCAAACATTGATTTTTGATATTCATATTTTGCTCCGTTAAACAGATAAGAACCGCATCCAGGATTATATCTTTTATTATTTAAAAGGTATATTTTGTTAAAATGATATTTTATTTTTGATAATTTTTTTTTTAAATCGTTTTTATTTAAATTCACAATTTTTAATTATTTAGGTGTTAAATTTTGTCGTTTATTGTAAAAATTTCATTAAATGTCAAACAAAATTAGTTAGGTCAAATTTAGTTATGAGTTACAAAAAAGTTGGAATTATTGGTATTAGAGGATTGCCAGCGATGTATGGTGCTTTTGATAGATTCGTCGAGCAGTTTGTAGGTTCAAAAAATATTAAACAAAAAAACGTAGTTTTTTATGTTGGTTGTGACTCTACTTTTAAAGAATTTGAATTTAATCAATCAAATGTAAAAAGAATTTTTGTTCACAGAGGGGGAGGCCTTCTAATATTGTTAAGTTATCTTATGTGTATTATAAAAATGTATTTAAGTGGTGTGAGGTGTTTTTTGTTTTTTGGCTATGGAGCAGCTCC
>MDTC01159788.1_pt1 | contig 10812 bp, 13 predicted proteins | sample 811181 | NCBI WGS metagenome assembly MDTC01 (sample SAMN05326644, study PRJNA326480) | marine metagenome | isolation source: seawater | place: Pacific Ocean: North | collected 2011 | reverse complement strand
ATGTATCAAATATTTTTTTATATTTTTATCTATAATTTTTGTAGTTTATCCTAATTTTGATAAAGATTATTTAAAATTCAAAGATAAATATATTAATAATTATTTTAAATAAAATGTCATTTATAAATATATGAATAAAAATAAGAATAATAACAATAACAATAATAAAAATAACAATAACAACAATAATAATTTTAATTTAAATAATATTAATTTAAATAAATTAAAAAATTACTTACCTGAAGATAATCATGTTTATTTTTTTATTATGATAGCTATATTTTTGATTGTTTTAGTTATTTTAATTATTAGAAATTTCTTACGAGGAGCTTCATTATACCAAAGGTATGTTAAAAATGTATTTTTTAGAGAAATGGATAATCTAGATGGAAAACCTAAAGATGCAAGTAATACAGAAGGTGATTTTGAAATATGTATTCAAGGTGAGACTAAATCTATTAATTCAATTCCTAATATTAATTTACATGTTAAATCTGATTATTTACTTATGTTTTGGGTAAAATTAGAAAGTGAAAAAATACATGATTTTATTAAATCTAATAAAACAATTGTTCCTTTAGTATCATTTAATGGAAATAATAAATTTTATCCTAAATTTGAAATGAATATAATGAATAATGAAATGTCAGTATATGTTGGAGATGATTCAGGTGAACCTGAAGGTACATTATATAATTTACCGTATGATGATTGGTTTTGTATAACATCTTTTGTAACTCAAGATCATATGGATATTTATATTAATGGTAAATTAGTTAAGATAATAGAATATAGTAAGTTAAGTATTGATGTTAATAATAGTTTTAATATGAAGATTGGTTCATATCCAGGAAGTATAGCTTATCTACAGGTTAATAATGATAGTTCTTATTTTAATCCTTCAAGCGTATATCAAGAATATTTAGTATATAAAAATTTAATAAAACAATATGTGGATAATGAATATCATAAACACTATAAGATTACAAAGATGTTAAATCCTAAACATGATGATGGTAGTTATAATCGTGCATATAAGAAATCAAATCAAAAACCTAATATCTGTAAAAAATAAATAATAAATAACATTCTAAAAATATATTCATAGTTAATATATATGAATAATAATGTTAAAAAAATTAATAATTTGAATAATAGAACTAAAGATATGGGTTTCATATTAAAAGTTGTTATTATTCTACTAATAGTTGTAATTTGTATAATAGCATTAGCTGTAGTTGCACGTAATTCTTTATATTATTCAAAAATTAATAATGCTATATCACCAATTTTAATTTATAAAGATCGTGAAGCTAATGAAGCATTAGATAATTCATTATTAGATGATATTTATAATGATATTAGATATGTTGAAAATCATACTAGATTTAGTATTTCAATGTGGATTTATATAGAAGATTGGTCTTATGAATATGGTAAATATAAAATAATTTATTCACGTAAAATATCTGGAGATGATTCTCGTGAAATATATACACCTATAATAGCACTTGATAAATATGAAAATAATTTAGTATTTGCAATCTCAGTATATGATTCAGATAATACAGATGAACCAAAATTAGTTAGATTTACTCATAAACAGATTCCTTTACAAAAATGGGTCAATGTAGTATATAATATTTCAGACCAATTTATTTCATTATATTTAAATGGATATATGGAAAATAAATATTATTTAAATAACATTTATTATCAAAAAGGTACAACTGAAAAATATGATTATGAAATCTTAGGTAAATCTCGTAAAAGTTTAACAGATAATAGTTCTAATACAGGATTACCTGGATATTCAGGTGTAATTTCAAAATTACAATATTTTGCAAAAGATCTCAGTAATGAAGAAATTAAAAAAATATATGAAAATGGACCATATATTAATTAATATTAAAATATATCTTTTAGTTGATTCTTTATATATTTTAAAATTATGTATATTCAATATATATAATGGAAAAACACATTTATTTTTTAACAGTAGTCTTAGTAATTTTAGTATGTTTTTTTATCTTTAGATATTTATCTAAAGATTATTTAGAATATAGAAAACTAAATCCTTATTTAATTGAACATACTAGACAAATAAATAATAATATACAAGCAATAAGTGATCATAAAATAAGAAAATCAATTGATCAACATCATGGGATGGAATTTACTTATGCTTTTTGGTTTAAAATAGATACAATTAATGATACAGATAGACATAATATATTATTGAAAGGAAATAGTGAAACAGAACAATGTCCTGGAATATATGTTTTTAAGGATACAGATAATACAATGGGTCTTCAAGTAGATATAAGTGTCTTTAATAATAAGAATGATTGTGACAAGTATACTGAAGAATATAATTGTAACAAGAATTTATGTCATTGGATGACTGATGATCAAGGTAGTAAATGTGTACCTTGGAAATGTGATGAGATTAAAAATCCTAATATTATAGATTGTAATACACCTGTTAATAATATACCTTGTTGTTCACAATTAAGTAATTATTGTGATATAAATACTACTGACCCAAATAATGCAGTTTGTCAACCAAAAGTAAAAGAAACATGTATTGTGAATAATCTTCCAATTCAAAAATGGACTCATTTAATTGTTATGTTAGTAGGAAATTATTTAGATATTTATATAAATGGAAATTTATATGAGCGTTTTGAAATAAAAGGTGTTCCTAAACAAAATAATATAGATTTACAAATTGGGGCAAATCCTAGTGCTAATGGTAGTATTATGAGATTGCAATATTTTAATTATGCTATTCCTGCTTCTAAAATTAATAAAATAGTATCTAAGAATGAAATTACTAAAGATATTCAAAAAGAATATGAAGATGAATCTACAACTGATTATTTAGATAAAAACTATTGGATTGGTGAAAATGTAGATCCTAATAAAAAAATGTTTTAATATTAAATAATTTTTAAATTAAAATTATTTAATAAATTTTTAAAAGTTATTATAATATATATATGTTATTAAGTTTATATGAAAAGACTTACTTAAACATTGGATTTATGGTAGCTATTTTATTATATGTTTTATATTACTTATTAAATTTATATAAAGAAGAAAAACTTGCTATATCATCAATATTAATTAATTTGTTTATTATCTATTTATTTATCTATGGTTCAACAATAGTAACCAATTTTATTTTATATTATAATTAAATATGTTTTTAAAAAATAATATATGTTTTCAATATATGGAAATAACACCTGAGACTAAAAATATATTAACAGTCATTATTATCGGAATATCTCTATTAATATATTCTGTTTATACTGCTCAATTTAGTCTAATTATGATATCAGTTGAATTTGTTATATTATCAGTTGTTGAATTTGTATTTAGAGAATTAGATTATGTTTTATTGGGTGATAAAATATATTTCGAATGGATTATAAGTACAATTTTATTTATATTATTATTTGTAATATTTTATCCATCAATATATGAAACAAGTAATGATAATATGGCATTATTTGCATTATTTTATTTTAATTGGTTTTATTTAACTAATTTAATGACTAATTTTTTAAATACTAGAATTAATAATTACACTCAATATGAATAATATGTGTTTTCTTTTAAAAAAATATATCTTTCAATTAATAATGAATATTAACTTCTTAATTAATGACTCTAGAAAAAATTCAAGTTTTTCTAAAACTACATTTTCAGATTATAAAAAAAAAGAAGCTATTAAATTATTTGAAAAAAATTTAATTTTATCTAAATTACATGATGCTTGTTTTATTGCAATTGAATTACATATTTCTTTATATAATAATGTTATATTAGAAACTATTTTTAATTTATCATCTTTATATACTAATATTGATTATCCTAAAATGCCTAATTTATTATTTCAATTATATTTAAAATATAAAAATGCTCTAAAGGAAACAAATACTAAAACTCTAGATTTAGATAATAGAAATAATCAAGAAATTAGAAATATATTCTCTCATTTAGTAAGTTTATCTTGTTTAGCTCCCAAGAATAATAATTTTCAGTTGGGTTTATTAACTAAAATATCAAGTTTAGATTTTGAATATTTTATTGTTCAAAAAAATATTAAGGCCAAAAATTTAGAATTAACAAAAGATATGTTTTTTGAAAATGAAACAAAAGAATTAGTTTTAGTATTAAACGAAATAGCATATTTATTAAGAGAAGAAAAAGATAATAGTAAAGATATTTTTTATTGGATATCTTGGATAATTGAATTAGAAAAAACACACAAAAAAAAGAAATTACAATTTAATTTAAAACCACGAAAAATAGAAAATATTACAGAAAAATTAAGTATATTTTGGGAATGGATTTTATGGAATATTATATTAAATGAAACATATTTTCGAAATAAGCCTGAATTATATCAACAAATTTATGCTCTATATAATTTTTATAAATTTAATTTTAAAAAATCGAATAGAACAAAATATTTAATTTATATAAATCATAGTATTTTTTTATTAAAAAAAAATATAGATTTTAATGTTGATCCTTTAAAAAAAAAACAAGATTTAATAATTCAATCAATTTTAGGAAATAATTCTTTTTATAAAATGATTTTTAATAAACAAGAAAAAAAATATTATATTGAAGAAAAACAAGAAACTAAAAAAACTGAAACTAAAAAAACTGAAACTAAAACTAAAACACTAGATCAAAAAAATGTTAATTCAAATAAAAAATTAAATACTGAAAATAATACCAAAGTTATTTTAAATAAAAAGCAACTTGAAGAAAAAAAAATAAAAGAACGTATGAATTATTTATTTTTATATTAGTATTATTAATAATTAATATAAAAATTTAATTCTAATATGTATGTAAATTATGATTATATTTAAGATATCATATAAAAATGATATTAAAAATATAGAATATGATAGTAATAAAACATTATTATCTTTAAAAAAACATATTATTAATGAATACAAATTAAAATCTAAATATATAGATTTAAATTTTAAAAATGAAACACCAATTAGAGGTATGGGAAAATTTAATTTAGAAAAAGGTATTATTATAAGAACATTTGATAATTATAAATTAGAAAAATGGAATTTAGAAAATAAAGAAATTTCATGTGAAATAATAGAAGTTGATGATTATGAACCAGAAAAACCAGAACCTATTATTAAAAAACAAAGTTCAATGGCTTATAGACCATCTTCAAAATTTTCTGAAATTAAATCAGGTGATACTTATATTCAAGCATCTTTTAAATTAGATTCAGAAGAAGATTTTCCATCTTTATAATAATTAAATTTTATATTATATACCTGTTTATTAAATAAAGATTAGCATTTTTTGAAAATAACTGTTTTTGAGTTTAATCTTTCCATTATTCTGCATTCTCCAATTCCTACTTGTTTATCACCTTTAACAATTTCACCATCTATTAAAAATATAGGGTTTTCATTTCTTAAGTTTTTAGGATTTAATATTCTAATAAAAAATAATTTATTGATAAATTCTTTTAAATTTTCATCTCCTAAATAATAATTTCCATAGAATATTGGAAAAATACGCAACTCTCCATCTTTTTTTAAAATACGATGCATTTCTTTTAAAGCTTTTTTAATTTGATTTTTTTTATGTAAATGGAAATATAATAAATTATTTATAGCTAGTATATCACAACTGTTACTTGGTATTTTAGTTGTAAATATTGATTTTTGTAAATAATGTTTATTTTTGTCTACTTTAGCAATATCTAAACCATATGCCTTATACTTTTTATGAATTAATTCATAAAGTAATGATTTTTTATAGATATGATTGATTCCACTTCCAATATCTACAAATTTATTACCTTTTAAATATTTTATTAAATCAGTTTTATTTTTAAAATCAACAAATAAACTTTTTAAATAATAATTTAAACTACGTCCAGTAACAGGTATATGGTCAATTTTTGTATCAAAATGTAGTCTTTTTATTAAAGCTTTTTGTTCTCTATAACAATCTTTCATATATTATAAATAAATAAATTTATTAATAAATTTTTAAAGATTTCAAATATATCTAATTAATGAATCAATTAATAAATAAAAGTTAATAAATATTAATATTATAAATAACATTTTTTTACCGACATTATTTGTTTCACGAATAACATTCATAAAATTAATTGTTAGCCAAGGATAAAGTATCAAAAAACCCAATAATTTTAACATATCAGAATGTAAAAACCAACCAGTAAAAATTAAAGTTATAACTAAAAATCCAAGTAAAGGTTCTACTTTTTTTAAATTCATTATATATTATTTAGATAAATTAAATTGCATTAATTTATTATTTATTAATATTTCTTTTAATTAATTTAACAAAACGCACATCTGTTAATTTTTTTTTAGTCATAGTTATTGTTCCATTTTTAAGTATTTTTTGAATTAATATATATTCTCCATTAATTGGTATTAGAATTCCTCCATTGATAGCCAACTGATGATATAATATATTTGGAAGTTTATCTGCTCCAGCACCTACATGTATAAACATATAAGGTGCATAGACAGAATGACCTGTCCAACCATCTTTATTTCTTACTACTATTTTACCTTTTTTAATTTCATTTATAAAACCATTTTTTTTTAAATTATTTTCTGTTAAACGCACTAAATTATCATAAATATCTATAGCTACAACTCTATTTTTGTTTTGTTTAATTTTAATCATATCCGCCATTATTGCAGTTACATATCCTGTTCCACATCCTATATCTAACACATTAAATTTAAGTTTTTTATAATTTCCTTTCACTTTTAATAAAGCTTTATTTAAAAATTGCTCCATTGTCTGTAAAGCCATTGCGTGAATATGTGGAGCACTCATTGTTTGTTGAGTACCTGGAATTACTTTAGGACGATTATAATAAGAAGAAATATCTTTATGAGGATGAAATTTTTGTCTGTCATATTTAAGTAATATTTCAACTACTTTTTCACTTAAATTTAATCTAACTTTTAATTTATTAACTAATGATTGCATATCATGATGTATCATATAAATTAATAAGTTATTAATTTTTTTAAATTTAATAATAATTTTTAAAATTTATTAATAATTTTAAATTAGAAATATGTTATATATTCAAATATCTTTTATAAAAATATCTTATTTATAGTTCATCAATATATGTATCTAAGCATTTACAACTATTTTCTGTTTCTTCGATTTCTTTAATTATTTTAGTAATATCATTAAGAATATTATTATACCAATTCATAAATTCAGTATACTTTTCGTTATTTTTACGAATATCTTCTTTAATATAAAAATAAAGAATTGTACCAGGATAAATACTTGTAAGCACTAATATAAAAAACACACTTAAATTAATTACACTACTTAACAATGAAATAATCGGTGCGATCAAAAATGCAAAAATGTAATATTCATTGATATTCAAATATATTGATGTTTTCGGAATAAGATATATCTTAAGAGGATTTTTAATTTTTTCTTTTACTAAGAGATTATGTTTATCATATATCTTTTTATGTAAATCATTTATTTCAAATGATTTTTTTTTCATATCATATAAATTGTGCATTAAACCTTTCATATATGTTTTACTTTTTTCTTCTTTATCTAAATCTTCTTCTAAATCAGTATTATTAGATGTTAACTCTGCTACTTCTTCTCTTAAAGAATCATTCTCTTCTTTAAGTTTTTGATTCATTTGAATTATATAATTTTCATATACATTATCAGTTTTTGATTCTTTACCTTCATTAATTGTAATATTAACTGGTTTTTTATCATTTTTACTCATAATTAATTACAAATCTGAAAATAATGAAGATTAAAAATCATTTTTTAAATTAAATTATTTTTAAGATTTTATTTTTAATTATTTTGGAGCAAGTTTTTGAAACTCTTTAAATTTTGCTTTAAATTCAAATGAATTTAGTGCTTCCCAACATGCATTATATCCTTTTTCTGAATGAATGATTTCTTTAGGAATTTCTTGAAGACGTTTCCAAAAAGCATATGGTTCATAAAAATCAACAATATGATGCTCATTCTCAGGTTTAGCTAGTTGAATTGCGTAAAGAGTAAGTTTCCAAGCAAAGTAAAAACATTTCATTCCCTTAATATAATCATCGTCATTCTTAGGATTAAAGAACTTATGTCTAGCTTTACTAGACTTTCCTTGCTTTTTTCCTACAGTATGAGTGATTTTTTTTGAAAAAGAATTTCTCAAATTAATTGATTTAAATGCTTTTTGCTCATAAAGAGTATAGTCATCGGCAAGATAAACTAGAAGTTGTTCTGGATTAGACCGAGCACCTTCAAGATTAAATATTGGAATCTCTTCACATTGTTCAATTAGTTCTTCAAAAATTTCTCTTGAATGTCCTTGAATATCAATATCATAGATTTTAGATGTAGTTTCATATTTGAGTTCTGAAACTTGAATCTCTTTATCATAACCTTGATATACAATATAAAGATCATAATCAGAATTTTCAGTTGCTCTTCCATCCGCCCATGAAGACGCACCGAGACTAATAAAAAGGATTTTCATTCCTTTATATTGTTTAGCCCAATTAATAACATATTTCGTAAGATGTTTTTTATCTTCTGAAGTTACCTTACAGACAGATTTTGATTTCCTTCCTTCTATCTTTTTTAGTGAATTTTGACATCTAGAACAAGGGCACCAAGCACCATCATATCCGTATCCTTCATCAAAAATATGACATTCTTCGCTATTTGAAGTTTCCATTAATTAATTATAATTATGAACATATAAATTTTATTTCAATTTTTATTCTGTAATTAAAAATTGATTGAAATATTTAAATTAGTAATAATTCAAATATGAAGTTTGGATACGAATATCCTGAAATAAACATGAATAATATTCAAAATGCAAGAGTGATATCTTTAGTAGGACCATCTGGTTCTGGAAAGACAACTTTTTGTAATGAAATATTAAAGAATTGTCCAAATTCTCTTCATATTGACTTAGATAAGATGTTTTTCCAAGAATGTAAGGAAAACCCAGCACTCTTCGCAAAGAATCTTCGTTCAATAATTAAGACAATTAAGCAAAATCGAAATAATGGACAAATAATGATTTTTGATGGAAATTATAAGGCTGCTAGAAAGGAAGTATGGAATCGATGTGATATTATTTATTATCTTGATATTCATCCTCTTTGTAGAATTAAGAACGTCATTTGCCGTGAATTTAAGAATTGGTGGAATAATTGTGAAAATGAAATTGGGAGACCTGCTAATTTTCCAATGCTGATATATAATACATTAATTTGTTCAAAGAAGTCATTAATATGGCACGCTTTTGGAATGAACTTTCATAAGAAGCAATTAGACGAAGGAATTGTTACTTATTTAAAGGAAAGCCAAGAAAATTATAAGCGTCATATTGAAAAGCGTAATGAAAGAATTAAGAATGGTCAAACACCCAAGGAACTTATGAAGGAACCTTGTCAAATAACATATATGAAAGGTGAATTTTATTTAAAGGTCAATGATTTTGATATTTTTATTGGTCTTATTTGTATTTTTTATCCATTGTTATATTTATTTTTCATAAACTTTTAATTATTAAATAATTTAAATTATAAGTGGACGCACGTAGTGGACGCGGGAGAGTTCATAAAAGGAATTTTTGAAAGTACCCGTCAAGCCCTTGGGAGACGCCCAATTTAATAAATACAATATTTAAATTTTAAGTATCATTTTTTTTTTATAAAAAAATGATTTTTTATGATACATTTAAATAAAATAAATTATGTCAATCGAAAATATGGAAAATGATTTTTTATGGATTTCTTCAGATGATCAAAAATGGTGTATAAGTAGAACTTCTCTTATTGAGATGTTTGATGGAACCCCAATATGTTTAAGTATCATAGGTTTTAACTATGAAAGTGAAGAAGAAATTAAACCTTATCGCTTTCTTCATGTATCACCTAAATATGTAGAAGTTTTTGTTCAGCTATTGCGTAAAGAAAGAACTATATTTATGAAACCAGATTGTCTTTTACCAAAAATACATTATGATTTTTTTGGAATTGATATTGTTAAAACAAATATAATAATGAAAGGATTCTTTTCAAATATTGAAAACATTATTTTAGATGAAATTTCATTGGATGGTAATCAAACATTAAGAGAAATGAATTATACTAAAGAAAATTTAGTATTTGATTTATTAGGAGAAAAATTATCATTAATTGATTTATTTGATTTAGATAATATTCATATATTCCTTAATAGGGAACCTGAATATTTATCTATTTGTTTTAAAAATTCTGATACAAATAAAAATATTAATCTATTAATCAAATTATTAATTTTAGTTTATGGATTTAGTAAAATATTCTCTAAAACAACTACAATCGATGAAAATTTTAAGAATAGAACAAAGGAAGATTATAAAGAAAAAGAAGCATTCTATATTATTGAAGGAGATTTTAAGACTCTAAAGAGTAGTTTTAGTGATTGTAAGAAAGTTGATAGTTCTAGTTTTTATAGAGGGTGTCGTGATTTATATTATGATATTGATGAAGGTTATCCTTATATATCAAGAATTCAAATGATTAATATGAATATATTAAACGAATTATTTGAAGATTCAATTACTATTAATTATGATGACTGGTATCACAATAGTATTTATGATAGAAACAATAGCATTTCTAATTATAAAGAAATTACTGGTGATGATTTTGTAGAAAGACGTAAATCATATGTTGAAAAAATAAGAAACATCATTAATGAATT
>MDTC01108842.1_pt1 | contig 10812 bp, 9 predicted proteins | sample 811181 | NCBI WGS metagenome assembly MDTC01 (sample SAMN05326644, study PRJNA326480) | marine metagenome | isolation source: seawater | place: Pacific Ocean: North | collected 2011 | reverse complement strand
CTAACGTAATTAAAGGCCGTAGCAAAAGGCGTTGGTAGGCTGACTTGAAATTTAATATTATTAGGTATCTTTCCTTCATTCTGTAATTGATTGAATTGTTTAAATGATTTAATTGCGTGCTCTGAATAACCAATTGGAAATATCAAATTATTAGTGTCAAAGTTATCTTTAAGTTTGAGAAGCGCTACTTCTCTAATTATTTTACCGTCCCATTGTTTGAATTTAAATTTTTCAATAGTTTTATCGTGTTCCATAGCTGGGTGTTGGGAAAGCATTTGACGTTGAAAGAAAATCCAATTTGTTCGCTCTCCTGTTTCCCCGTCTGGTATGCGTTTTAAATGTCCCTCTAACGAATCGCAGATTGAACAGAAAACCTCCTCCGCAGAGTTTAGAGGTACGCTGCCAACCAAATGCGCGAGGTTATTTGGTGAATCCATAAATTTATGCCCTTAGAATACCGCCGGTTTGCTTCGAAACATTCGAAATAATTTTTTTACAGATACTTTCAATTTTCTCTTCTGTTAAGGTTGCGTCTTTAGGCTGAAACTTAACTGTTATACCGATTGATATTTTTCCAGCCTCGACAGACTCTCCTTTAAAAATATCAAACACAGTAACATTAGCGATAAGCTGTTTATCAGCAAAAAATGCAGCCCTTACTACTTGGTCTGCAGCAATGGTTTCCTCTATTACAAATGCGAAGTCACGCTCCACAGCTTGGAGGGTTGATAAATTAATTGGTGGCTTGGTCCTAACAGTATTTTTAGGTATAGGCGCATTATCTAGGTATATCTCGAATGCGACCATTGGAATATTTATATTCATGGCCTTTAAGATAGCTGGGTGAATGTCCCCAAAATACGCAATTATTTTTTGAGGCCCTAATTGGAAAGTACCGGATTTTCCTGGATGGTACCAAGAAGCCGCACCCTGCATAATCTGAGGATTAGCCACTGGGCCACCTAATTGATCAAGAACAGCCAAAACATCAGCCTTAACATCGAATACATCAACCTGACGTGATATTTCGTTCCAAGTCCGTGATTTTGCTTGTTGGCTTCTAATTCCAGCTGCAACTATATTTTCGTCATCTGGATTCTCGCCAGAGAACTGGGGGCCAATTTCAAATAGTGATGTATTATTATAACCCTTATCTGAATTACGACTAATTGCATTAATTAAGTTTGGTAGGATTGATGGGCGCATAATATTAAGATCGGCACTGATTGGATTTACCAGTTCAATATTTTTTGGGGAGCCACCAAATAAATTTGCATGGTCGGTACTTAAAAATGAGAAGGTTACCGCTTCCGTTAAACCTCTATGTGCCAGTGTTCTGCGAGTTCTTGATCGTCGGTCCTGCGCTAGGTCTATAGCCCCTTGTGGTAATGAATTTACTCGCTCTAAAGGTACTATTGGAATATTATCGTAGCCATTAATGCGAAGAACCTCCTCCACAAGATCGGCTTCTCCAGCAATATCGTAACGCCAAGAGGGAGTAATAGCTTCCCAGCCATCATCCTTCTTAGATACTTCAAAACCTAGTTTTTCAAGTATTTCTTGGGTGCGATCTGGTGCAACCTCGACACCACCAAGCTTTTTGATGCGAGAGCTATTTAAAAAATAACTCCGTCGCCAATCTGGTTCTTGGCCAACAGTAATTACTTCACTAGGCTCCCCTCCACAAATATCTAGTATCATTTGTGTTGCAATCTCAGTTGCATCTCTAAGGAATGCTGGATCTACCCCTCGTTCGAAACGATAACGCGCATCTGACTGTAAATTTAATTTACGTCCAGTCGTGGCTGTTCTTACGGGGTCAAAATAAGCCGTTTCCAGCATGACATTAATTGTTTTTTCAGACACGCCAGATTTCTCTCCACCCATTACTCCAGCTAAAGCCTCGGCATTGTGATTATCTGCTATTACTGTCATTGTTTCATCTAAACTATATTCTTTTCCATCGAGTGCGAGTAATTTTTCCTCAGCTCGAGCCATTCGAATATTTATACCACCATTTATTTTGTCTGCATCAAAGACATGTAGAGGGCGGCAATGAGCGATAGCCATATAGTTAGTAATATCTACCAACGCTGAAATTGGACGGAGGCCTACGGCCAATATTTTATCTTTAAGCCACTGGGGGCTTTGCCTATTCTTGACATTCTTAATGTATCTACCGGTGAATATAGGACAGGCATCTTTATTAGAATCGTTGAAATCAAGATTAACTTTAATTGGGGACTCAAAAGTACCTATAATTTCTGGAATTTCTAGTGGTTTTAAAAAACCAATACCGGCGGCCGCAAGGTCGCGAGCTATACCATAAATACCAAGGCAATCGCCACGGTTGGGAGTGATCGCAATATCGATAATTATATCTGTTAGACCAAGCGCTTCTGCCGCAGAAGATCCTGTCTCAAGTTTACTGGGCACTTCTATTATGCCTTCGTGATCATCAGATAAATTAATTTCGTGCTCGGAGAGCATCATACCATTAGAGGTTATTCCGCGAATTTTGGTGGTTTTAAGTGTTACGTCGAGACCTGGAATATAACTCCCATTACAAGCAAAAATTCCTTTCATATCTGCTCGAGCGTTTGGTGCCCCGCAAACTACTTCTAGGGTTTCTGTTCCGGTTTGTACTTTTAGTACCTTCAAACGATCTGCGTCTGGGTGTGGTTTTGCATCCACAATATGGCCAATAACAAAATCTTTTACTAATTGAGCTTGGTCTTCAACTGTCTCAACCTCTAGGCCTACCATTGTTAGCCAATGCAAAATTTCATCTAAATTATTATCAGTCTCAAGGTATTCTTTGAGCCAGCTTAAACTGAATTTCATAGACTGGCTCTCCCAACCAATGAGGGTATGTCTAGAGGTTGGAAGCCATAATGCTTGAGCCATCGCATATCTGAGTCATAAAAAGTTCTTAAATCAGGAATGCCATATTTTAGCATGGCCATTCTTTCAACTCCCATCCCAAATGCAAAGCCTTGAAATTTTTGTGAGTCAACGCCGCAATTCTCAAGTACTCGAGGATTAACCATACCTGAGCCCAAAATTTCTAACCAATCATCGCCCTCCCCGATTTTCAGTATACCATCACCAAATGAGCAGCCAATATCAACTTCTGCCGAGGGTTCGGTAAAAGGAAAATAAGATGGTCGGAAACGCACAGGTAGATTCTCTATACCAAAGAAAGTTCTACACATTTCTATCAGACAACCTTTAAGGTGTCCCATATGAGTAGCTTCGTCTATTACCAGACCCTCGATTTGATGGAACATTGGTGAATGAGTTGCATCATGATCACAGCGATAGGTACGACCTGGTACTATGATGCGAATAGGAGGCTCATGTTTTTGCATTGTTCGGATCTGTACAGGAGATGTATGAGTTCGGAGAACCATACGTTGGCCGTCTTTTTCGGCATTGATATAAAAAGTATCGTGTTCTTGGCGAGCCGGGTGATCTACAGGAATATTAAGTGCAGTAAAGTTATACCAGTCTTCCTCAATATTTGGTCCTTCTGCTACAGAAAAACCCATTTCTCCAAAAATCGAGATTAATTCGTCAGTAGTCTGACTAATTGGATGGATTGTCCCAAGTTCTTCGGGTCTGGAGGGTAGAGTTATATCTACTCTTTCTTGAAGTAAACGTGCATTTAGACTGGCTGTTTCAAGTTCAACTTTTTTTGTTTCTAGTAGGCTTGTAATATCTTGTTTTAAAATATTAAGGTTCTGACCCATTAACTTTCGTTCTTCAGGCTCCATTTGCCCAAGATTTTTCATAAGCGACGTAATTCGACCTTTTTTGCCGAGAGCCGCAATACGAACTTCCTCTAGAACTTCTATATTTTCCGCATCATTAATTAAGTTAGAAAATTCTGATTTTATGACAATTATGCTTTCCATCATTAATCAACCTAAGAAATTTATATTAGCCAATAATACAGAAAAAGTTGGGTTAGCTAACAAGCCTCCAACTTTAAAATATATTAATCAATTAGGCAGCTTTTTTGAGTGCTGTCTGAGCTTGCTCTACTAAGCTCTTAAATGAATCAGGCTCGTTGATAGCTATATCTGATAATATTTTACGGTCGAGATCAATGCCTGCTTCTTTTAAGCCATTCATGAACTGAGAATAATTAAGCCCGTGAAGGCGTGCTCCTGCGTTTATACGTTGAATCCATAATGAGCGAAAACTTCTTTTTTTTGTCCGGCGGTCACGATAAGCGTATTGTAGACCTTTCTCAACACGTTGCTTAGCTATCCGAAAATTATTCTTCCCTCTACCCCTGTAGCCTTTGGCCATTGCGAGTATTTTTTTGCGTCGAGTCCGACTTGCTACTTTTCCTTGCGCTCTTGACATTCTTATTTACCCCTATGGTAAGGCATGAACGATAATATTTTTTTTGCATCAGCATCAGCCATAATCATTGTTCCACGTGTGCTTCTTTTCATTTTCTGGGACCGCCTTCTTAGAAAATGTTGCTTACATGCAGGATTGCCACGAACTTTTCCAGACGCCGTAGTACGAAAGCGCTTTTTTGCACTTGATTTTGTTTTCAATTTTGGCATTTTATCTTCCTTATTTTTTTATGTCCTTGTAGAGAACAGAGGGTCATAGAGATTTAAAATTTTAATGGCTAGGTATGCCGAGAATTAAGTATTCCACCAGACCATTTATAAGCTCCGGTTTATAACGACCTAAAACAAAAAAAGCAAGAGGTTCTGATCCAATTTGGCTTTCTTAATAACAGACATAGTTTGTCATATAAAATTCATATATTTTCTAACAGGCGCGTGATATATAATTTAAATTATGACCGTAAAAATAGGTATAAATGGTTTTGGGAGAATGGGTCGACTCGGTTTGAGAGCAGGCTGGGGGTTAAAAGGACTACACTTTAGTCATATTAATGATCCTGAAGGTAATGCCATTCAAGCCGCTCATCTGTTAGAATTTGATACTGTGCACGGGACGTGGAGACGTGAAATTTCAGGTCGCGATGGATGTATAAGAGTTCAGGGCCATGATATTACCTATTCTATGGAGAAAAATATCTCGACTATTGATTGGGAAGCTTTAGGCGTAGATATCGTTCTTGAGTGCTCTGGAAAATATAGAACTATGGACGATCTTCAAGCCCACATTGATAATGGTGCTAAGAAAGTTATAGTCTCTGCTCCAGTAAAATGCTCAAAAGCGTTAAACATAGTGATGGGAGTAAATGATCATTTATATAATGCATCTATTCATAACATCATTACAGCAGCCTCATGCACAACTAATTGTCTTGCACCGATAGTGAAAGTAATAATTGAAAATTATGAATTAAGGCATGGGGTGATTACCACAATCCATGATGTAACTAATACTCAAGTGATGGTAGATGGATTTCATAGAGATTTAAGACGGGCGCGTTCTGGTATTAATTCTCTTATCCCAACTACCACCGGTTCTGCCGAAGCAATTACACAAATTTACCCTACATTAAAGGGAAAGTTAAGTGGAATTGCGGTTAGGGTTCCATTGCTGAATGCCTCTCTTCTAGATTGTGTTTTTGAATTAGGCCGATCCACAACTTCAGGGGAACTCAATGGTTACTTTGAAGGCGCTTCTCAAGGTGATTTGAAAAATATACTTGGATATGAGGATCGGCCACTTGTTTCTAGTGATTTCGTAAATGATCCTAGATCATCAATTATTGATGGTCCATCTACAATGGTTGTTGATGGAACACAGGCTAAAGTTTTGGCTTGGTATGATAATGAATGGGGTTATATGAACAGATTAATAGAATTGGCTCAGAAAGTTGCATACGAGTTCTAGCCCACTTAAAAATTATATTTTGGTTACCGGAGCTTATTGGGTGTTCACCTTGAGTGATGGTGCTCTGAGAATGCTGGTATTATTACATTTTTATACACTAGGATATAATGCTCTTCAGATTGCTCTACTGTTTTTATTCTATGAATTAGCTGGAATCATAACGAACTTAGTTGGGGGCTGGATAGGCTCGAGATATGGCCTTAAATTAACTCTAATGACGGGTTTATGTTTGCAAGCCATAGCATTGTCAACGCTTGCTAATTTAGACCCTAGTTGGCCACTTTGGCAGGCTGTGGGTTTCGTAATGGCAATGCAAGCGTTGTCTGGTATTGCAAAAGATCTAACAAAAATGAGTTCAAAAAGTTTAGTCAAGTTATTGGTTGCGGATGATCAGCAGTCAAAATTATTTAAATGGGTCGCTATTTTAACTGGCTCAAAAAATGCCCTAAAGGGCTGTGGTTTTTTTCTCGGTGCTGGGTTATTGTCTTGGGTTGGTTATACCTCAGCCCTTTATCTTATGGCTGGGTCAATTGCCATTTCCATTATTTTTGTTTTTATTACTGAAAATCTGGGCAAAACAGTAAAAAACATCAAATTTTCCAGTATTTTTTCAAAAAACCGAGAAATAAATATCCTCTCTGGAGCTCGATTTTTTCTTTTTGGGGCGAGAGATATTTGGTTTGTAGTGGGCCTGCCGATATTTTTGTCGATCAAATTGGATTGGACGCACTCAGAAATTGGTTTTTATATGGCTTGCTGGATTATTGGGTATGGTTTTATCCAGTCGATAGCGCCAAAATTTGTTGAGGGCAATGCTGCAACATCTCGTACATGGCTAATCGTTATATTGATAATAACCCTAATAATTATATTAGGCCTCTATTGGGATTTTTACTCAGTAAATTTTGTCTTGGTTGGGTTAATATTTTTCGGTATTGCCTTTGCAATTAATTCATCTATCCATTCCTATCTTATAATGGCGTATTCGGATAAGGATAGGATAGCAATGAATGTGGGCTTTTATTATATGTCTAACGCCGGCGGGCGCTTTTTTGGGACGTTATTCTCAGGTCTTTTATTTCAACTTGGGGGCATGACATATTGTATGATTGGTAGTTTAATATTTCTAGCCTTATCCTATGCCATCACCTTGGCTCTAAATAGTAAAACATAAAAACAATATATAAACATTCAACAAAACCCGCTAATTTTCTTTGTTAAGACTATTTCGGGGAGAAAACCATTGTCATCTGTCGGCCTTCCATTTTTGGAAATTGTTCCACCTTTGCCACTGTCTCCATGTCTTCACGCACTCTGTCCAATACTTTCCCACCTAATTCTTGGTGTGCCATTTCCCTACCTCTAAAACGAAGCGTAACTTTAACCTTGTCGCCTTCTGCTATAAATTTATTCATGGCTCTTAACTTAACATGATAATCATGGTCTTCTATTCCAGGACGTATTTTAATTTCTTTTACAACAATAACATTTTGTTTTTTCTTGGCTTCATTTTTTTTCTTTTGTGCTTCATACTTGAATTTACCATAGTCCAGTATTTTACACACGGGTGGCTCAGCATTTGGTGAGATTGCCACTAAATCTAAACCAGCCTCAAGGGCACGTTCTATTGCTTCTTCCTTGGATACAACTCCTGCCATTTCTCCATCAGCCAAAACTAACCTGACATTTTCTGAGTCTATACCTTCGTTAATAGCCGGCCCCTCCTTGGAAGGGGCGGCGTTAAATGGTGGGCGTGCGATTCTTTTTTTCTCCTTCTAAATTTTGCCAAATAATGAGGAATTTATAAACACAAATTTTGTCAATAATAAACCTCCGAAGTTATGGCACCAATACTCAAGTTCTTTATCACAAAGATTTACTTTATTAACAACTTAAATCTCTAATCATGGAAATTTTGATTCTGCTTTTAGTTTAGCAACTGCTGATGTTAGCGCAAGAATTTCTTGATTTTTTCCACCAAGTCTTCGCATAGCTACAGTTTCTTCTTCAGCTTCGCGCAGACCAAGTACCATAATAATAGGAACTTTTGCCGCCGAATGCTCTCGGATTTTATAATTTATTTTTTCATTCCTAAAATCGGCTGAAGCAGCTAGTCCCTGAAATTTTAACTGCGATAAGACTTTTTCTGCATATGGAATTACTTCATCTGTAATTGTCGCTACAATGATTTGTAGCGGAGCTAACCAGAATGGGAAGCGACCTGAATAATTTTCAATTAATATACCGATAAAACGCTCAAACGACCCTAATATAGCCCTGTGCAACATTACTGGCCTATGTTTTTTACCATCTTCTCCAATATATACCGCATCTAATCGTTCTGGAAGTACAAAATCAACCTGAAGTGTGCCACATTGCCAGTCTCTTCCGATAGCATCTCGGAGAACAAATTCAAGTTTGGGCCCATAGAATGCTCCTTCTCCAGGATTTAAATCATATTTATATCCAGCGGCATCCACTGCATCAGTAAGCGCTTGTTCGGCTTTGTCCCAAGTGTCATTACTACCAGACCGCATTTCCGGCCTATCTGAAAATTTAATAATAATTTCCTCAAAGCCAAAATCTTTATAAACACTCATTAGTAAGTCACAAAAATTTTTTGTCTCTTCCGTTATTTGGTCTTCTGTACAAAAAATATGCGCATCGTCTTGAGTAAAGGCTCTCACGCGCATTAAACCATGAAGAGAGCCAGATGGCTCATTTCGATGACATGAACCAAACTCTGCCATTCTTAAAGGAAGATCTCTATAACTTTTGGTACCTTGTCGGAAAATCTGAACATGGCAGGGACAATTCATTGGTTTTATGGCCAATGATTTATCTTCTGTTTCGGTAACAAACATCGCTTCTCTAAACTTATCCCAATGTCCCGAGTCTTCCCAAAGAGATTTGTTGACTAACTGAGGCGTGTTTACTTCATGATATCCCGCTATCTCCAATTTTTTTCGGATGTAATCTTGCACTGTTCGGTAAAGCTTCCACCCTTTGGGATGCCAAAATGCAGCCCCTGGCGCTTCTTCTTGGATATGAAATAGGTCCATTTCTCGACCTAAACGTCGATGATCCCTTTTTTCGGCTTCCTCCAGCATAGTAAGATAATTTTTAAGCTGTTTTTTATCGGCCCATGCTGTGCCGTATATTCTCTGGAGCATTTCATTGTTAGAGTCTCCACGCCAATATGCTCCAGCGAGTTTCATAAGTTTGAAATTTTTACCAAGTTTGCCAGTTGATGGTAAATGAGGGCCTCTGCAAAGATCTGTCCATTCACCCTGCTTGTAAATTGTAACGTCCTCGTTCATTGGAATAGCTTCGATGAGTTCAGCTTTATACACTTCACCTTTATCGTTAAAAAATTTAATAGCCTTATCTCGGCTCCAGACTTCACGAATAAACTTAAGATCACGATCTACGATACTCATCATTTTTTCTTCAATAGCGTCAAAATCATCAGTCGAGAACGGTTTCTCTCGAGCAAAATCATAGTAGTAACCATTTTCAATTGATGGACCTATTGTAACCTGTGTTTCGGGAAAAAGTTCCTGAACCGCTTGAGCCATCACGTGCGCTGCATCATGGCGCAATAGGTCCAGTGCATCATCGTCTTTTGCTGTTACAATTGACAGATTACAGTCTTTTTCAATAACAAAAGATAGGTCTTTCATTAAACCATCAACCTTGATAGCCAATGCGGCTTTCGCAAGGCCTGAGCCAATATCTTCAGCTACAAAATCACCCGTAACGGGTTTATTGTATTGCTTTATCTGTCCATCTGGAAGTGTTAAATTTATCATTTACTTTTTTTTAAATCTATTTTGCTACGAATTATAGCCAATATTTAGTCGCAAAATGTAGTTTGTTTTAACATCGTGTCAAGTAAGTTAATTTGATATTAAAACTCGAATAACTCAATAATCTCATCGGATGTTATCTCTAATAAATTATTTTTTCTTACGATCGTAACATCTCTTCCACGTTGTGCACATAGTGCGGGTTCAGATGCTTTAGAAAAGATGACAATTGTTTTACACCCGCTTAAAGCAGCTATATGCATGGGCCCTGTGTCATTGCCAATCGCTAATAGAGATTTGCTAAACAGGCTGTATAAATCCAATAAGCTAGTTTGACCAGCCAATGATATACAATTTGAGTTATTCATAGCCAACTCATTCAACATCCTTTTTTCTTCTATATCACCAATTAAAACAGTTTGTATTTTGTTCTGCCCAATATAATTTATGATTTTTTGAAAATTCTCGCGCGGCCAGCGTTTTTCTTTTCGATGCTTTGAACCGCCTGGTGCTATTACAATATATTTTTTTTCTAATTTGAATTTTCTGGCACTAGTTTTAATCCAAGAAAAATCCTCTTTATAAGGTTTTTTAATGCCCGCGAAAAATAATTGCTCCCTCTGACGCTCAAAAGTGTGCATTAGATCTCGGTTTGTATTTTTGTGGGGGTGGCTGCATCCTTTAGCAATTCCAGACCATTCAGGCATATTCAATTCTTTTTTTGAAAATCGCATTAAATTAAAATAAAAACTAGTACGGTCCGAGGTTTGCAAATCGTAGACGCGGGAAAAATTATTATCTGCCAACCATTTCTTGACTTGTAGCCAGCCTTTAATTTCAAGCATACTTGGTCTAGAGTCTATTTTTATTTTATCAAACCAGGGAGAATTGAGTGCAAAATCTCTATATGGTTCTGTAGTTAGAAGCGTTATTTCCGATGCACTATGGTGTTGTCTAATTGCACCAAAGGGACCTGCTGCTTGCATAAAATCACCAAGGGCACCAAGTTTGATGACTAATATTTTATCAGTTACGCTCACGATGAGGTTACATTGTTTATTAATAATTCATTGTAAGTTTCTAAAGTTCGCAAGCACATTAATTCGTTAGTATATCTTAAATGCACATGTTCTATTGCGTTATGTGCAATAACTGAACGCTCTTG
>MDTC01253377.1_pt1 | contig 10813 bp, 3 predicted proteins | sample 811181 | NCBI WGS metagenome assembly MDTC01 (sample SAMN05326644, study PRJNA326480) | marine metagenome | isolation source: seawater | place: Pacific Ocean: North | collected 2011 | reverse complement strand
TTTTCATTCGAGGGTTTAAGTCCCGGTGGCTACCGGGTGGGCGTCTCTGGTGCGCCCTTTGAGCCTGTGGGTACTCGCGTGCGAGTGGGCCCCGGTGATGATGTGGTCTTAGATGACATCAATCTGCGCATCCAAGACAGTCTGAGGCGAGATTACGAGACGGCCGTTGAAGGGGTCGCGCGCTTACAAGGGGTCACCGATGCAGGCGGTCATGGGGATATCTTTGTAGAAAGCCTGGACGGGGACGGGACGACCACGACCCGTACTGATGGTTTCTTTCGCTTGTTGGTCGAACCTGGTGTGCATCGCTTGCGTTTAAGCCGTGTGGGTTATGGGGCCATCGAGGTCTCCGCAGGGGAGGTGGCGAGCCGGTCACGGGTGGCTTTTCCGGAGGTGGTGGTGTTGGCGGCTCGGCCCGGGCAGGTCACTGGCCGCGTGCGCTTGGTGCAGTTTGAGACGGCATCGAGATTACAGGCGGTGGATGTCCATCTCTACGGTGAGGGTGATGTCCCCGTCACAACGGTCCAGCCCGATGCCAGCGGCCGTTTTCGTTTCGATACTGTTGGTTTTGGAGAGTGGCGGGTGGAGGCCTCACACCCCGCGTATTTGGGGCGCAGCGGATGGGTGATGGTGGAGCCAGGTCGCACGGTGGATGCAGGGGAGCTGGCACTGAGCCATCAGTCTGCATCGGTGGACGCGGTGTCTTTGTCCGGTGTCATCACCCTGGGGAGTCGAGGGGTGCATGATGGGACGACCATCGATGTTCGCATTCTGCCTGAAGGATTATTACAGGGGTCGGTCCAGACCGATGAGGCAGGTGGCTTTGCGCTGCCAGCTGCGGCCGGAGAGCGGTATAGCTTGACTGTTCGTCGGGTTGGGTTTGATGCACCTGAGGCGTGGGGTCCGTTTACATACGATGGGGTAGACCAACGCTTTGAAGATGAGGCCGGTCTCCCGGCGGTCGTAGAGATTCAACCTTTCGCGGGACCTGAGGGTGATGTGGATGGGGACGGCATCATCAATGGGGATGACAATTGCGTGAATGTGGTCAACGGAGAGCAGGCCGATTTAGATGGAGACGGCCGAGGGGACCTCTGTGATGCAGATGTCGACGGAGATGGGCTTAATAATGGCGAAGAAGTGCTCTTAGGCACAGACCCACGCCTTATCGATTCCGATGATGATGGTCTCGATGACTTATTTGAGCAGCGAGGCCAGACCAATCCTCTCGCAGAGGACAGCGATGGCGATGGTCAGCGTGATGACGTAGAGGTCGGTCCCGACCTCAATGCACCTTTAGACACAGACGACGATGGCCTTTGGGATGCCGTGGAGAGCGATGCTCGCGACAGTGATGGCGATAATGCCCACGATGAGATCGACGGGCCAGGTCCCCTGGGAGACCTCGATGGCGACACCGTCCTTAATGGCCGCCGAGAACGGGGGGAGTGCGTCGATGTCAATGGCTGCGACAATTGCTTTGCTGTCGCCAATGGCGACCAAATTGATACCGATGACGATGGTCAAGGGGATGCATGCGACCGAGATGACGATAATGACGGTCGAGATGATGCCCTCGACAATTGCCCACTGACCGCCAATGTCGACCAATCTGACTTAAACCGGGATGGTACGGGTGACGCCTGTGATGATGACATCGATGGTGACGGCCTTATTAACACGCGAGAAGATGCACTTGGCAGCAACCCATTGCGACGCGATAGCGATGGTGATGGGGTTGAAGATGGCGATGGCAATGAGCGCCTAGACTCACTCGATAATTGCATTAATGTCGTCAACCCCGAACAGACTGATACAGATGGCGATGGCTTAGGGGATGCCTGCGATGATGACGATGACAATGACGGCGAACCCGATGACACGGATAATTGCCCCTTCATCGCCAATAGTGATGCAAATGATTCGCAACTCAATACCGATGGTGACGGGTTTGGCAATGCGTGTGATTTAGACGACGACAACGATGGAATTGATGATGTGAGGGATAACTGCCCGCTCTTCATTAACGTTGTACAATTCGATCTAGATGAGGACGGACTTGGCGATGCCTGTGATTTAGACGATGACAACGACGGCATACCCGACGCGTTAGACAATTGCCCATTTGAGCCCAATGAAGACCAAAGTGACCAAGATGGTGATGACGTCGGTGATGCATGTACCGATGATCGAGATGGAGACGGCATAGAGGATGGTCGCGATAACTGCAGAGATATTTTTAATCCAGCCCAAAACGACTTTGACTCGGACGGGCTTGGCAATGCCTGTGACGACGACCTAGATGGTGATGGTCTGATTGGTGCCAATCCCAATGGGCTTGTCGATGAAGACAATTGTGACTCCGTCTACAACCCGACCCAAATCGATACAGACCTCGATGGTCTTGGCGATCACTGTGATAACGATGACGACCAAGACGGCTTGCCCGACTTAGTCGACTCATGCCCCTTAGTTGGAAATGACAATCTTGACCTCGATCTCGATAACATTGATGCGGCCTGTGATAATTGTGATGGGGTGTTCAATCCGTACCAGGTTAATCTAGATGGTGACGCTTTAGGCGATGTCTGCGATCCGGACCTCGATAATGACGGATTTTTGAACGAGCAGGACAACTGCCCGCGAGTACCAAATCTAGATCAGAGGGATTCCGATGGTGATGGTAGCGGTGATGCCTGTTCGACTCTTTTCATCAATCACTTATCCGACCGCCGCATGACTGGCATCTCGCGTTCAGGAAACTCTATTTGGTACTCGAGTCATGGCGGAGTGACGCATTGGCGTTATAACGATGCGACTGAGGAATGGTCGGGTCAGCGGTTCACCAGTGCCAATGGCCTCGGTTCCAACATCGCTCATGCCATTGCTATGGATCAGCGCGGTCATCCAATAGTACAGACTGACCGCGGGTTGCGTATGTATGTGGTCGATGCAGGCGTTTGGGTTGTGGTGGATCATGAAGTTGATGATTGCGCTTCAACTGTTGATGGCATTGCGCTCGATATCGATCAAAATTCAGACCGGCTGTATGTCGCGACATCAGATGCGTTGCTCATTCGCGATGGACTCTCGTGGACCTGTTATCCACGCGGCTTTGGAATCCCCGATGGACCAATCCAGCACGTCAAAGTGGATCCCAGGGGAGCGGCCTGGGTTTTCACAAGCCTCGGATTGGGTGTCTTGAGGTTAGACGGCAGCTGGTCGCGGTTTTCAACATTAACGGGTTTGCCAAGTAATGATGTTGAATCGGTCACGTTTCAAGTTCGAGACGAGACTCTTGTCGCCTGGGTTTCTACATCTTCAGGTATTGTTCGAATTGACGATTATAACGCTGTTGTCCGTAACCCAAATGATCTCGACGATGTCCGGCTACCTGAGGCGAATGAGGTGGGTCAGTTGATTGCGCCTGATGGGCGCGCGTGGATGGCCACTCAAGATGGTTTGCAGGGCGAAGCACTTGAGGTCGTATCACATTTCGGACTGCCGTCAGCGCGGCCAGTCCGATTTCTCACAGATCAGAGCGGTGAACCCATTTTTATTGTTGATGCGATCGGGTATCAGCATACCGGAGGTGGTGTCTTCGCCGAACGAGACGGTGATTGGACTGGGATCAATGGACTCGCTTATGACAGTTTAAACGAACTGACTTGGACCGCGCGCGATGATGGTGTTTTGCGCAGCGATGGCGCTCAATTTGGGCGTCTTGACGGTCTCTCTGAAGAGCAGACTTTTGATGTGATCATCGACGGCTTCAACCACGTCTGGGTCTCAACCGTATCTAATGGCCTCAATCAATTATTGCCAGACCGAATTCGCAGATTTGATTTTGGACATCCAAAAAGAAATGCGCGTGCAAAACTTGTTCTTGATCAAACCGGGTTTGTCTGGGCCGCAGCCGAATTCGGTCTCTACTGGTTCAATGGTCAGCAATTTAATGCGATTGAAGGCTTGCGCAGTCAACTCACAAAGGACGTCGCAGTCGATCGACGCAACAGGATTTGGGTGGCCACCGAGCGCGGCCTTTCAAAAGGTCAGCGAAACCGAAAATTTGAGCATATCGCGCTTCCGACTGACGAAGCGCTGGGTTTTGGTCCGAAACTCACCAGTGTCGCAGCCGGTGGCGACGGTCGAATACTCGTTGGTTCATTACGCGAAGGTTTGTACGTGATCCATCCCGATGGTCATATCGATTCATTCAGACCCAACAATGAACTTAATCAGGACATAATAGCTCCCTCGATTCAGGCGGTTTGGGCCTCCAGCAACCGGAGTCGAAGCGCGTACTGGATCGCAACGCCAGAGGGGCTTATCGAATACATTGCACCCTCCCGCAACCTGGTTGGGTCGGTTTGTGGTGACGGCGTTGTCGCAGAGACAGAAGAATGTGAGCCGATAAATGGTGAGGATTCAGAATTGTGTAATGCTGACTGTACTCTAGCGCGGTGTGGCGACGGATATGTGAACCCAGAGACGGGGGAAGAATGTGATACACCGGGTGCATTCGGTGAAGGCCCTGGTCAATGCCGTCCAAATTGTCGATTGAGCGGTTGTGGAGATAAGATCGTCGACGATGATGAAGAATGCGACGGGCAAGAGTTTTGTATGGATGATTGTCGCTGGGCGCCGTGCTTTCATGCCGATACAGGCTGCCCGGACTTTGAGTTTGCCCGATTGGAGGGCGGTGTCTACAGACGAGGTGGTCTCGATCCTGTGAGTGGACCGGTTCACTTAGTGAAAATTCGGTCGTTTGATTTACAAAAAAACGAGGTGACCGTCTCTCAATATTCTAGCTGTGTTACCGCCGGTGCATGTTCTCCAGCGATTTGTCCGGCTCATCTAGCACCCAAGAACTATGAGAACAATCGCAGCGATCATCCCGTAAACTGCGTTGATTGGCATCAAGCGGTCGCCTTTTCAAACTGGGTTGGTGCGCGCCTACCCAGTGAAGCGGAATGGGAATATGCTGCGCGGTCTGGCGGACAAGAAATTGATTATCCATGGGGCGATGCTGCTCCGACCTGTGAACAGGCACAGGTCGGTCGGCGGGACGGAGATCCGCTCATGCTCTTTGACCCAGACCCGCGCTTTTTCCCGTGCGGACTTGATACGGTAGTGGTTTGTAGCAAACCTGCTGGCCTAAGTGTCCATGGAGTCTGTGACCTGGTGGGCAATGTACTCGAATGGACGCTTGATCATCAAAATCTTACCTATGAGGCCCGAGATGAGACGCCATTTTACAGCGATGAACGCCCCCCGTCTGAGGGCTTTCATATGGCACGAGGGTCGAGTTTTTATGATGTGGGCTTTTATGTATTGCCGACCGTTCGTAAATTTTGGGGTGGTGCGGACGGTGGTTTTATATGGGGTGATCTGGAAGCGGATTTGGGCTTCCGGCTGGTGCGACCCGTGCGGCCGTAGACTAATCGTTGAATTCTTAGGATGCCGTCGACTCAACTCGGGAAAGACCCGGCTAACGGTGGCCTGACCTAGTCGATTACTGACCTTATACAGTGACCATCGTTTGCGTCTACACAGGACAGAGTCGCTTTGATTCATTCAGTGCTTGCGACTGATGTCTACGCGATCAGTTGGCAATTATTTAAGAAGAATCGCACCACATCAGTGCTGATGAAGTCAATGATGCCCCAAATGTATAAGTCCGTAGATAATTGAATTGAGTCGCATGTCATCGTTCGTACCTCCATAGTTTTGTATTAGGCAAAGCGTTACTTCTCTAGGCGGTGGAGCGCGCGGCTATTGGGCACCATGGACCTGCTTGTTTTCATGTTCTTGATGAGTTCTATTTACCCTTGCGATTCGAACGGTGACTTGAGTAGCTGTGCTGACCCGGCTCATTTTTTTGAGCGCTGTAACGCCCCCCCTACAGCCAGTATTGATGGCTGATAGCCCTAAGACGCAGACAAGCGTCATCATGCGGCTGAGCATCTTTTGTATGTTCACTGACGGCATTGGTTTAGTTCCTGTCCTGTCCTAGCAACAGAATAGGTTTTCGATGTTCGCACCTTGACTGTCTTTGACTCAGATGGTGCTGATGGTCTTGAGATGTATTGGCGAGACTCGGTCTGGATTATATGCTGTCTAGACCGTTCGATGCGCTGGGAGTGATGCCGCTCCTACGGCCTAGGGCATCGTCGTGCGGACAACCCGAAAGCCCAGGTCGCTCTCGCTTATGTCGGGCTGTTTTAAACGTCTTGCCCAGATCGAGACGCGATGCGTTTGCGTATCACCTTCGCCAAAACTGAAAGATCCGCCCCTGACGACGCGGCCGGCACTGGCGCGTGTCGCCGTCCAAGAAGAGCCATCGTCGGGTGCGCGCTCGATGGAGCCCACGGCACACCCAGTGATGTCTATGCCATCGCTGCAATCATACCGGCCATGGTAGTCGTCAGCCGTCCATTCAGAGAGATTACCCATGAGGTCGCAGAGGCCATACACGCTGATGTCATCACCTGAACACACAGGCCTCGCCCCGCCGAGTTCGCACTGGGTCTCGCCGCCAATTAGATTGGTCTGTACACTCTCGCAGTCTTTGACAGAGTCGCCCCAAGGGTAGGGGGACTGAGTCCCTCGACCGCTTGCAGCAAATTCCCATTCACTCTCAGTGGGCAGCCTGGCTTCATCGCCTAGAAATCGCAGGAACCCACTGACAGCGTTTATATTGACACCGTCCATCGGATAGGCTTCGCGATCTCGTTCGCTTCGGTAGTTAGACGAAAAGATGTCGACGTTTGGTGGTACACACGGGGTCTCGACATCCGAGACACAACTGCGATATTGCGCCACAGTGATCTCGCTTTTTGTCATCCAAAATGTGGGTACACGAACTGGATGCGCAGGCCCCTGATTGTCTCCGCCATCGTTACGCCCCATAGTAAACTCACCACCCTCGATGCAGACCCAAGTGATCTCATTTGCACCGACGATTTCTGTCTCCAATGGGCATGGCACAATAGGTTCAATGCCCATGTCGGGCAGCAGCGCCGCATCGATTGTACTCATATCAACGGTTTTGGCATCCACAGTCTCAGCGTCCATCACTGGGGACGCGTCAACTTGCATATCTGGCTCACAGCGAGGGCCGTCTGGACAACCGTTCCATGTGGGTTGCAAGAGGATTCCATCGCAACCCAATTGAAAGAGGAGCAAAAGCAGAGCAAAGACAGGCTTTAAGACGGGATGAATCATGTCCCTTTCTTGCTCGTTATGAGCCAATTGGCAAATGAAAATCTACGGACCCGTTAAAGAAATGAAAACCCTATGGGTTCCTCTCAAGATCGGTAGCCAATGCTCATGTGCACAGGAACGCTCCTGGAAATGGGCCTCTTGAACGACTCAAGTTAAATAACTTGGTCCGTCGCGTTGAATTAGAGGTTAACCTTTATGGATGTACTCACTGAAGACAAGCGAGCGTGGGGCTGTCCCTCCCCCCTGTGGTTAAACATCTGCTGGGTCTGCTTTACTCTCCTGTAAACAGATCTGATTCGTTCAGTGTGGGTTTGGCTTCGACCGGTCTCATCGGTTTTGCTTTGCTGGACACAGGCGAAGGTGCTTTCTTGGGTGAGATGACGAGGGGGGCATATTGCGCTGTTTTTTCCGTAGCCCGCTTTCCTGCGCGCCCCTTTTTACCTAACTTTCTCTGCGTTTTTTTGGCAGACCGCTTCGGACCTTTTTTTGTGCTTGCCTTCGCCTTGAGAGTCATTTTTTTACCAGACGTGGCTGTGGACTTAAGCGGCCGCTTACCCGGCTTCGATTTTGAGGATGAGCGCTGCCGTTGTGCAATTTTGTTTTGGGCTCGCGTTCGACGCTCTTGGATAGCCATGCGATCGGGGTGGGTCTCTGGTGCCAGCTTAAGCCAAGATGTACAGGTCTTAGTGACCGCCTTCCAATCTTTGCCCGCCTCAGCGGCTTCGCTTTGTTTTTTGAGCTGGGCCAATGTCTGTTTTAAGCCTTGGCTTTTGGTTTCTTCTTGGCCTGAACCTGTGCTTATTTGGTTTTGACCAGCGTCTGTGAGTTTCTTGTCCATGAAGATGAAATAGAGAATAAAGCCCAGTATGACTCCGCCCAATGCTATGAGGGCGGGTCCTTTCTTTGACCGATGGAACTGAGCTGCCAATAGGTCTGTTCCGCTGCGTCTATCCATTGGAACAGGAGGGAAGGCATCAGGCGACGTCTTATCATGGATTGGTTCCAAATCGGCCCGTTTAGCCTGATTGAAGATGCCTACAGACGGTGGATTCGCAGCCGGTGGATTTGTGTAACCGCTGTATTTGGCCCGGAGTGCATCCGCTCGATCTCTCAAGGTACGGGCATTTGCAGGTCGCCGCTTAGGGTCCCGTCTTAAGCAATCGAGTATGAGGTCTTCGACGTCCGCAGGTACGGCGTTTGTCGACGCGCGCTCGCCGGTCTCTTGGCCAAAGTGCTGTATGAGCATCTCCGGACCTCTGCCTCGAAAGTCGGTTTGTGATGCGAGACAATGGTACGCGATAGCACCGAGGCTGTAGATATCGCTTCGGCCATCGAGTTCACCTGCGGTGAGTTGCTCTGGCGACATATAGGCCAGAGTACCCACCGTTAAGCCTGTGGCCGTCAGCTTAGAGTCATGGACCTTCGCCACGCCGAAATCCAGAACTTTCACCATCAGCTTATCACCGAGTTCCTCGAGCATGAGGTTCGCAGGCTTTAAATCGCGGTGGATAATCTCTTTAGCGTGGGTCTCCACCAGCGCATCGGCGACTTCTCTGAGAATGAACAAGGCTTCCTGGACCGGCATGTCTCCTTTGGAGATTCGCTCCTTGAGGGTCTCTCCATGGACTAACTCGGTGACGATGACAAGCTCATCTGACGGGGTCTGAAATGATGTTTTCAGCTTGAGTATATTGGGATGTCGCATCTGCGCGATGATGCTCTTCTCCTGCTCAAACCGTTTGACCACTTCGTCATTATTGGCCCATGCCGTATTGACAATTTTAACCGCGACGTCCATCTGCGCGTCGGTATCGCGTGCTTTGAACACGGACCCCATGGCACCAGCACCGAGTTTGGAATCGATTAGATATTTGTCTTTCAGTAGACGCCCGATCATCGATTCTGGGTTGGTTGAATCCAAGGGGACGTGCGGTACTGGTTCAGCACCGCCTGTTTGTTCCGCTAAGATCCGACTGTAGTGCGGACTTGAGACGTACCGAATTTCATCGATTCGGTCTCTGAGACGTGCAGCATTTGCCGGCCTTTGCTCCTTTTTCTCTGCGATGCATTCAATGATTAAATTTTGTACGGCAATGGGTACACCTTCGCCCGGCCCTGCGGTTCCATACCCAGACATGTCTGATGCGAATCGTTTACTGAGTCGCTCGGGGACACGGCCTTGGAAGTCAGAGTGGTTCGCCAGGCATTGGTAGGCGACGACCCCGAGGCTGTAGATATCGCTTCGACCATCGAGATTCGGCAGGCCGAGGCGTTGCTCTGGTGACATATAGAGTTCCGTCCCCAGACCCGGTTGACTTGGACGTGTCAGACCCGAGTCGTGTAAGCGTGCGACGCCGTAATCGAGGACTTTGACGACATTGCGGTCACCGACTTTCTCGATCATGATATTGGATGGTTTTAGATCGCGATGGACAATGCCTTTGCCATGGGCTTCCACAAGAGCGTCAGCGACTTCGCGCAGGATGAAAAGCACTTCATCGACGGGGATGGCATTCATCTGCAGTGTTTCTTCTACGGTTTGACCGGTCACAAGCTCGGTGACGATCACCAACTGGCTTTTGTCGATGCTGAAGGAATCGTAGAGGGTGATTGAGTTGGGGTGCCGCAATTGGCCGATGATTGCTTTTTCTTGCTCGAAGCGTGCGCGATACGCTTCATCCTGTGCGTTCTCACATCGAATCAGTTTCAACGCGACTTGCTTGCCCGCCTCTAGGTTGTAGCCTTTGTAGACCGTACCCATCGCACCGCTGCCAAGGGGGAGGTCCACTCGGTATTTCGCCCCGAGGACTTCACCGATCAAGTTGTCAGAGGTGTCTACACGTGTCCGTAACGCGGCACCGTCCTTTGCGCAAAAGGCGATGTGAGACGGATATTCTGTTTGACACTGCGGACAGAACTTAATGTTCATCTACTACACACCAACTTTGTGACCTGTCTGAATGACGGTCCAATAAACCAGCACCACTGGGTCATTATGCTATGCCATCATAAATGAGGCTAACTTGAAGTCAAAGACTAGACAATGATTTTGAGGCATCGTAGGACTAATCTAGGTTCCATTATCAAGCTGTAGTCGAAATGCTGAGCGAAGCCATTGAACCCTTTCAAAAATGCGGCCGTTTCAATCGGTTGCTCGTGCTGAGCGCAGTCCTCTGGTGTCTGCCCCACTCCGCCGATGCAGAGACAAGAGAAAAGCGTTACAGCAGGTTGTTAACTGATGCGCAGGCCGCCGTGCATGCGCAGAACTGGCAAGGGGCCGCCAAAATAGCTAATCGTGCAGGAGCCTTACTCAATTCACCACAAGCATACCTCTTATTGCTCCGTTATTTATCTAAGATGACCGGTTTTGACGCGGGCCGCTGTCAGCAAATCAAAGGTGCCACCAATCGTTATTTTAATGCCTGCCTTAGTTGTGAACGAGAGAAATCCAAATCAAAAACTTATAAGAAAGCTTGTGCTTCTTGTACAGCGTATCAAACCTTTCTGACTCGAACGAAACGGCTGGCTGTGCGGTCAATGACTTTAATCGAGGAACTGGAAGCTTATTCATCGGGTTTTGAGGCGG
>MDTC01080343.1_pt1 | contig 10813 bp, 8 predicted proteins | sample 811181 | NCBI WGS metagenome assembly MDTC01 (sample SAMN05326644, study PRJNA326480) | marine metagenome | isolation source: seawater | place: Pacific Ocean: North | collected 2011 | reverse complement strand
GGTCCCCCGAACGACCTCCGACAATTTTAAAAAATCTGGAGCACTTTCATACGCTCCCTCAAGCGGAAATGATCATTGCACCATCGAGAGTCATCACCCCAATGCATAAGCCAACATTCTGAGACAAATCGCTTAAGAGTACAACCAGTCACTAACGTTGTTCAATTTCTGGCCTGAATTCTCACTTGTGATCCCCTTTTTCGGATTTACGCTCCGTCAGAATAAGAACAAGTCATTTGAAGAAGGACATCATTATCATTGGAGCAGGCCCCGGCGGACTTACCGCAGCTATGCTTCTCGCCCATCGGGGCTATAACGTCACCCTCTTAGAAAAAGAGGATCGCGTAGGTGGCCGAAGTGCTCGGATCAACCTTGGCCCCTACTCCTTCGACACAGGCCCTACTTTTCTTCACCAAAAGTTCACTCTCGACGAAATCTTCGCTGAGGTGGGCCGCAAGAGCGATGACTATCTTGACTTCGTAAAGCTCGATCCCATGACTCGGCTAACCTGGGGAGATGTGTCTCTTGAAACCAGCTGCGACCGCAAAAAAATGGCCGCTAATATCCGCTCAGTTTTCCCCGAAGAGGAAGAAAATTTCCTCCGCTTCATGAACGATCATGCCCAGAAATTACGGACGATTTTCCCGTGCCTTCAAAAGCCCTACCAAAAGCTTTCCTCCTACCTTGACCCGACTCTTTTCAAAGCGCTGCCACACGTCGCCACCACAAAATCGGTGATGGATGTCTTAGGAAACTACTTCACCGACGATCGGCTCAAACTCGCTTTTACCTTCCAAGCAAAATACCTCGGCATGTCACCCTGGAAATGCCCAGGGCTCTTCAGTATTCTCTCCTACATCGAATACGAACACGGCATCTACCACACCCAAGGGGGGCTCTCTGAAATCTCCGAAAGTATGGCTCGTGTAGTAGAGGAGGAGGGAGGCGAAATCCGTTTTAACTCCGAGGTGAAGGAGATTAAATACGTTGGCAAGACCGCTGCCGAGGTCGAACTGACCGATGGGCAAGTCCTGTCCTGCGATCAGCTCGTCGTCAATGCAGACTATGCGTATGCGCGTAGTAGTATCTTCGGGAAGAAAAAGAAATCCCGCGAAGAACTCCTCAAGAAAAAATATTCGTGCTCCACCTTCATGCTCTACCTTGGCGTAGATAAAATCTATGAAGACCAACCACACCACCACATCATCTTTGCAGAAGATTATCACCGTAATCTAAATGAGGTCCTTGAGGGAAAGACGATCTCGAAGGATATGTCGATTTACATCCGAAATTCCAGCGTCACCGACCCCACGGTCGCTCCTCCCGGACACTCTCAACTCTACCTTCTCGTTCCAACCGTGAACACTCGTCATGGTCACGATTGGGAAGCCGAAAAAGACGCTTACGCGGAACAAATTATTGACCGCATGATCGAGAAGACAAACATGAAAGACCTCCGCGAACACATCGTCGAGAAAAGGGTCCTCACCCCAACAAATTGGGAGGACTCTAATATCTTTATCGGAGCGACCTTCAACCTTGCCCATACCCTAAATCAAATGCTCCATTTCCGACCGCAAAACAAGCTCAAGGGCTTTGACAATCTTTACCTCGTCGGAGGTGGAACCCATCCAGGCAGCGGGCTCCCAACAATTTACGAAAGCGCTCGCATCACCGCGAATCTCATCGATGAGGAATATGGCACGAAACGTCAACGCGTCGACTTTGCTACAAAACTTCTCGAAGAAACCGCGAAGTAAACTACTTCAAGAATTTACGGATCCAACGGTAGGCCTTCTTGTAAGGGGGTAACATTTCAGTAAAATCTTTTTCGAAAAAGAAGCGCTTTGTCACCGACTTTTCGTAGCTGAAAGACTCAACCCCAAATCTCCCCCGATACCTCCCGTATCCACTCTGCCCTACCCCCCCCAACGGAAGCTCTAGTTGCGAAGACTGCTTCATCGTATCATTCAGACAGAGCGAACCCGAAGGCAAAGCCCTCGTCACCGCATTCGTAAAATCTGCCTGCCTGCTGAAACAATAAACCGCCAGCGGAGTTTCCATCTTCTCCAAACGCCCCACGAGTTCATTCTGATCAGTGAACCCTACGATCGGAAAGACTGGTCCGAAGATCTCTTCCTGCATCGCCGGGTGATCCCAGCCCGCATTTAGGATGATTCGAGGGGCCAGAAAAAAACGCTCCTCATCATCCTCGCCGAAGGTCTTCACCTCACCTTCGCAAAGGGTCTTCACCTTTTCTAAATGATCAGATGAAATCATCGCAGCCATCTCCTCCGACCAGGGGATTTCTTTTAGAACCTCCTCACACGCCCTCTCAAAATCAATCCTCACCTTCTCTTTCACCGCGACAAAATCCGGGGCGAAACAGGTCTGCCCCGCATTGAAAAACTTTCCAGCAAGCGCCCGACGCGCCGCAATCTTTAGGTCTACTCCTTCATCTACCAGACAAGGACACTTGCCACCCAACTCCATCAAAGTCGGCGTCAAAGACTGAGCCGCCTTGATCGCCACTTTCCGACCCACCTTGGTACTCCCCGTAAAAAAGATGAAATCAAATTTCTCCTCCAGCAAAGCCTCCACAACCTCCGCTCCTCCCGTGACCACTTCAGCCCCACCCTGGTCAAAAACCTCCTCAATGATTTCACATAAAACCCGCTCACTCGCCGGAGCTAATTCCGAAGGCTTCAACACCACTGTGTTTCCAGCTGCAATCGCCGCGATAATTGGGCTAAGAGATAACTGAAAGGGGTAATTCCAAGGAGCGATCACAAGGACTACCCCAAATGGTTCGCGGTCAATCCAACTGCGGCAGGGCCAAAAATAAACCGGTGAACCCACCCGGCTCCGCCTCAGCCATTTTTTCATCTTTTTACGAACAAGTCGCAACTCCTGCAGCAAAAAATAATACTCCGAAAGATATGCCTCCATCCCCGGCTTCCCCAAGTCCTCAGCCAAAGCAGCCAAAAGATCATCGCGCCTCGAAAGCAAAACTTTCTCAAGTTTCGCCAGAGCATCCCTTCTATCATCCAACCCGAGAAAAGCCCCCGAGCAAAAAAACTTCCGCGCGCGCCCTACAACTTCCCGAATACCGTCAGACATCCCCCACAAACTAAAATGCTTCGCCCTGTTGACAAGGGAAGACTCCCAACGAAGATGGCCACCAGTGAAGACGTCCAAAGTTGCAGTCATCGGCGCCGGCCTTGGCGGGCTTTCTGCTGCCATCTCACTTCGAGCTGCCGGCTATCAAGTCGAAGTCTTTGAAAAGAACGAGAAAATCGGAGGAAAACTCAACCTTTTCGAAAAAGACGGCTTCACCTTCGACCTCGGGCCCTCGATTTTCACCCTCCCTCAGTTCTTTCGAGACCTCTTCGAGCGAGCCGGAAAAAGGATGGAAGACTACGTCCAACTCGACGCCGTTACTCCCCACTGGCGTAACTTTTTCGAAAAAGGACCTTTTATCGATCTTTATCAGGAAAACGAGCTTATGAAAACTGAGCTCGCGAAACTCCCTGGTGATCTTGAAAAGAATTGGGCTGAACTCCAAGATTTCCTCGATTATGGACGCAAGCAATTCGGTGTCGTCAACGACGGCTACTTCAACAAGGGCCTCGATAGTCTTTGGGAGTTTATCAAGCACTACAAGTTCAGCCTCATAGGTGGTAAGATCGACTACCGCGCGACGATGGCCGAATCCATTGCCAAGCGCCTGAGCGATCCTAAGCTCCGCATGATTTTTGAATACTTCATCAAGTATGTTGGGTCCTCGGCTCTCCAAGCTCCCGGCTACATGAACTTGATGCCCATTATCCAATACGACTACGGTCTTTGGTATGTCCGCGGTGGCATGTATCAACTCGCAAACGGCCTTGGGAAATTAATGAGTGAAATGGACATCACCATTCACCTCAACGCCGATGTTCAGAGTATCACAAAAGAAGAAAAAAAAGTGACAGCAGTCAACCTTGCCGACGGCACCTCTCATGCTGCAGACGTTATCGTGAGTAACATGGAAGTTATTCCGACCTACCAAAAACTCTTGAACGAGCCATTTGCCTTCACCCAAAAACTCGACCAAAAATTCGCGCCCGCCTGCTCAGGTCTCGTTCTCCATATCGGAACAAACAAGACCTTCCCCCAGTTGGCTCACCACAACTTTTTCTTTTCTGAGAACCAGCACAAGCACTTCAAGACTGTCTTCGAAAAACAAGAACTTCCGGAAGATCCGACGCTCTATGTGGTGGCCCCGACCCGGACTGATCCGACAAAGGCCCCGACCGGTTCTGACAACATCAAAATTCTTCCCCATATCCCACCACTCCGTGAGGGTTCGAATATCACTCATGAAGACTACGTCGCTCTAAAAGAACGCTGCCTCGATAAAATGGAGCGCTGCGGCATTAAGGGACTCAGGGAAAGCATCGTCGTCGAAGATCTTCTCACTCCAGTCGATATCGAAAAGATGTATCGTTCTAACCGCGGGTCAATTTATGGAGTTGTTACCGACTGGAAGCGGAACTATGGATTCAAGGCTCCCAAAACTTCTTCTAAATATAAAAACCTCTACTTTACTGGTGGCAGTACTAATCCAGGTGGTGGAATGCCCATGGTGATTCTCTCTGGGCAAAAATGCGCCGACCGTATTATCGCGCGCCACCCTCTCTCTTGAAACAAGCATCCTACTTGTGAAACCTTAGAAAATAGATGTTACTCGCCCTTCCAGTCATCGCACTTCTGATTTCTTTCGCGATTCTTTTCTCTCTTTGCCGTCCACGCTACCTCACCTCAAAAACCACCAATGCTGGGAAAATTTCCATCATTATACCAGCTCGGGACGAAGAACATAATATTACTAAGCTTCTCACCTCCATTCGTAGCCAACCCATTCAACCATTGGAGATCCTCGTCATCGACGATCAATCGACTGACCAAACTGCCGAAATGGCCTGCGAGCTAGGAGCTACGGTTATTTCAGGAAAAGAAATGCCTGTAGGTTGGAAAGGCAAGACTTGGGCTTGCCAACAAGGAGCCGCTGCGGCGGTTGGTGAATGGTATCTTTACCTCGATGCCGACATCACCCTCCTTGAGAATGGACTCGCTAAATTGGCAGCTCTTACCTCAATTAATGCCATCCATTCTATTTGCCCTTTCCACAAAATCCAGAGGCCCTACGAACAGCTCTCCGCCTTTTTTAATACCATCACCCTTGCCGGCGTCGACACCTTCGCAGCAACCCCATCCTCTCAGGGCACCCTCTTCGGCCAAGTCCTCTTAATTCACCGCGACCACTACCACAATGCCGGAGGCCACGAAGCGGTCAGAGATGAGATACTAGAGAACTTCCAATTCGCCCAACGCCTCAAAGCCCAGAAACACGACGTGAATTTATATCTAGGTAAAGGAGCAGTCGAGATGCGTATGTTCCCCCAAGGCCTCGCTCAACTCACAAGCAGCTGGAAAAAGGGCTTCCTTGCCGGAGCCGCTCAATCCCCAAAGCGCGCGCTTCTCACTACCTCACTCTGGCTCACCGGAGGCATGATGCTAATAGTGGCCTTCACACTCATTCCCTTTGCAAATGCCGCTTTCCTATCAGCAACTCTCTTGTGCTCATTTTGTTACGGTATTCTCTCCTTCTTTTGCTTTCGCCTCGCCGGAAACTTCTCAATCTTAACAGCTCTCCTTTTTCCAATCCCCCTCTTATTCTATCAAGTCCTCTTTTTAAAGGCTCTCCTTGATCAAAAGAAAGGCGTTAAAGCGACCTGGAAAGGTCGCGTCATCGACTGACAACACGCCATGTGGCTCGAATTTTCCAACCTAACCATCGTCTTGCTCAACTGCCTTGGCATCCCCGCGGTCCACTTGGCGATCGCTTGGCTCTGCGAACAATTCGGCGACCACCGTTTCGTCCGTTGCCTCCCGTCTGTCGCACCAAAGCCGAATAAATTTTACGAAAAATACCTCTTCATCCGCCGATGGAAGCCTCTACTTCCAGATGGAGCGCCATGGTTCGATGGCTTCCCGAAGAAAAAGCTTAAATCTACCGAGCCAGATTACCTCCGTAAGTTTATTCTGGAAACCCGCCGCGGCGAATTTTCCCATTGGATTCAGTGGATCCTAATCACCGGCTTTATTGCGTGGAATCCGTTTCCAGCCAACCTCGTAATCATCGCTTACGCTTTCGCCTCAAACGTTCCCTGCCTTCTCAACCTTCGACACACCCGTCAGCGTCTTCTCCCTGCCCTCATAAAACAGTTATAATTGAGGATTCATCCAAGGTTCATCCTCATTCGGATACATTCGCGCTGTCATGAAACAAGCCAAGCTCATCGTAACCATAATCTCTGCTTTCCCATTCATGCTTTCCGCCCAAGGCCCAGGTGGTCCCGGAGGTCCTCCTCCGACCGATCCCCTCACGACCCTTCTCGATAAGAACGAAGATGGCAAACTCTCAGCGGGGGAAATCAAACGCGCTCCAAAAGCCCTTCTTAAACTCGACGAAAATAATGACGACGCGATTAGTTCCGATGAATTAAAACCCGAAGAACCTAAGAAGAGCCGACGCCAGCGCCGCAAAGAACGAGACGGAGAAGGGCAACAGTTACGCCCTCCTCAACCAAAAAAGTCCCCACTGATGGAAGCTCTCGACACCAATGAAGACGGAGAACTTTCAAAAGAAGAGATCGCGAACGCCATCAAGTCATTGACTGCTCTCGACAAAGATCGCGACGGAAAACTTTCCCAAGAGGAATCTGGACTCGAATCAAAAAAAGACCTGGAGCGCAGCGGGCCTCCTCAGGGTGGGCCTGGTGGGCCTCCGCAAGGTGGAAAAGGAAAGCCTCCACAGGGTGGGCAAAGACCAGCTCGTCGCTAAAAATTTCAACTTCGATGCCCCGCTAGATCGTATCAATGCGAACTAGCGGAATTCTTTTGCATAACTCTAAAAGCTTATTTCTGTTTTTTTAAATAATCTAGTAGAAGCCTGACTCCAACCCCGGTTCCGACAGGGCCGCCTTGATAATCTCGGCGCGCCGCCCCCCAAGCAGTCCCAGCTATATCTAAGTGAGCCCAAGGAACATCACCTACAAAGTTTGAGAGAAAAGCACCCGCAGTAGATGAACCTGCCCCTGTTGAAGGACTTCCAATATTTTTCAAGTCCCCAACCGAGCCTTTCATATCTTCTTTGTGAAAATCAATAATCGGTAACGGCCAGACCAGTTCACCAGTCGTCTGCCCCGAAGCCACTAGTTCATCTGAAATCGTTTTGCTATTTCCCATTACTCCGGTCAATTCATGACCAAGAGCTACCACCACCGCCCCGGTTAATGTCGCTAAATCAATCATGGCGTCCGGCTTGATCGTTTTCTTAGCGTATGCCAGTGCGTCAGCTAAAATCAGGCGCCCCTCGGCATCCGTATTTAGAACCTCAATCGTAAGCCCATTACTCGCAGTCACGACATCACCTGGCTTCACTGAACTTGCATCAGGCATATTTTCCGAGGTTGGGACAAGACCGTGAACCTCTACATCAGGATTCAAACGCGCAAGCGCATGAAAGGTTCCCAGCACGGCTGCGCCACCAGACATGTCATATTTCATCTCATCCATGCGTGCCGATGGCTTGATACTGATTCCACCAGAATCAAACGTGAGTCCTTTGCCTACCAAACAAATCTTACGCTTCGCCTTCTTGGCGGGCTTATAAACAAGATGGATCAAATAAGCTGGCTCTGAAGAACCGCGAGAGACTGACAATAGAGAACCCATTCCGAGCTTCTCCATCGACTTTTCGTCAAGAGCCTTCACTGTAATTTTTGGCGAGCTCTTCGCAATCTTACGGGCCTCGGCGACCATATCCTTTGGACGCATCTTATTTGCAGGGGTGTCCTGTAAGCGGCGTGCGAAAGTATTCCCCTCACCCACGATCACCCCAGTCTTAGCCCCTCTAGAAACTTCCTTCGAAGACTGGATAATCACCTTTTTAAGAGAACTCTTTTTCGGTGAACGCTTAAAATTAACAAGACGATGAGCCCCCATTACCAGACCTTCACCCAAGGCTTGCCCAAAATCTTCGGCAGACTTACCCAGCTCAAGATCCACCCAAAAGGCAACCGAAGCCGCATGAGTCTTCTGGGCCTTCTGCGCCGCAATTGCTGCAGCCCGTCTCACCGTCTCCAGATCAAACGACTTCCCCTTTCCCAACCCGATCAAAAGCACCCGCTCTGCCGGACCGTCAATCGTATCAGCAAACCGAGTCTCCCGACTCTTCCCCAAAAATGAAGTTAGGACACTTTTCGGAATCGAAACTCCTGGCGGTAATTTGGGAGCTCTTCCCTCTGGAGATAATAGCACCAATAAATCCGTCTTCGTCACTTTCGCAGAAATCGTCTTAACTAAAATTTTCATGGACCACGAAATGCCCAAAAGACCTCATCAAATCCAGCTTAAACGGTCCAATAATCAATCAACTGAAACACGCGCTCGCTGAGGAGACCTATTTCAGCTAAAGAGAGGAAATGAGCGTAATTTCAAAACTAATTCTCGTCGCAACTGCAGCGTCAATCACTGCACCATCAGTGACTCTCGGCCAGGCATCGAAACCCCGCGTCAACAATGAGAACCCCGAAAAAGTAAAAGGGCAGGTCAAGCGTATCCATCCACACGCCCTCAAGCTCATCCTCACCGGAAAGAAAAAAGAAGCTGCCGAATATCTCAAAAAAGCATCTGCCGCCAAAATTAACCCGGACCATACCAGACTTCTTCAGGACATTATTGAGGGCAAAAAAAACGCCTGGCAATACGATGCCAAGACTTGGCCCTGGGACCGCGTCCTTCCAAACACTTCCCTTAAGAAAGACGCTCCAAGCGACAAGTTCACCATCGGCTTTGGCGGTGGATCTGGCTACGTCCCCGAAAACGAACGAATGTGGGACACCATAGGAGCCATCGAGCCACGTGCCCTTCTCCTTCTCGGTGACAATGTTTATATCGACGACCCCGAGACCCCAGAGATGCAACGCTTCCACTACTACCGTCGCCAAAGCCAACCAGAGTGGGGCAAACTGGCAAAGGCCGTTCCCATCTACTCGATTTGGGACGACCACGACTTCACGACGAACGATGGCTGGGGAGGACCCCATATTGAGAAACCATCATGGAAGCGCGATGTTTGGGAGATCTACAAAGAAAATTGGGACAATCCCTACTACGGGGGTGGAAAAGAAAACCCCGGTTGCTGGTTTGATTTTAGGATCGGCAATGTTCATTTTATCATGATCGACGGGCGCTATTACCGAGAGTCCCCCAAGGACAAAAGTCCGTCGATGCTCGGAGCCGTTCAGATGAAGTGGCTCAAGAAAACTCTCACCGACAAGCCCGCCACCTTCAAAATCATTTGTAGTAACGTCCCCATGGCCCCAAAAGTCAAACCTGGATCCAAAGACACCTGGGACGGATACTCAGATGAACGCTCGGCAATTTATCAATTCATCGCCGATCAAAAACTTCCCGGCGTCGTCATCCTCTCTGCCGACCGCCACCGCTCAGATGCCTACAAAGTCGATACCGAAATCGAAGGCATGTATCCCCTCTTCGAATTCAGCTCGTCACGGCTCACCAATCAACACGTTCATAAACTCATCGACCATTCCCTCTTCGGCTACAACGAAAAGCAGTCTTTCGGAAGAGTCGACTTCGATCTCACCGTCGAAGATCCAACCGTTAAATACACTATCATCAATATCGACGGAAAAGCGATCCACGATCTCACCGTCAAGCTCAGCCAGCTTCAGTTCAAATAAATATCCGACATGAAATTCCTCTTCCCTGTCACCGTTATACTGCTTGCCACACAAGCATTCGCCGAACTCAAACTACCCCATATTTTTGGCAGCCAGATGGTTCTGCAGCGCGACAAGCCCGCCCGTATTTGGGGCTGGGCGGATGTCGAAAAAGAAATCGTCATCACCTTCGCTGGTCAGAGAAAATCGATCGTCTCAGGGAAAGATGGCAAGTGGGAAATCTCGCTAGACCCGATGCCTGCAAATGCCACGGGCCAAGCACTCGAAATCGTTTCAGAAGATCACTCGATCATTTTCGACGACGTCCTGCTTGGTGATGTCTGGATCTGTGGAGGACAAAGCAATATGGAATGGAGGCTTCGCAGCTCCCGTGACGCCGATATTGAAATCCCCAGCGCACGCTATCCCGCTATCCGCTTTATCCGGATCGAACCCGAGGGGCTACCCGAACCACAAGACGACTTTCCATCGGAGAATGGCGCTGGAATTTGGAACCAATGCTCTCCCGAAACGATCGGCGACTGCTCCGGAGTCGCTTACTTTTTTGGACAACGCCTTCACCGGCGGCTCAATGTTCCGATCGGTCTAGTTAACGCCGCCTGGGGCGGAACAATGGCTCAACACTGGGTTACCCGTCGTACTCTCAAGACCCTGCCTACAATGAAGCCTTACTTCAAAGAGTATGAGAAGAAGTGTCAGGTGTGGATCGATAACGGAGCTGAGAAAGGAGCCGCCAAACGCCTCGCCAAAGACCTTAAAGAATGGGAGATGGGCGTAAAGGAAGCTGAAGCTAAGGGAGAAAAGAAGCCCGGTGGAAAACCTAATCCACGTAACTATCAAAATCCTAATCAGGGACGTATCCCTTCGGGAGCAATCAACGCCATGATTATGCCTTTGAGAGGACTCACTATTCAGGGCGCTCTTTTCTACCAAGGTGAAAATAATTCCTTTGGTGATAGTTGGATTCCCTTCCGCGAAACCTTCCCCTCCGTAATCTC
>MDTC01060094.1_pt1 | contig 10813 bp, 8 predicted proteins | sample 811181 | NCBI WGS metagenome assembly MDTC01 (sample SAMN05326644, study PRJNA326480) | marine metagenome | isolation source: seawater | place: Pacific Ocean: North | collected 2011 | reverse complement strand
ATTCTATTAAACCCAATTTATATTTATAGTTAGCCAATCTTTCATATGCAGAACCAAACTTTACAAAATTTCTATAGTCAGTAAAATCTATATTTAAGTTTTGTTCTAAATGACTACCTGATATATAAAAATCTATTAAATTTTGTTGAGTGGTAGGATTTGCACCTAATATCTTTTCCCAAGTTTCAAATTGTTCCATTGAATTTTGTTTTATATTAGCATCTACATTTTTATTGTGTGGAGCTAATACATTCAACTTTCTTTGAGCTAAAGGTGTTCCTACTAAACTAATTTTATCAATTACTGGAGGACTATAAAAATTAACAAGTGATAGTTGTTGTCTTTCTAATATTTCTTCTGGAAGAGGTTCAAGAAATTTTAATACTATTCCGTGTGGTTCTTCTGGATAAGTTCTATCATCTAATATCCAATTTGTCAATAGGGAAAATTTATTATCACCAAAGTTAGCATATGTATCCAAATTCTCAGGATTTAAATCTGAGAAGAGATTGTAATTAGCTAGTAATTTATTGGCTAAAGATAACCAAGCCTCTTGATTAGTTCCACCTTGTGGATTTAAAGATTCTAATTTTTCTTTAGGGAATCCATTTTTTTCTAACTCTTCTATAGTTAATTTTGTTGCAGGTTTTGTTGGGTCTCCAAAGTCACTATTATAATTATTTGGTGTGTTATTAGGCGTATAACCCAAAATGAAATCAATTATTATCATAGCCTCTGCAGGTGTTATAAATTCTTTTATAGGTTCTCCATTAGAACCTGTTACAGAAGTATCAAACCCAGTATTTAACCCACTAACAACATCAAGAATACTAACACCACCATCTTGATTGACATCAAACATTTCAAAACCAACATTAGCACCAATATTAACTTTTCTACCAAAATGAGTAAATTCTAAATTTGTTTTAAAATCATTATACCAATTTCTACTCTTAACAGGGAATATTAATGCTTCTGTTCTTGATGGTGATATGGTATGTATATAGCAATTATTATGTGTAAGTCTTTGGTATATGTTATAGACATATTTATATCTACCAAGACTAAAACCCAACTCTCTAAGTTCTTCTGCAGGTCTTAAATTTAAAATAGCCGCTCCATCTGACCCTGACTTTGGAGCTAGTTCATAATGACAATTTTCAAATTTAGAACCAAGTGGATTGTCTTCAACTGTATATGCATGAAATTCTATAACATCATCAGTAGCTTTAATAGCTTCTTTATCAGTTGATGATTTTCCTCCTGCAAAGTTACTAAATGGAAATTCTATTCCAACCTCAATTAGAGCGGATGTCTTCTTATCAACATAATTACCACTCGTCTTGGTATTAGTTTCTTTTATATCACTATAGTTTTTATAATCTTTAATTGCCATTTATCATCCTTGTTTTAATATTCATCATCTGGTAATGGGCCTACAATTCTACATTCCGAAAACTCTACTATATTTTTTTCACCTTGAAGACCTTTGTGCATATAAAATCCAAAATAAACTTTTGTCCCACCTTGAGGCCCAGGTAGAGCTTCAAATTCAATCTCATACGCACCCCATTGTTGACCTGCAGGTAACTCAAATTCATCGGACTCAAACCATTCATATCCCTCTTCACCTGGATATGGGTTATCTGAGCCTCTCCATCCGTTTCTTCTATCAGCTACAAATGCACCAAAAGTACGATTATTTGTTGGTGAAGCTGATTCATAATTATCAACGGTTACAGCAGTCGAGTTGGCAGAGTGTTTAGCACAAAATTTAAATTTATATCTTCTATGAGGTAAAATAAATATACCATGCATATCATCCATACCATCGTGACCATTAGTATCATTTTCTGCAAATCCTCTTCCACCACAATATGCAGCGGCATATCTATTAGGTGGTGGTGAACCTGCTTCTCCCTTGACGAACATCTGTAGTGAGTTAGCTGGAAATTCAAATCTTATACCACCATTATTATCAAATTTTTGTGGAGGTGTTAAAGTTTGTTGCTGATTATATCTTCTATTCCAACCCCAAAATCTTGGAGTATTACCTTTAACATCACATACTTGTGCAGTATGAGCTCTGTAGTCTTCTTCATTATGAAGAACTTCTATTGGGTCACCATTAGAGTATCTCATTACAGTATCAGTCATAGTAGGATTATCTGATTTATTAGTTGCATACATAGTTCCATCTTCTCTAACGATATGACTAATCCATACATCCCTATCTCTTCCTGTTTTGTTATTATACTTACCTCTACGATACCAAGGCCCTCTTTTTGATTTATTATTTATAAATGTTAGAAGTAGTTTTATATTTCTATTCTCAACACCAACATCGGCTAATCCTAAATCAAAATAATATATTTTCCAATCTCTACTATTTACAGTTTTTGTTTGTTTTCGACCAGTTTTCATATCTTTTAGTGATACTCTTGGCCAACCTCTATAGTCGTTAGCTTTCATCCTAAAGCCTATTTTTTGAGTTTCATTAGGCCAACCCTCTTCAGACATAGTTCCACCAGGTGGAAAGTAGTGTAGTCGTATTTTACCTCTACCTCCAGCCGATGTTTTATATCCACTCACATCTGATGGTGCTCCACCAGTGTTCATCCATTCACCAACCATTCTTGGCCCTCCACCTTCTTGCCCATCAACATAACTATTGGGGATATACCAAAATTTAGGTCTACTATTTGAAACCCACGAATCCATATGACCAGTTGCAGAACTTCTGAACCTACTATTATATGCCATATTATGACCCGTATCCTCTCCATCATATAATTGTAGATAGGTTTCCGACATCATCTCTACTGAACCTTTTAGTGATAGTATCTCAACCGCTTGACTTTCACTAATACTATTAGCCGCTTCTGCTAACATTATAAGTTCTTCGTTCTCTTCATTTAATTTATTTTTTAAATTTTCAATAGACTCTTCTTGAAGGTCTTTTCTTGTTTCAGCTTCTATTAAATGTATTTTATTGGCCTTTATTGTACCAATTTGAAAATCATCTGTTGTAAATTCAACAGGTTGAGCAGGATATTCACTTAGAAACCAATCATTAGGTATATCAACGCGTAGTTTACTATTACCTAACATACTTTGTTTAAATTTTCCAAGATATGCGTTAGCGTCTTCTGAACCTGCCCAAGTTCTACTTATTAAAGTATAACCATCTTGGTCATATAATAAAGCTGAAGTGTCGTTAACTGTGTTATTCCACCAATCTTTGATAGTTGTATCAGGTACATCTTCTCCATCAGCACCCCTAAATTCAAATATATGTTCTTGGTATCCATCATATGGAATATCAGAACTATAAGGAGTTGCAGGTATCATAACAAATTCACCCGATTCATCTCGGATTGATGATGTTATTTCTGGTATGTCTATAGAATAATCATATGTATCACCTGGAGCTATATCAGGATTATCTGCATAAGCGTGATAAGTTATTGGTTTATTTTTAATTCTTGACACATATAAATTTCTATCATATTCACCAGCAACATATGCATCATTTGTATATGTAATATCTATTTGTTGACTATCTACATCTTGTTCAACTGGTATCATAAAATTATACCACGAATAATCGGTATTAGATACTTCCCCATCAAAGACATCAGTCCCATTTATTTCTATCTTAACAAGTGGCCCTATAGAACCAGAACCATCACCTGCATCAACAACAGTACCTTTCATCTCAACACCAAAATGTGCAATATCAAAATATGATAATACGAGTTCATCAGTATTTCCTCTAACTAATATCTGACTAGATTCTAGTAAAGATTCTCGTATTAGTAAATCTAAAGTTTCATCACTCATATGTTCTTTTAAATCTGCAAACTCAGCCATTAATAATTTTATTCGTTCCTCAATAGTTAATTCTGGACTAATTAATTCTGGTGGAGCTAATTCAGTAATTCTCGTGTCAATTACTTCTTTAACATCTTCATACTTTTTTCTAAATAATTTTAATTGATAATTCCTTTTACTATTGTATGGAGCTATTAGATAACCATTTTCATCTCTTGATTCCGGATTTAATAAAACTATTTCTTGACTAGATTCTATACCTACTTCGGGTGTAGAATATGTAAAGTATTTATCTTCATCAATATCATAATGAAAACTACCTACATACTCTTCAGTTGTACCGTGACTTTGTTTTGACCTCAATACAAACTCACCACCACTCGTATATAGATTGGGAACTATTTTTCTTTGTTGAGCCATTTTATTATCTCACTACTTTAAATTGAAATTTATTATCATCAAAAATTTGAGTTGTTGAACCACTAACTACTTTAAATAAAAATTTATAATATCTTTCTGGTTGTAATGTACTTAATCTAAAATTAAAAAAGTTTCCAGTAGAGTCACAACTTAATTTTGTATAATCATCAAAATCTATAAGAACTTCATCAGTTGAAGCATCTCTTAAAGAATAGTATGATGAACCACTTGGTAAATATTCTGTTGTTAAGTAATCAGATTGAGTAGCATAAGTTTTAGCCACTATTCTATTTCTACCAAAAACTCTAAATTTTTCTACTGATGTATTTTTATATTCTGGTTTTAAACCTCTCATATAAACAACCACATCCTTATCAACATCTAATGCATTTAAACTACCAGTAGACCAAACTGAATCATCCCACTTAGTCTCCAATCTTGGAATATATATAGTATGTGTATCCCTAGAAAAGAATTGTAAATTACCATATGGAGCATTATCACCTTCTTGTGTATCTGACCTCTTAACTATAAATCCATTATTTACAATTGTATTACCATGCCAAGCAGATACTGTACTTGTTACATCTAAGGATAAATCAGTTGATTCGTAATCAAAAGTTTTTGTATGTGTATACAAATCTGTGTCACCATTATGTCCTTTATAATATGTACCACCAAACTCAGCTGAACCCGTAGCTGTATATTCACCAGCTTCATTTGCGAAAGAAGATGTAGCCCAATGACTACCACTTGAATCTAAATACCCATCTTTATATTTCCAACTAACACCATCTTGAACGATAGGTGAATCTGAAGCTTTACCTGTTCCCATATTCCAACTTTCAGAAACTGGATATGATTCAATAGTATACGATAGTGGAATATCTACAGCTCTAGTATTATATAAAACCAAAGAATGTGTTGCGGTAGCGGATACTGTACCAGTAGTAATCTCAGATGACAGTGCTGTCATATCAAAGAAAAGAAGAGCTCTTGAGTTATAAAAATTACCATCAATTTTATATTTCTGAATTTCTAATATAGAATCTAAACCAGTATTCTGATGTTGTCTCTCAGAAGATGCTACTCCAGTATTTTTAGTTCTTTCATATATTGTAGCATCCTTATCAATATAAGTAAATATATGCATTATTTAGCCCTCCCTTGTATATCCTTATGTGGATATTTTATTTCAAATATCATAGGGTCAAGTGATGGATATACTATACCAGTTGGTTTACCCTCTTCAGTCAAAGGTTCTGCTTCTTTTATATCATAAAGATTATTTGAGTATCCATCTTTTGTTATATTTTTAAGTTCTAACATAGTAACATTCTGAACTCCTTCTACTAACGAAAGTTCATACATTAAATCTGGTTTTATGATTGGTTGATTTATTTGCCAACTATCTATATCAAAAAATGTTTTAATTTTTTCCATACACCTCAACACGACTTCCCTTTTATTGTAATTGTTCAAAACTATAATTTCAAAATCAACACCAATGTTTACAATATAACCATCTAATATATTTACAGCATCAGTTAACATTCTATACTGAGATAAATATGTTCTTAAATTATTTTTAACTGCATCACTCAGATTAATTAATTTTTTACTTGAGTTATATCCAAGACAATAAAAGTTTAAAGAGAATGGATTCGCTATTTTCTCTGGTGGTGGCATTAAAACATTACCTTTAGAATCTACCACCTCATCTTTTTTATTTAATTGTTCATCTGGTGCTATATAAACTTTAGCAACATTACCGTATTTTGCTGGTAGTGAATAACATCTAACTATATAATCTTCTTTGGTTACTGCTCTATTTTGAGATGGAAATGCAGCTAATGCATTAAATTTCAATTCATCTATAGATTCAGCTCCTCTACCTCCGGTAGCGGGTACTACATTGGTAACTGCTACAGAACTAACCGCATTACTAAACTCTGAAATGTTTTCAATTGAAGCTTGGTCATTCATTGTAGTTACTGATACCAACTCCGTAATATCACCTTGTGGTACATTTGATTCTATACCACCACCTTTTGAATACTGAATAGTTAATGTAGTATTCTGTGGAACTTGACCATAACTTTTAGTATATAAGAAATTAGCAGGGTCAAATGCTTTATCCAATCGATTTACTCCAGTACCAAGTGGAGAACCAACATTATCTGGATTTGGTGTTATAACTTCATCTGGTGAATCTGATACTCCAGCTCCAAAAGTTATTTTTGTTTTATTATCAGATGTTAACTCTGATACAAATCTTCTTGCAGTTTTTTTAAGTTTTAACAAATATGGTGCATCAGTAGAGTATTGAGCTAAAGAAGGGTCTTGTTTCATATCATTAGCAACATCTGTAAAAATTGTTTCTTGTGCTAGATAAGGAACTTCATACCAAGAATTTCCATCACTATCAGTACACGATATTATTTCATTTAAATCAGTTGGTAGTAAAATTCTTGAATCATATTTTTTAGCATTACCAAATGTAAAAGACTCGGTCTCTAAAGTACCTGCTACAGCTTCAACTTGTTTTTTTAATAAGTAAAGAGTTGGTGTTGTATTATTATACTCGTAGATAGTTATTTCAGTCGGGTCCATCGAACTTGAATATTTAAAATCAACAACATCCAATGTTCTAAAGTTAGTTGAATTACTTTGAGCTCTTGCTACAAGACCACCTTCTAATTGTAAAGCATAATCCATATCTGGAAAATAAGTAACACCACCATCAGTTGTCTTGGATGGTACAGTTTGAAAAATATCTAATTTTACTGTAGATGGAGTAGTTGCTTTTGGCTTATACCCCAATGTTTTTATTAAATCAATTACATTTTCTCTTTCTTCTGCATAAGGTAGAAGAGATTCTTTAAATTGTTTGTCTATATAAAATGATAGAACATCCCCAACATAAGATGCCATTTCAATAAACATCATACCAGGTGATGTTTCATTAAAATCATTATATGAATTGGGATAATAAACTTTTGAAAAATCTATTAGAGCCTTTTTAAAGGTTGAGAAATCTCTGTTTAAATATCTAACCTCTTTTTTACTATCCATTTTTAATTGTCCAGCCATCTATATTCTCCTATAATTCCGGTCCTGTTACTTGAAGTGAAACCGAATCTAACATTGTTGGGTCATTCTGTAAACTAAAGTCTAATTTTATATTGAAAGAATTTCTATGTGTTTCTATTCCATCATTTTTTTCACCTGGTCTATCACCTTCTAAACTTAATACTTCTAAATTTTCTAATCTTACGAATGGTAACCAAATTTTTAAAGCCTCTATAACAGATTCTTTTATTTTTTCTGACATAGTACCATCGTCAGGTTCAAATAGAGTTGAATATATCTCTGTTCCAAATGTTGGTAACATTGGTCTTTCACCTTTCATAGTGAGGATTAGATTTTTTATATTATGTTTCAACTGATGTATTGTTAGGTACTCTTGTTGAAAAAATCCAGCATTTCCATTAGTAATAGGTAAAGAAATACCAATAGCTATATTCTCATCTTGGTCAAAGACTTGAGAACCACCAACTCTTTGAGTATCATCTAATATTATATCTATAGGTTTTTCAGGCATCTATATTCTCCTAATACACCTTACAACAATCTATACCTGTTGCAGGGTTTAATTTAGCTGGAGCTGATGTCATACCAGTTCCAGGTCCAGTTGTAGCTCCTCCACCAGGTGCAACTACAGGTTGTCCTGGGTTTGTTACACATTGAGTACCAGGTAACATTTCCAATCCCTTGACATCAACTGAAGCACTCTTTACAAATTTTTCAATAGCATTAGCCATACCTTTAGCTATTTTTTTATTTTTACTTTTTATTTTTTTAGCTAAATTTAAGTCAGTAGGTAAATCCATATTCAGTACTGATTCCAATTCTTTAGCTAGACTAGATTTATTTAACATACATACTCCTAATATACCTTACCAGAATTTATTCCAGTCGGTGGTATTTGTTTAGCCGGTGCAGATGTTTTAGCTTGTCCAGGTCCTGATGTAGCTCCTGCTCCTCCTGCTATTGGTGGAGCGTTTACAACAGGTTGGCCAGGTAATGTCATTACTTGAGTTCCTGGTAACATCTGTATTTTCTTTATATCAATTGATGCACCTTTTAAGAATTTATTTATTGCATTTGCCATACCTTTAGCCTTTTTCTTATTAGTACTCTTTATTTTCTTTACCTCATTTAAATCCGTAGGTATATCTTGATTGAGTACTGATTCTAATTCTTTAGCTAATGATGATTTATTTAGTGCCATATCTTATCCTTTTAAAGGTGTTGCACCTTTTTTCTTATCTATCGCTTTCATTAAATCTCCATAATCACGAGTCATAGCTTTTTCAACTGCATCTGGAACATTATTTATTGGTGTTCCTTCTGGTGATGTCATTGGTACTTCACCTCCGTATCCAAGCATTTGAGCCATTTTAGATTTATCCATCACTCCACCATTCATAGTAGGATACGCTTCGTGTCCTTCTTTTGGTTGTGGTTGTGGTGGAATTGTACCATCTTGTGGTAGACCACCTTGTGTCTCATTTAAAATATCATTTAGTATTGGATTACTACTGAAACGATTTTTATTTACTTGTTCTTGTACTTCCTTAGCTGGAATTATATCATTTACCATCTTTTTAATAGATGTTTCTGATACTACTTTCTTCTTTGGTTTAGACTTAACGACCTTCTTTTTAGGTTTTTTAGCTTCTCCCATCAAAGAAACAAAATTAACAAACTCTGTTCGTACTGCAGTTTCTACTTCTTCTCGTATTATCTTTCTAAGTGTTTTAGTTAAATCACTTTTCATATTAACCTCCATTTACATTGTAAAGTTTTGTTTACTTAATATCTTTTCTAATTTATTTTTTATACCCATAAATTTAGGTATATGTGCAGGATTCAAACTAGCTGGCCCTGCACCATTTATATATTGAGACTTTGTTATCGTATCAATCAATTCTTCTAATAATTTTTTTAGAGTTTCACCAAAAACTAAATGTTCTAATTTTCCTTCAATTAACTTTGGTTTCTGTTCATCTTTTACACCAAGATATATCTTAGGTGAATTTATAATAGTATTCTTTTTATTTCGTATAACAGTTTGACCTTCAGTATTAAAAACATGCCCTTTCATTGAGTCTGAAAGAAACCATTGTGATGTACAAAAATAAGTACATCCTAATGAAGTAAATACCATTTCATTATTCCTACTATTAAATATCAGCCTATCTGAATTTAATATGATTTGTTTTCCATCCCAGAAACTTGGTACAGTTATTGTTGTACCTTTGACCGGTGATTTCCAACTTTTACTATGAATCTTATTACTCGTATCTTTAGCAGTTGAAGTAACTAAACCTATCTTCTCATTAGTTGTCATATATAAACTTGTACCATCTTGATTAATATTTTCTGAAAGTGGTTTTCCAAATCCCATCTTTGACAAAAATCCAGTTGGGTCATCTGCAGATAATCTCTGACCTACTCTAAAAAACATACTCGGTGATTTATATTGTTCATCTTTAGTTCCAGCACCTGACATTCGTATTGATTGGCCAAATTTACCATCAATAACTAAATCACCTTGACCAACTTTAGTTGGTAGGATAGACATATTAGGAACAAAGGTTTTATAAACTTTAGCTACTATATCAGTTGTTGGTAAACTAGCACCTCCACCTGCAGCTGAATTGGATTGGTATTCTTTAGAATTACCCTTACTATTCATTCCACTCAACCTATTAATCGATAATCCAGGTGAGATATTATTATTTACAGAAACTCTTTTATTGAGAGTATGCATATAATATCTCTGTCCCATAAATTCTGCCATTATTACTATCTCACCAACAATGGGATAACACCTAAAATTAGTAGACATTGGCCATGCCCATTTTAAATCATTTTTATGAACATTCTGTTCACTATTAATATATCTAGCCTTTATCTTACCCAAATCAGTTCCTTTAATATATCCCTTATCACCAGGATTAAGAACCACTTGTAGAACTTCAGCTTCTTCTAATTCATAAAATTGAGTATCAGGTGTTGCTGTACCTGCACCTGCAAAAGAAGGGCCTACTAGTTTCTGAAAGTTACTAGCCATTCTTTGGAAACTTGCGAAGCCATTTTTATTTTTATCTGTTTTATATGCCATATTTAATTTTCTAAAAAGTTATTATTGTCTAACTCACTGGTTTCTTCTTTGATTTTATTAGATTGTTTTGAAATCTCTTGAACCTCTTCATTAAGAGCATCAAGTAATTGTGTCTTCTCTTTATCAGATAATATACCATCATCACTTGATTCTGATTTAGCAGTTAGAAGTTTTGTTACAACATTTGCAATCTTAACTAACTGGTCATCATTCTTAACAGCTACATCAAGGTAATCTTTTATTATCGGTGATATGACCGCAACATCACTAATGTTTTTTATCATCTTAGACAATTCTTCACATAATAAGTCTATCTGACTTTTTGTGTGCAGTTGATTATTATAAATATCATTCAAAAGTGATGAT
>MDTC01237175.1_pt1 | contig 10814 bp, 8 predicted proteins | sample 811181 | NCBI WGS metagenome assembly MDTC01 (sample SAMN05326644, study PRJNA326480) | marine metagenome | isolation source: seawater | place: Pacific Ocean: North | collected 2011 | reverse complement strand
AGCCCTTTCGTCCATTAATTCACAATAGTTGGGCCCGGTCAGGTCAAAGCCACTGGTCCGTGTCGTCAGGCGCCAGCGGACAGTAGCCCTGGGGTCAGGGAACGGCGCTTTTAATTCCTTGAAGCGTCCGAAGAGGCCAAGGTGGACGTGGCAATAGACGAGAGCGCTTTCTCGGGTCTGAAACTCATAGAAAAGATGCTTGCCATGAGCAAATACTCGCTCCAATCTTTGACCGTTGAGGACACGAGCCTCCTCAGCGAAACGGCCCTGGGGAGACGCGCTCACAACCGTCTGTCCAGCGAAGGGAATCTGATGGTCACGCGCCAGTCGATGAATTGTATGGCCTTCGGGCATGCGGCTGGCTCCTCATTAAAGGTGTGAAAGGTGATGCTGGACACGGCTGTAGTGTTGCACCTTGCTATTTAAACTGTTTCCTTATCCTGTGAGTAATTGGTTTTTGCTGCTCCTCCAATGGGGGGCTAATGCTGGCAATTTCCCTTCGATCGCGCTAGCCTTGAAGTGCGCAGTTGCTGGATGGGGGATACATGGCTTGGCTCGTGAAAGCAGGTTGGTTGGTGAGTCTGGTTTTGGCCTGTGGTTCGCAAAGCGTTTCGGCCAAGTCAGCGGAAATAGGTACCATTGAATACACCGGCGTAGCCACCCATCCGAAGACCGGCAAAATTATTTATCTCGAAAAGCACGTCGACCGACTGAACAATGGGACCCCCGTTTCCGCTGTCACTCGATATTACAGCCCAGCCAAGGTGTACTGGGGTCGACTGGAAATGCGCTTCCAAACAATTGCAGACCGGTTTTCGTACGATTATGTAGATGAGCGCACGGGCGAGCAACACGGCGTCCGCTTGGCTGAAGGGCAGCCCATCATGTATCGGCGTGACACCCAGACTGAGCCCCTCGAGGAAGAAGCATATATACCGCCCAAGAAACCCATCACAGTCGCGGGTCAAGGCTTTCATTGGTACTTACGTGGGCTAATCAAAAGCGGGGCTTTTCGGGTGGACTCAAAAAAGAAGATTCGTCTGCTTATTCCCGGCCGGTTTGACTACTTTACCTTTCGCTTAGAGGGGCTTTCAGAAACGGCGGATAGGCTCGTCATCAAGGTTGATTTGAACAGCGCGATCCTACGTTTTTTCGCTGGGGTTCAGATGAAGCTACTGTACAGTAAAAAATCAGGCCGTTTACTCGAGTACGTCGGGCCTACGCACATTCCCGATGCCAACGGCGACACGCCCGAACTGGTGAGGGTGACCTACCAATATAAAACGACCCAGTAGCCTATCGGCTGAACGGGCTATACCGAGGCGTGTTCCGTCTCGAGGATGAGGACTTGATCGCGGTAAGCCATTCGATTCCTAATGACAGGCATCGTCCGCATATCTTTCCCCATGGCCTTCCCAAGGGTCTGAAGCCAGGCGTCACAGAGAGCGGGGGCCGCGTCGTAGTGGGCCCGGACTCGCTGAGCTTTCCACTGCACAGCTGTGACGAGTTTTCGCTGGCCTTCTAAACCCCGTATTGTGAATGGTGCTGTACCGAGCGCGCGTGGAACTCGATGGGCATTTGGATTGGCTGAGCAATAGCTGTCAATGTGGTCGACGAGAGTTTGGATCCAAGCCCATTGGTCTTCAAGAATGAGCTCAAACAAAGGGCTTAAGGCCTCGGGGACCTGGTCATCTTCGAGGAATTCGCCCTCCGTTTGCGTCCCGGCTTTTACCCGTTGCATCCAGCTGCAAACGGCCGGGTAGGCCTCGAACAAATGGCGGCTCCCAGGGTCTCGGTAAAGATGGGCCCAGAGTGGACCAAAGAGTGAGAAATCTCCGAGGCAAGGACGGCCGCCGAGCAGATACGGTGTCTGCGAGAGCTGCGCTTCAAGAGCAGCGAGTGTATCATGTGTGGTTTGCTCCACGCCGGGAATGGTTGTCTCAGTGACGCCGAGTACAGGTAAGTAGCTGCGCATTTTGTCAGCCATAGGTCGAATCAGCCGGCGACCCACAAATCGAGGCAACCATGGGAGTCCGGACCGACTGAATTCGTCTAGAGCAAACCGCTTATTTTCATCGATATGCCAACGATAATGCAAGGCAGCCATCGGCATCCATTCGTCAGCGAATACCTCTAAAAGGGCACTTGCAAATGCCTGTACAGGTCGGTTGGGCCTTGCCGATATTCTGCACTCGGTCCTCTCAAAATGGTCGATGATGTTACTGGAATCCTGTATCCAGTCTCCACTGGCAAGTCTGACTGTCGGCATGATGATTCTGCCGACGCCTGGTTTTATCTGTCGATAGAGAACCAGTGCGTCTGGTTCCACATCGTTGAATTTCAAGTTCTGGTACGTCAAGTAGGCTCGCGTCTTAGCTGAATACGGGGACACTTGCCATCCATAGTGGTCGAATGTCTGCGCCATGAATCCTCCGTCCGGCTAGGCCCGAATGGTCTGCGATATGGGTGTAATTGAAAAAACAGTGTGCTTGGCTCCGATGGTGAATAGCAACCACGAAATTGGTTGATATGCTGGTTTGGGCCACGCTGATAGCGGCCTTTGATAGCCGAATGGCGGTCTCGATGTAACATTGCCGATCGAAGCAAACTCTACTGCATGGAATGGCAGGAGGTTGGAAAATGGCACGGTTACTCATTCTCATTGGCTTGGTATTCGCCGGGTGTACGGTTAGTCAGGCGGCTAAAGAGGCAGCGCTCAAGGAAACGTCTATCTTTGACGGCTTGAGGCTTATGTCCATCGACGGGCGACCGCTTTCACAAGACTCTTATAAAGACAAGGTCGTGCTGATTGTAAATGTCGCATCCCAGTGCGGGTTTACGTCTCAATATGGGGCATTGCAGCGGTTATACGACCGCTATAAATCGCGGGGCCTCTTGGTCATCGGTGTCCCGTGCAATCAGTTTGGACAGCAAGAGCCCGGCAACGAAGCAGAAATCGCAGCCTTCGCCAAACGCGAGTACGGTGTGACCTTCCCACTGCTCAAAAAACAGAAAGTGAAAGGCCAGATGGACCCGCTTTTCAATCGATTGATGGGGACCAGCGTGGGGCGTCACGCTGGCGTACGTTGGAATTTCGAGAAATTTCTTGTCAATCGCCGGGGTCAGCTGGTGAATCGATTCTCATCCCTGACGAAACCAACCGACCTTGACCTCATACGCGAAATCGAAGGGGCTCTGACGACGTCCCAGGAGTAATCCGCCGTGGGCGCCTTGCCGCTCCATCGCGTGACCCAGGACGTGAATTCGGTTGCTCCTTGAACGCGCACGCTAAAAGATCCTATACGTTCTTGACTTGATTTGATTTGATTTGGTTGGACGCGTTAAACGGCCTCCAATTGGTGGGGTACGTGCTTGTCAATTCAATGACCAATCCTGTGTTTCCTTCCCATCGGTGCAAATAGGCATTATTCAGACGTCAGCAGGTTTATGTTTTGGGGTACGCCAATGAGCATGGCAAAATTGATCGCTGGGGAATTGAATGTAGCATCGGCTCAAATCGAGGCGGCTTTGACCCTCTTTGCCGAGGGCGCAACGATGCCATTTATCGCCCGCTATCGTAAAGAACGGACGGGCGGCCTGAATGAAGTTCATTTGAGGCATGTTTTGGAGCGCAAAAGCTATCTAGATGACCTTGCGCAGCGGATGGGCGTCATACGGCAGAGGTTAGTCGATTCCGGTCAGATGTCTGACACATTGAGTAAGCAGATCGACGGCTGTACCTCGAAGAGCGAGCTCGAGGACCTCTATGCGCCCTTTAAGAAAAGAAAAAACAGTCGTGCGGACATCGCCCGGAGTCATGGTCTCGGCCCCTTAGCCGCCCGGATCTTGAGTCAGCCTCGACATGCTGACCCCCAAGGAGAGGCGCGGCGGTATGTGCGGCCGGCCGGGGTCTTTACATCTGTCGCTGACGTGTTCGCCGGCGCTCGCGACATCGTGGTCGATGAGATTGCCAAAGGGCCAGAGAATCGAAGCCTCGTGCGGTCGATGTTTGCTCAGCATGGTCTCGTCCAGGCTAAGAAGAAACGAGGCGTTGACACGGTCGAGGAGTATGGACGGTATATCGACTTCAAGGAGCGCGTCCGAACAATCCCATCGCATCGATATCTCGCCCTTTGCCGAGGTGAAGATAGAGGGATTTTGAGCGTCACTGTTCGTCCCGATATGGACAGGAGTCTCGCCCAGTTTATGCGCCGACAGCGCTATTACCCAAACTCGCCCTATGGTGCTCAATTGGGGTTGGCTGTCGGAGAGGCCTTCAAGAAGGTGTTGGCGCCTGCGGCGGAGCGATATGTTCGAAATCAGTTGAAGAGTAGAGCGGATGATGGCGCCATCGATGTTTTTCAGAAAAATGTCGAAGCTCTTCTATTGGCTGCGCCCTTCGGTGCGTCTTCCGTTCTTGGCATCGACCCTGGAATTCGAACCGGTTGCAAGTGTGCATATGTCTCTGCGCGAGGTGAACTGGTTCGCCATCGAACGCTTTTTCTTGTCGGACGCAAAGAGCCTGACTTAGACGGACTCAAGGGGCTTATATTGCAGTGCAAGCCGAAAGCCATCGCCGTGGGTAATGGAACAGGCGGTCGCGAGACTGAAAAGATTGTTCGGGACGTGGTCGAGACCCTCGCGATGGATGTGGTTGTGGTATCTGTGAGTGAGTCTGGGGCCAGTGTATATAGCGCGTCTGAGCTTGCCGGAAACGAGTTGCCTGACGTTGATTTGACTGTCCGTGGGGCCGTCAGTATCGCAAGGCGGCTGCAGGATCCCCTGGCGGAGCTTGTGAAGATTCCCTGCCAATCCATCGGTGTTGGTCAATACCAGCATGATGTCGACCAAGGTAAACTACAAAGGCGCTTAGGTTATGTCGTCGAAAGCTGTGTAAACCGTGTTGGTGTCGACGTCAATACAGCCTCACAAGCGCTTCTTTCTTTCGTATCTGGCGTCGGGCCAAAATTGGCGCAAGCGCTCGTCGACTATCGACATAAGAACGGTCAATTTGGGCGTCGGCAAGATGTACTCTCGGTGCCGGGGTTAGGCGCTAAGACTTTTGAGCAGGCGGCCGGGTTCCTGCGCGTTTACAGGGGCCAAGAGCCGCTGGATGCATCCGCAGTCCATCCGGAACGCTACGGGCTCGTCAGACAGATCGCTCGCGATCTGAGACTGAATGTGACCGCCTTGATGGGAAAGTCGGGTCTGTCTGACTTGGTTGATTCGTCCCGCTATATCGGAGGCGACATTGGCCTATCGACGGTGTCCGATATTCTAGGTGAGCTGCAGAGACCGGGTCGCGATCCCCGCCGGGAATTTGAACGGCCTGTCTTCAAAGACGATGTAAAAGAAATTGATGATCTAGAAAGCGGAATGGTCCTCCAAGGTGTGGTGACCAATGTCACGGACTTTGGTGCCTTTGTGGACATAGGGGTCCACCAGGATGGCCTCGTTCATATCTCCGAGCTGGCAGACCATTTTGTAAAGTCGCCCTACGATGTCGTCGAGGCTGGCCAAATGTTGTCTGTCCGAGTCCTTGCTGTCGATATTAAGAAACGACGTATTTCGCTGAGTGCGAAGGCGGTGGACTGACGGTTGCTCCCCCTCTTCGTCGGGCTGCCTAAAGGCAGCGACCCATTCCATTGGCGAAGGCGGTGCCAATGCGGATCACACTTGACGAAAGCCTCATTTAACGTATTGATAGCGCTGGATTTTTTGGGTCTCGTTAGAGACGGCTTTTAAAGGGGGATATGGTGGATTCTAATAAATTTAAGACCATTGGTGTTCTGTTTACGTTGTTTGCGTTCGCTGCATGCGGCAAGACAAGCGGAGATAAGCAGACGGCCAAGGCGACCAGCGCAAGTTCACAGGCTAAAGTGACGAAGGATACGGCGGCTACTAAAGCTGCAGCGACGATTCCTGGTGTCAAGACTGATAAGGGCGTCGACGTCGCGACTAAAACAATCAGGATCGGCATCTTGAATGCTGAAAGTGGACCCGTGGCCGTCATCGGAAAGCCTTTTGGTGCGGGTAAGCAAATTCTCGCGGACCAAATTAACGCCGGTCAGTCTGATTTACTCCCTAAGGGCTGGAAAGTGGAGTTGATTAGGAAAGACCATGGGTATAACCCGGCGAAAGCTCAGCAGGGATTCGATGCGATCAAAAACGATGTTCTATTTGTTGGATTGAGCTTCGGAACGCCGACGACGCTGCCGCTGAGGCCATTTTTGGGTAAAGATAATCTCGTGGCCTATCCTGCGTCATTATCATCCCTAATGGCGGGCAATAAGCACACGCCGCCGACCGGCCCATCCTACGTAGTCGAGGCCGCTCGCGCTATGGATTGGGTGATTGAGTCCGCAGGGGGCGCCGACAAAGTGAAAGCAGCGGTTGTCTACCAACAGGATGATTATGGAAAGGACGGCTATAAGGGGTGGGTCGAATCGGCCAAAGCACAGGGCGTCACCATGGTTGCGGAGCGCGCCGTTAAACCTGGTCAGGCCAGTATGGCAGCTGAAGTGACCGCGCTCAAGAATGCGGGTGCGACTCACATCTACATGGCAATCCTGCCAACAAACTCGGCTAAGTTACTCGGTACAGCTGCTGCAATGAAATATATGCCAACGTGGGTGGGGGCAACGCCGAGTTGGTTGGATGCATTCTTTGCCCACCCTAAGTTGCCGGCGGCTGTATTTACGAACTACTACTGGGCAAACGGCCTGCCATTCTGGGGCGAAAAAGTACCCGGAATGAATGCTTTCTTGGCCGCATTCAAGGCCTATGGAAAAAATGCACGGCCCGATTTTTACTTGTTGATGTCCTACATCCAGGCTCTCTTTTCTATCGATGTTGCCAAGCGCGCTATTGCAGCAGGTGATTTGACTCGAGCGGGCTACTTAAAGGCACTGCAGGGGACCAAAGACTTCACAGCTGGAGGTATGGTACCTGCAATTGACATGACAAGCTTTCCCTACGTCGTCAGCAAGAAAACTCGTGTTCTTAAACCGGATTTCGAGAAGAAGACGTGGTCTGTTGTCGCTGATTACGCCGCGCCAAAAAACTAGCATTCGTGCTGGACATTCTCAATCTTGAGGTCGTCTACCACTCGGTCGTTCGGGTATTGCACGGCATCAGCCTTTCGGTGAGCGAGGGCGAGATCGTCGCTTTGCTTGGGCCCAATGGAGCGGGTAAAACCACGACGCTACGGGCTGTGACGGGCTTGTTGCCACTCCATGAGGGGCGGGTGACCAAGGGCCAAGTTCGATTACAAGGGCGCTCCATTGCTGCTCAAACCGCTGAGGAGATCGTCGGCGGCGGCGTCGCGCAGGTGATGGAAGGCCGGCGGATTCTATCGGAATTGTCAGTCGAAGATAACTTGATTGCCGGCGCGTACTCCAGTACCCGCCAGTACATCAAGGCCGATCTGAGCCGCTACTACGATAAGTTTCCCATCCTGGCGGAACGCCGTCATCAGTCCGCCGGGTATTTATCGGGCGGTGAACAGCAAATGCTGGCCATTGCGCGCGCGCTGATGTCGCGGCCCAGACTGCTTCTGCTCGATGAGCCCTCACTTGGTTTGGCGCCTAAAATTGTCGCTCAGGTGGCTGAGTTGATCCGCACCGTTAGGGATGAAGATGGCGTCTCGATTTTGGTTGTTGAACAGAATGCTCATGTGGCGCTGGAGCTGGCTGACCGTGGCTACCTACTGGAGAATGGGCGCGTCGTGCTCGATGGGACAGCGTCGGAGCTGAAAAATGATACCGATGTTCAAGAGTTCTATCTTGGGGTCGGTTCGGACTCGGCGACAAATTATCGCGACGTGAAGCGCTATCGCCGCCGAAAACGGTGGCTCTCATGACAGCGACTATCCTTCAATTTGATAATGTGGAACTGAGTTTCGCAGGCGTGAAAGCGCTCAATGGCGTCAGCCTAGCCGTGCAAGAGGGCAGTCTGCACGCGGTGATTGGTCCGAATGGGGCCGGCAAAACCTCGATGTTTAATTGCGTGTCTGGCTCATACCGACCACAGGCCGGCTCGATTCATTTCGCCGGACAATCCCTCATTGGGCGCCAGCCGGACGAGATCGCTCGACTCGGTATTTCGAGAATGTTTCAGAATCTGTTGCTGTTCGAACATATGACCGTTCTCGACAATTTGATGTTGGGTCGGACACACTTGTATAAGACTCATTTCGTCCACGATCTGTTCAGAACACCGACCATGCGGCGGCACGAAGTCGAGCATCGCCGTTCCGTCGAAGAGATTATCGAATTTTTGGCACTCGAACAGTACCGGATGATGCCCATTAGCATTCTGCCCTACGGGATCTTAAAGCGTGTTGAATTGGGCCGGGCGCTTGCAATGGCTCCAAAGCTTCTCTTGTTAGACGAGCCGGCAGCCGGTTTAAACCAAGAAGAAACGGAGGATATGGCCCGGTTCATCATGGACATCAAGGATGTACTTGGCGTGACTCAGATTTTAATCGAGCATGATTTACGGTTTATATTTGACCTTGCGGACCGAGTAACGGTTCTCGATTTTGGTCAGACTCTTGACGAGGGGACGCCAAGGCACATCAAGCGCAGCGAGACTGTCAAAAGAGCCTATATGGGACAGGCGATGGATTCGGGAGGACGGGACCATGGCTGATGCGCTCACGCTGACATTGCCTGGTCGACTGCTGGCCCTCGCAAAGGATCGGCCTAAGGCAGTGGCGCTTCGAGAAAAAGAGTTTGGGGTTTGGCGAGAATACAGCTGGCAAACCTATTTGGACATGGTCAGTCGCGCCGCTCTGTCCCTGTCTCGCCTGGGGGTTGAGAGAGGAGATCATGTTGCCATTCTGAGTGAAAACAGAACCGAATGGCTATTCGCTGACCTGGCCACTCAGTCTCTTGGTGCGCGTTCGGTGGGGATTTATCAGACGAATACCACCCAAGACGTTGCGTATGTGCTGACCCACAGCCAAAGTCGCATCGTCTTTTGCGAGGACCAAGAACAGGTCGACAAGGTCTTATCGTCAGATGTTGGGGACTTGGAGCTGGACCACATCATCGTGTTCGACCCGCGCGGTCTGCGGCATATCGATGACCATCGCTTGATAGGCTGGACTGATTTTATAGGTTCGGCTTCGCAAGATGAAGATCGAGACAGATGGTTTCGCCAGGCCGTCTTATCCAACTCTCCTGATGAGGCCGCAATGGTTGTCTACACATCGGGCACGACGGGCCCGCCCAAGGGCGCTTTGTTAACAGGACGAAACGCGTTGGCAATCACTGATGAACTGATTGGGAAGATGGGGGTAGGGCGCTCAGATTCGCTTCTATCGTACCTACCGCTTTGCCACGTGGCAGAAAAGATCTTCACCTATTTCCTGCCACTGACTACGGGGGCGGCCGTCCACTTTGGCGAGTCTATCGATACCGTCAGACAGGATCTGATAGACGTGTCGCCAACAGTGTTCCTAGGGGTGCCTCGGATTTGGGAGAAAATGCACGCCAGTATACAGCTCAAGATGAAAGATTCGTCTTGGTTGAAACGGACGGTGTATGGTTGGGCTGTGGGCTTGGGCGTGGACATCGAGGCGCGCCGGCGCAGCAGGACACTGACCATAAAAGATCGCGTTTTATGGTGGCTCAGCGATCTCCTGGTCTTTAGGCCGCTGCAAGAGCGCATGGGCCTGCGGCGCTGCCAGCTGGCTTATTCGGGCGCTGCGCCTATTTCCAAAGATCTACTGGCTTGGTTTCACGGCATCGGTATCCGAATCTATGAGGGGTATGGACAGACAGAGTCGGGGGGATTAATCACCATCAATTTACCTGGTCTCTACAAGCTTGGGTCAGTCGGCAGAGTGATTCCCAGCACGGAGTTAAAATTCGCAGATGATGGAGAAATTCTGGCGAGAGGGACACATATCTTTCCAGGCTATTTGAAAAACCCGACTGCGACGGCGGACACAATTGATTCAGATGGATGGCTCCAAACGGGTGACATCGGTCGAATCGATGACGACGGTTATGTTTTTATCACGGGTCGAAAAAAAGAGATCATCATTACGGCGGGTGGCAAAAATCTATCTCCCGAAAAGATCGAGAACGCTCTTAAAATGAGTCCGTATATTAAAGAAGCCATCGCGATAGGTGATAAACGTAAATTTGTAGCGGCACTCATCCAAATCGACCAAGACGCGGCCGGTGACTGGGCGATTCGTCGAGAAATCCCGTTTACGTCATTCGAAGATCTTGCCAGCAAAAGCGAGATCGCTGAGCTCATCAAGTCGGAAATAAACAGACTGAACGACACATTGGTTCGGGTTGAGCAAGTGCGAGCATTTAGACTCTTACCGAAAGAACTGCATCAGGATGACGGAGAAATGACGGCGACCCAAAAAGTCAAACGCTCTGCCGTAAGTGATAAGTTCGAGCCCCTGATCGCGGACATGTACGGTGGGTAGCATGCAGGACTTAACCCAATATCTTGTGAGCGGTGTGGCCTTAGGCTCTATCTATGCGTTAGTGGCTTTGGGCTTCGTTGTCATCTATCGAGCCTCCAAAGTCTTCAATTTCGCGCACGGCGAATTTCTCGCCTTTGGTGCATTATTTATGGCCCTATTGCATTCACCGCCGATTGAAGGTGATGCCTCGACTCAACTAGGGGGCGCGGTTTTATCGGGCCTTGGTTTGCCTTGGGGCCTTTCCTTGGTCTTAACGGTCGTCTCGACGGGCGTATTGGCCGCGCTTGTAGAACGAATTGCATTGCGGCCCTTGGTGGGCCGGCCCATCTTTGTAACCATCATCATCACTCTGTTCATCGGT
>MDTC01104314.1_pt1 | contig 10814 bp, 9 predicted proteins | sample 811181 | NCBI WGS metagenome assembly MDTC01 (sample SAMN05326644, study PRJNA326480) | marine metagenome | isolation source: seawater | place: Pacific Ocean: North | collected 2011 | reverse complement strand
CCGCCCGCAAAGACCTCATTTTCTTCGAACTTAGTTGCAATCATATTTTCTTTTGGTGATTTTCCAAGTGGTGCTACGTATCGGTATTCGTCAATAATTGCATCCCCAACCACTAAAACTCTCATTTGAGAAAGCTGTTCCAAATGTTTGTTTAAGCGTTTAAGTGCCCCATTCAGGCGCATATGTGATAAGAAATCACGGACAGGTTGGTCGAACACATCAAAATGGCGATTTAGTAGTTCAGAAGAACTAAATGTTATATCGTCTGTTATAGCCAGCTTCCCGCCATAAGCTTCCGCTTTTTTTTGCTCCACATTAATTTTGCCAGTAATATCATTTTTAGCATCCGAATAATCTGAACCCTTTGCATAAAAGTCTGGCTTGATAGCGTCGATAATTGGTAAAGCATCAGGGGCATCATTGACCGTCACCCAGTCAATACATGAGAGAGCTGCAAGCATTTCGGCACGCAGGCCCTGAGAAAAAACGGGCTTACCCGGTCCTTTATTTACAAAAGCATCCGCGGTGATCGATACAACGAGGAGATCTCCCATTGCTCGCGCTTCTTGGAAGTGCCGAACATGGCCCATGTGTAACAAATCAAAAACTCCATGGCAAAGAACAACCTTGGGATCAGCCACTCCTCGTGCGCCTAACAATTTTTTCAGCTCAGAAATTGTTATAATTTTTGAAAGCACATCGCTTTTTATATTAGCAGGTGGTAAGACCCGATGGTCCATAGTTGTCTCAACTTGCTGAAAGGTGAATGACCAGATAGATAACGAGTTAATGCTATGTGAGGTAAAAATGCAAATTACTAGTCCAGTTTTACCATGAAGCCCGGTGCAACTTGCAATGCGGTAAAAATTGCCGGGCAGAAAGTTCTTCTAGGTAATTTTTTCATAGCAGGGTTTATCATTTAGCTAATCGTCGAAGCCCATCTTCAAGATCATCTATTAAATCATCCGGGTCTTCTAGTCCGATATGAATACGCATCGTTTGACCGTCAGGTTCCCATTTGGTTACTGACCGGTTTTCGTTCGGAAATGTTGGGATTAATAAACTTTCATATCCACCCCAGCTTGACCCCATGCCAAATAACTTCATTCCATCTAAGAAAGCAGCGACTTTGGTTTGGTCAGTTTCATTAACGATAAAACCAAAGAGGCTTGCTGCTCCAGTGAAATCGCGTTTCCAAATATCATGCCCGCGGTCGCTCTCGAGTGCTGGATGCATAACCTTCATAACCAGCGGATGCGCCTCTAACCACTTCGCTACTTTAATACCATTTGTATGCTGGCGGCTCATTCGCACGCCCATAGTTCGTAAACCTCTGAGCGTAAGATATACGTCGTCTGGTGCGGCGAAGTTCCCAAATAGGTCTGTGATTTCTTTAACTCTTTCATAGGTGGCTTCATTACAAATTATTGCCCCCATCATTACATCCGAGTGACCGCTTATATATTTTGTGGAAGCGTGAATGGATACATCTATGCCATTTTCGATTGCTTTGAAAAAATAACCAGATGACCAAGTATTATCTATTATGGAAATGACGCCAGCTTGGCGAGCAATATCCGCGATGACTGGAATATCCTGAACTTCAAAAGTTTGCGAACCGGGTGACTCTGTCCAAATTAACTTCGTATTTTGACGTATTAGTTCTTTCACACCTTCACCAATGAGCGGGTCGTAGTATTCAGTAGTCACTCCAAAACGGGAGAGGAAATTATCGCAGAAGGATCGGCATGGGGCATATGTATTATCAGTTACAAGAACGTGATCTCCGGGCTCAACAAACGCCATAAAAGCCATTGTAATTGCCTGAAGTCCCGATGGATTTAAAATTGTGCCGGCGCCAGATTCAAGTTCTGTAAGCGCATCTTCTAGTGCAAAAGAGGTCGGCGTACCGCGTAATCCGTAACGCACCTTCACATTTGGATCAGTCCCCCGGGAGAGGTATTGCGCCATTGTTGGAAATAAAATCGTTGAGGCGTGGTAGACGGGGGTGTTTACGGCGCCATAATGATCAAAAGGGGCTCGGCCTGCGTGAATTATTTTAGTATCGTCCTTCATATCATCTCCGATTTCGGTTATATGCTCATTCCAAAGGGGTGTTGACATAAATAGGAACAGAATTTCTTACTCTAACAGATTTTACGCAATTGGTGCACAAGGAAACTGAAGATATGGCTGATCGGATTGAATATGCAGTAATAGGTGCTGGGGTGGTGGGTTTAGCCGTAGCCCGTTCTCTTTCTCTCCGTGGCTGTGAGGTGATCGTTTTAGAGAGCGAAAATGCAATAGGCACAGGAACTAGTTCGCGCAATTCGGAGGTCATACACGCTGGCATCTATTATGAGCCTGGTTCACTAAAGGCTAGCGTCTGCGTTGAAGGGAAAATAATGCTTTACCAGTACTGTGAAGAAAGAGGTATTCCTCACCGTAACTGTGGAAAGTTGATTGTTGCGACTGATGAAACTCAGCTCGAATTATTGCAAGGTATTCAAGAGAAAGCCTCAATGAACGGTGTGCCCCTCGATCTTATTCGTGCTAATGAGGCCATAGCGATGGAACCCGAATTGCGCTGCGTTGGGGCACTTCATTCTCCGACCACTGGTATAATTGATACACATTCTTTAATGCTTTCGTTACAGGGCGATGCCGAGGAGAAGGGCGCTGTTATAGCATTCCTTAGCCCGGTTTTGTCTGGGAATATCAAATCCAATTATATCGAACTCTCTATCGGCGGTGAGATGCCGATGGATTTGCATTGCAACGGTGTAATTAATTGTGCTGGTTTAAAAGCCCCGGCTTTGGCAAGAAAAATTAACGGATTAGAGCCAGCGAGTGTTCCAAAGGAATATTTTGCTAAAGGAAACTATTACGGCTTATCGTGTAAGGCGCCATTTTCGAAACTTGTGTACCCCATTCCCCGCGATGGAGGGCTTGGTGTTCACATTACTGTTGATATGGGCGGGAGAGCCCGTTTTGGGCCGGATGTTGAGTGGCTTGAAAGTAGCCCTGATTTTAATTATGAGGTCGACCCATCTCGGTGCCAGGGATTTTACGAGGCAATACGTACCTATTGGCCAGGTTTGCCAGACGACTCTCTCAGTCCAGACTATGCCGGCATCAGGCCAAAAATACATGGTCCAGGAACTTCGTTGCCTGATTTTATGGTTTCTGGCCCAAACCATCACGGCATTGAAGGATTAGTAAATATGTTCGGAATTGAATCGCCCGGGATCACTAGCTCCATGGCACTTGGTGAATACGTTTCCGACCTATTAAATGTTTAAATTTATTTAATCGTTGGCACATTTGGTATGATTTTGCGCGTGCGAGGATCTTCAATAACACAAGTTTCGCGACCGTATATGACAAACCCTGCTTTTAGATATGTAGATAGAGCAGCAGGGTGGTCTAAAGAGCAAGTCCTCAGCCAAATTCGGCGTATATCGTTAGCCCAGGCTATATCAAGTATTGAATTTATGAAGAAAGTTCCAAGGCCACGTCCTATATATCTACTGGCTAAGCCGAAGTATGCTAGGTGTATGTCTCGCAAGTCGTTATTTGGTGGCTGTCTGGAGTCGAGTTCTGCGAAGCCAGCGGCCTCTCCGTTGACGTAAAGAACATATATTTTTACTCGATCATCAGATATAATCTTAAGAAGCTCTTTATCTGTCATCTCAGTACGTTCATACCAGAGCCAAGGAAGCCCCACTTCAGCGTAAATATGACGATAGAAGTCAATGGAAGGGCTCTCAACCCTACTAAGCTCAATTTCAGAGTTTAGGTCAGGTGCTGGTGGAAGGATACCAACGGGGCGAGAAGTCATTTTTAGGTACGTAACCCTGACGGTAAGATTATTTGTAGCACCATCAATCATTCTTAGAAATCAAATTAAGATTGACCGGAGGCTACTGGGGCGCCTTCTGTGCTTCCCCACTCGGTCCACGACCCATCGTAAACGGGTGCTATTTTTCCAGTTACTAAAAATCTCACGAAAGAAAGTGTGGCAGCTGCAACTCCGGACCCACATGTCATAGCCATGGGGCCCTCTGGATCAATACCTGCTTTTACAAAAACATTACGTAATTCACTTTTTGAAAGTAATGCTCCGGTTTCAGAATTCATAAAAAGGGTAGGCATTAAATTAACTGAGCCTGGAATATGACCACAAGCAAGGCCTGGCCGTGGCTCTTTGACCTCACCGGAAAAACGGCCATCAGGCCTTCCGTCAATAATTAATTCCTCATTGGTGTCTAAATTTGCTTTAATTTGGTCAAATGTCCGCAAAAATTTCGTATTCAAATGGGCGGTGAAATGCCCATCTTTTGGCGAATATTTTTGATCAGTGACCGGTAATTTTTCCTTTAGCCATTTTGGAAGTCCACCGTCGAGAATAGCTATTTTCTCATGGCTGAAGAGCTGAAAGGTCCACCAGATTCTAGGCGATGAAAAAACACCCAGCCTGTCATAGACGACGATATAATCACTATCGCTGATTCCCATCTTCCTGACCCTTGAAGAAAAAATTTCGGCCGGCGGTATCATGTGAGGTAAAGTGTTTTGTGGATCTTTGATGTCATCAATATCAAAAAAACAGGCTCCCGGTATATGTTCGGATTCGTATTCAATCGCTGCGTTACGCCGAATATTCGGAAGGAAATATGTGCCGTCAATGATGCGCACATTATCTGCGTCAAGATGAGCGTTTAGCCAGTCTGTAGAAACAAGCGGGGCTGAGAAATCAATTCTGGCTTTATTCATAAAAAAATCGATTCATTAGCAAACTCCAATATTTGTGACAGGTGCTGTTATGTATCAAATAGAGACTAATAAGCAGGGTCAAGTAGCTTGGGGTTTTGGGTTCTCGGACGGTTTAAACGCATGACGGACAAAACATGTAGGTTTTAATTCAACTAAGCTGAGTTTACTTTAGCTCGAAGAAACCTTAACAATTCAATTAATAGCATATGGGGCACCGTTATCGCCGCCAAGCCAATGAATAAGATTTTGAAGTGCAAATCAGTAATATCTTGATTTGAGGAAAACCAGCCGTAGGCTGTTACTGCAAGTAATATTGTTAGCCCCGAATAAGTGACCATGTTTTTAACGGCCAGGCCCTGTGTTTCTCTATCCAGGAGGGTAAATTCGTGTCTGATATGTCGCGCGCTGTGTATGAAAACAAAATATAGGGAAAAATAAATAAGAGGAGGAAAAAAAACCGCTAAAAACAACAACATAAGAAGATCAAATAATATTTGTGAATTCCAATTTTTGATATCAAGAAGTAAGGATAAAACAGCAAAATAGCCAGCGAAATGGATTACCGTAATAATATATTTAGGGTCTTCTCCGAAAATTAAACCTTTAAAAATTTGTTCTACCTCGGCAGGCCAAAACCAGACCGTCAATGCCAATATAAGCGTGGCGTATGGAATACCCTGCATTTGAGAAACTTGGTCTCTGCTAAAATGATATACCGATATAAGAATGAACAAACTCAGTCCTATAAAAGGTGATTTGATCCAGAAAAGTGCTGTTAAAATGCCTATGAATGAATAAGTGCAAATAAAGATTATGAAACCATATGTAGTACTATAGATACGTGCATTTTTTGCCAGAATCGGATCTAGCGCGCCATGCGGTATTCCGCCAAGAGCAATTAGTGCTAGTGCTGTATAATCCCAAAACATTATTTCTCTTTAAACATTTGCATAATTGATTCTAAGAATGGCTTTGCTGGCGCACCAGTAATCACCTGCAGCGCATTGAGGGGCCGGGTTTTAGTCAAGAATGAAGCAAAGTCGTCACCCTTTGTGTTTTGTGCAATATCTAAAAAAATTTTTGGCAGATATTGGGGCTTTTTTTGTATGATCTTTATAAGCTGTAGGTCCATCCAAGTTTCAAGTAGAGGTGACCTATATTTTGTTATTGGTTGTCCAGCCGTAAGTTTTTTGGCTGTTATTTTTGCCCAGGCACGCATATTCATAAAACCATAGCCACTAGAGGCACGGGTCATTCCTCCACGAGCCCCGATTGGAATACCCCAATCATCATTGGTGCTAGGGCGAAGTCCCATTGGGATATGCGCCTTCTCTTTTCGAATGACTTGTCCGGTAAGATTATTATTTTTGATCCATTCTAGAGAATTTCTTTCAAGATTATCCATATTTCCCGGAATTGTACCAAAATAGGTACTTTCGATGAGCAAACTTGTGTCGGTTATTGGCAACATGTATTCAAAATATAATCCTGCATCCTCTGTTCTCATATTTGTCATTAGAAGTGCGATATCCGTAGCAAAATCGTGCTCACATTTAATTTCTATTCCTACGAAACTTTGATAGGCGCGAAAACGATTTGTGCCGGGGGGACGGCTATCGAATACATACTTTGCTGAAGGTTTCGAACCTATAGTTTCATTGTTGAGAAAACACTGGGGATGGCGCTCAATAACCTTCTTGCATTTTTCGAAAAAGGCGCGACCCGAAATTCTATAATAGTGCCAATTTTTGCCGGTCTGTGTTACACTTTTGCTTTCTGAAGAGACCACCCATTTTGAGTACTGGCTTGTTCCGGGCAAGAAATTTGAGTGGTCACGGTCGGACCAAAAGCTGTATGTACGATCATCTCGGGAATCGATATTGGGGTCACTAACAACAACTGAGCCAGGTAGCCTCGGATACTTCGAAAGCTCACTTGCTAACGATAGTCCTGCAACACCACCACCTACGATATGTATCCAGACCATCAAATAAATCTATCCTTCAATATTGGCTCCCGGATATCCTTTCAGAGCCTCATGTAAAGTACTATTGTGGCCTGTTGTGTAGCGGCGTAATGATGGAGCGGCAGAGCATACAAAGCTTGAAACTATCAGCTCGATTAATTTTTCCATTTTAGTTGTATAAATACGGCCGCCCCAGACGTTGAACCCAGACTTCCGAATCTTGGCTCCAATCTTTTGATAAACTCGGCCGGCTACCAACACCACGAATCGCACTCGAAAGCTCAGAAATGGAAGGCCAATGAAGCCTGAAGCATAATATTTCTCTGCTAAAATAAGCAATCGTTCCACAGCGTTTTGTAAAAGGATTACTTGTTCTTGCGAGGGGGATAAGATCTCAGCGGGCTTACAACTATTCACCCATGTTGCTGGCAGGTAGCGGCGTCCAATTTTTGCATCATCACTGACATCACGAGCAATATTGGTTAATTGCATTGCAATGCCCAAGTCGATTGCATGTGCTAATGCCCTTGGATCTTCTACTTTGAGAATATTGCACATCATCAAACCCACCGTGCCTGCTACTCGGTAACAATATTGTATTAGTTCTTTTTCGTCTGATACGGCTACCGGTTGGGTATCGCTTCTTACGCCTAATAACAAATGAGTAAATATTTCAGCGTCGACAGCTGGAGTAATCGACGTCAGATGATCAACGTATTCATTGGTAACGTCTTTTGCCTGCATTCTTTCAATTACGTGAGTGAGCTGCTCGAACGATTTATTGTTTGAAACACCTTCGTCAGCTATGTCGTCTACTTTCCTACACAATGCATAGAGTGCTGACACTGACTGAAAATCCTTGCCGCCTAGCCAGTAACTGGCAAAATAAAATGAACTTGCGTGGGTGCGAAAAATATTTTCGTTAATTGCTTCATTCATTTTCTAATTTGACCGAGGTATCATTTTATCTACCACCTTTGCGGAGCTTATGACTCCTGGTAATCCTGCCCCCGGGTGGGTTCCGGCTCCCACTAAAAATAAATTCTTCGGACCCTCAGCTTTATTATGAAATCGAAACCAAGCAGATTGCTTAAATGTTGGCGCTATAGAAAATCCACTCCCAAAAGCAGTGAGATAATTCTCTTTAAAATCCACTGGTGTCATAAAAAAAGTCGAGCAAATCGTTGATGTTAGGCCGGGAAGAATAGTGTTACCAAGCGCGCTAACAATCCTTTTTTGGAGAAGTGGCCCCTCGATTTCCCAGTCTACTGAACCAAGAAGATTTGGGACAGGACACAGAACGTAGAATGAATCGCAACCTTCAGGCGCAAAACTAGGATCTGTAGCTGTAGGACGATGTAGATAAAGTGAAAAATCATCCGCTAAAATTTTGCGATCAAAAATATCCTTCAATAACTCCTTGTAGCGAGCTCCCATCCAAATAGTATGATGCGCCACATTTGAATAAGTCCGACGTGTCCCGAAGTATAATACGTAAAGACCCATCGAAACTTTCGATAATCTCTGCTTAACGCGTGCTGTTATTGATTGGTCTCCCGTTGATATCATGCTGCTATACATGTGCATGGGGTCAGCATTTGAAACGATTATATCCGCGCTAATTTTACGACCTGAGTCAATTATAACACCTTTGGTTTTCTTATTTTTAACTATAATTTTTTCAATCGTAGAGTTGGTGGTTATTTTTATGCCCTCTTCGGTCATCAATTTTTTAAAAGCTTGTACTAATGCACCCGTGCCTCCGATCGGAAAATAAATACCCCATTTGCGCTCTAGAAAATGGATCAGTGAATAAATACACGTTGTATCAAATGGGTTTCCACCAAGAAGAAGTGGTTGTATGGAGAACGCTTGGCGTAATTTTTCATTTTTAAGATAGGTGCTCACTAACTGCCAAACTGTCTTGTAGCACTTAAGTTTTACTAGCGTGGGTGTCGTCTTAAACAGCAAACTAAATTCATGGAATGGTTGGTCAGATAATTCGTCAAAAGCAACCTCAAATATATTCTGTGAATGTTTGAGAAGCTCCAGATATCCCTGAGTATCACTTGGCTCAAATTTTGATATCTCGGAGAGTGTGTCCTCTAATGTCCCACCATAATCAAACTGTGTTCCATCAGGAAAATAAAAACGATACCAAGGATCGACAGGTACAAGGGTGATATAATCCGACAGTTTTTTTCCGAAGAGACTGAAAAGTTCCTCAAATAAAAATGGGGCAGTTATTACCGTAGGGCCGGCATCATGTGTGAAACCATCTAATGTAAAAACTTGGGCTCTGCCGCCGATTTCTGCTCTGCGTTCAAAAAGCTCAACATTATAGCCCTTTGCCCTAAGCCTTAAAGATGCAGCTATACCGCCAAAACCTCCGCCGATTACAATAGCGTCTTTCATATTCTTTTAGTTAGAAAATGACAGTACCGCGTCAAGGTATCATGACATGATGAAGGCAATAACTCGGCTTCACTGAGTGCTAATTGCAATAATTCATTTAATCGTTCTGTAGATCGATTTATTGCATCCTTAGTGACGCTACCTTCACCGAAAATTAACACCGCATTCAATCGGACTTGATCGTCCCCAATGCTTTGGTCCTGGTCAATGTCATTTATGTCATCGGCTATTTGGTATGCTATCGCATAATAATTCAACGCGCGTCTGCATGCTTCAATCTTGTCGTTATGACCGGCAACGATCAAAGGCAATTCCATTGGCATGCTCAATAGAGGTCCTGACTTGGCGGCCGCTATTTTTTCATAAACATTCAAATTTTTGGGCTTATGCACCTGTGCATAGAGATCTGCGGATTGTCCATAAATAGTTCGTGATACGCTACTGTGGACGTTTTGTATAAAATTTGCCGAGTTATTACTTTTTTTGAGGCTCGCGCCGGCAGCATAGGCGGCTGATATTAAGAGGTCCCCAACACAAATCGCAATTGGTTCCCCGAATTTTGCCCATACACTGGGTGCTCCCCTCCGCATTTCATCCCTGTCTTGCAAATCGTCATGTACTAGAGATGCATTGTGGAGTAATTCAACTGTTGCACCTATTGCGATTGTATCATCTAAATCGAGGTCCAGAGCAAAACTAGTATCGATAGCTAGCCGCGCTCGGATTCTTCTGCCTTCACCGTTGAGATGATAGTGTACGGCGTTTTTTATATCCGAATGCAAGTCATCAGCGCATGACACAAGATCAAGCATTTTGCTTTCAATACCGGATAAAGCAGATATTCTTTTATCCGTATCGAATACATTAGTAACGGAATGGCGCAAGGCATGACGCATTATAAAGCCATAAAGCTCCGGGCTGGCTTAGGAAAAGCCAGCCCGGATTAGTTAGGTTTAAGTGCCTTATTTACTTCTTGGACGAAGTGGCTGCCCAGATCGATCCGGTAGCCGCCGCCCAGATTACAACCCCAAATGCGATCTTGTTAACAAAATCCGCGAGGTTATAAATTATGTTGAGGCTGGCTGGATCACCCAAGCCGGCATATCCGTAGATATATCCGAGTGGGTATATCGCCCAACCAACGGTGACAATTATACGCAATGCAGAGAAGCATTGCTGGCTAGCCGCCGTGCCTTTGCTTGCGTTGATCTGGCTAGCTTCACCTGCGAAGACTTCGTAGATGATATAAAGCCAACCAGCCATGCCAACGGCAAATCCACCCCAAACGCTAACAGCGCCTATCTCACCGAGATAGCCAGCTACCAGCATGACAAGTGAAGCTATAAGCAAACGCCAGAACACTGAAGCTGCAACAAGTGTGATTGCTGCAAGTATGAGATAGAACTCAATAATCTGCAGCGGCACTGTTAGTAACCAATCAACATATCTGAACACGGTCGGGCTTGCGCCAGTATTGACCCAAACCTCCCGCATATAAAAATAATGGATGGCCGCAATACCCGTAACCATCGCGGCTACAGTCAAAGAAGTCTTCCACTTACCTTCGGCCCGATCTCTTTCTACCCAAAAGAAAAAGGTTGCTGCCACCATAGCAGCCGAAATAATCCAAAACGATACCCCTACTAAATCTGCGGGG
>MDTC01061600.1_pt1 | contig 10814 bp, 7 predicted proteins | sample 811181 | NCBI WGS metagenome assembly MDTC01 (sample SAMN05326644, study PRJNA326480) | marine metagenome | isolation source: seawater | place: Pacific Ocean: North | collected 2011 | reverse complement strand
TTTGGATTTGGATAAAAAGCTCCAACCTGAAAGCTATTATATGTTGTCGAGCCGTCTCTAATAAGCTCCTCCATTATATAGGTTGCGTTAGTCCCTGTATTGATTTCATCTTGGCCGTCTGGCCATAGTATGGTGGGCAAGTATTCACAACTACCGTTATTTAGGTTAGCATCCAAAAAAAAATTAACTGCCTCTGGATTTATGCAACCTTCTATGCATGTAGGAAAATCTCCAAGAATCTCTTCAAATTGTATGGGATAACTTTTTATACAGACAATAGGGTTATTATCTACATTAAGACTAGTCATTGACTCTGGAATATCGGGTAAATAAAATAAGTCATTGTTTTGTATTCTTAAAACTTCTATAGATTCTGGCAAAAGATCAACCTCACTTATTTGGTTACCATAACAAAGAACTTGTTCAACCTTGTTGGGAAAAGCAGGTAGCGATGTTAAATTATTATAAGCACAAAACAAAATCTCCAGACTATCGGGTAACATGGGGAGGCTTGTGAGATCATTAAAGCAGAGCTTGAGGCTCTTAATGCTTACTGGCAATTGTCCCAAGGAGTTAAGCGAATTGTGACGCAAGTCTATATTAACGATGTTTGGGGGGAGCTCAAAAACTTCTACAAGACTATTCCACTTTGCATAAAGGGTTGTAATATGGTCCGGAAGCGACGGAAAAGACTGTATATGATTATTTTCACAGGACAAATATTCTAAGTTGCAAAACAACTCTATTCCATCTATATTTTCTATGCCTAGATTGTCAAGGTTCAACTCGGTGATTGTTGAAGCCACCTCAGCATCAATAATTCCATCTTGGATTAGGTTAGGAAAGCTTTCATCCAAATAATTAAAAAATATAGTGTCTTGGCTGCTCTCAATTGTTATGTTTATGTCTATCGGAGGGTCTGTGCTTTCCTCTAATTCTATAACAACAAGGAGTGAATCTAATTGAATCAGAACAGAAGTCGGGTAGTCTGCACAGTTTGGATAAAGAGTCATAATAGAATCTATCTGGGACTGTGCGTCTTGAGCAAAAGTGTTAGCTTGAAAACAAAATACGAAGAGATATATAAGCTTTTTCATCCTATTAGGGTTAGATTATTACAAATTTAAGGATAAAAAAGGTTCGCAAAAAAAAAGCCCTCATAAAAAAACTAAAAACTGTTAATTGTTCATTGTTTTTTTGAGATTATGTTGATTTGATGCTTAATTTAGACTCATTTCGTGCTTGATTTGACTTATCTTTATTTTCATCTTCTCTATTTCCTGTTGAAATTCGTCGTTCTTTTCTATTTTTCCCTGAACCGAAAAGTAAAACTTTATCTTAGGTTCAGTTCCTGAGGGACGCGCTGTAACTCTTGTTCCTTTTTGAGTAATAAACTGTAAAACATTCGATGGAGGTAGGGCTGTTTTTTCTGAGTCAAGAAAATCTATTATATTAATAACTCTTTCTCCTAAAAGTTTTTTTGGGGGGGTATTTCTGAGCTCTTGCATCATTTCTTCTATTTCTTTCTTTCCATTTCGCCCCTTTTTGGTTATGGACAATAACTCTTCGTAATAAAGACCATGCTCTAAATACATTTCCATCATTATGTCAAAAAAACTTTTTCCTTGGTTTTTTGCCCAAGCCAACATTTCTGCAATTAGCACGCAGGAAATTACAGCGTCTTTGTCGCGCACAAAATCTCCCGCTAAGTAACCATAACTTTCCTCCCCCCCCCCAATAAAGACCTCTTTTCCTTGTTTTTCTTTAATTAAGGACGCAATGTGTTTGAAACCTGTAAGAGTGTTATAAGACTTTACTCCACTTGCTTTAGCTAAAGCATCTATTAAATATGTGGTCACAACCGTGGATACAACAAATTGGTTTCCGTCTAATTTTCCTCTCTCTTTCCACTTAAGTAACAAATAGTTTACAAGCAATGAACAAGTCTGGTTTCCGTTCAAAAGAACAAATTCTCCTTGATTGTTAGGCACGGCTATCCCGACGCGGTCAGCGTCAGGATCTGTTCCCATAACAAGAGCCGCTCCTTCTTTTTTCCCAAGCTCTATTGCTAACTTAAGAGCTTCTGGCTCTTCTGGGTTTGGGGATTGAACAGTTGGGAAGTTTCCGTTAATTTCATCTTGAGAGGTGACCGTTATTACTTTTTTAAAACCAAACTCCTTAAGAGCTTTTGGGACTATTACTGAACCAGCTCCATGAATTCCGGTAAAAACAATGGGTATGTTGGCTTGATCAAAAATATCGGAGGGGGATAGGCAGAGGGTTTTGATTTTATTAATATAAGCTATATCCATTTCTTCACCTAAAATATGTATTAAATCTAGATTTGGTTGAAGCTTTACTTGGTCTATCTTAAGATTATCAACCTTGTTTATTAGTTCCTTATCAAAAGGGCTAACAATTTGGGCTCCGTCCTCACCATAAACCTTAAACCCGTTATATTCTTTTGGATTGTGAGATGCTGTTATAACTATACCCCCCTGGCAGCCTAGTTTGCGTACTGAGAAAGATAGCTCTGGTGTGGGTCTAAGGGCTCTAAACAAATGAACATGGATGTCATTCGAGGAAAGAACGTCAGCCACTCTCTGTGCATAAAGAGGTGAATTGTTCCTGCTGTCATAAGCAACTGCTACGGATATTTTTTGATTTGGATATGACTCTGTTAACGCCATTGCTAGTGCTTGTGTTGCCTTACCTATAGTATAAACGTTTATTCGATTTGTGCCAACCCCCATGATTCCTCGCATTCCTCCCGTTCCAAAGTCAAGATTCTTGTGAAAAGCTTCTATTAAAGCTTCTCCACCATTTTCTATAAGTTCTGCTACCTGATTTCTTGTATCCTGATCATAATTTTTTGACAACCATTTTTTAGCAGAATCAATTGCTTTATTTTCTAACATCATAACGCTTCTTTGTTTTTATAAACTACATTTAATATTATCCCCAAAAGTAAAAGTAAAACACCAAAAATGCTGATTACAGAATATGTTTCTCCAAAAAAGAAATAACCATATAAAAAAGCGAATAGTACACCTATGTACTTATAACTCATAATATTTCCAGCCAAATCTCCCTGAATTCCCTTAGTCATAAAAATTTGTGCTAACTGGGTTAGAAGACCCAAAAAAAGTAAAAAAATCCAATCCCACCCTTTTGGGGAAACCCATTGGAAATAAGTAAAAAACCCGGTTATTGGTGTAGCTATGAGAGGAAAATAAAAAACGACAACTAAAGGATTTTCAGTCTCCCTTAAAAATCGAATACAATTATATGCCAACCCTGAAAAACAAGCAGAAAGCACTCCTAAAGCTACAAAATTTAAGGAAATTCTTCCCGACAAATCAAAGCCCTTCAACATTATCACTCCTAAAAAAGCAATTAAAAAAAACCCCCACTGTCTTTGCTTAACCTTCTCTTTTAATAACCAAATAGCGAAAATTGAAGTAAAAACGGGAGATAGGTATTGAATCGTCACTGCTCCAGCTAATGGGAGATTTTGAAGGGTAACGAAAAATAAGCTAAGCGCTAAAGTTCCAAGAAATCCTCGGGCAAAAAGAACCTTTCTGTTTAGGCCCAATATAGCAACTTTCCTTTTTTTGAGAGTAAAAAAACAAAGGATAAGAGAAATAAAAGAGCGAAAAAAAACTAGCTCGAAAACCGGAATATGAGGAAGAGCTTTTACACAAATATGCATTAAAGAAAAAGCAAAAGATGAAATTATCATAAAACGTGCCGCACTGTTCATTTACTTTTTTAACAAATATAATATAGTATAAGCTATTTTTAATCTGTTATTGTACATATTTTAAGCTTAAATCTTCGCAAGACGGTAATCAAATTTTAATATATTAGCTATTATTCGTAAACCTGAATTATGACTCCTAAATCTGAAAAAAAACTCTTTCTATTTGACGCTTTTGCTCTTATATATAGAGCCTATTTTGCTTTTGCTAAAAACCCTCGAATCAACTCAAAAGGACAAGATACTTCAGCTATTTTAGGGCTAATCAACACGCTCATGGATGTTCAAATGAAAGAGCAGCCTACACATTGGGCTATTTGTTTTGACACGTCCGAACCTACAGAAAGGCATCTTGAGTATAAAGAGTATAAAGCTCAGAGAGAGGCTATGCCTGAAGGAATTTCTACTGCTTTACCGTTCATTTTTGATTTATTGGATGCCTTGAATATTCCAGTTATTTCAAAACCTGGATTTGAAGCAGATGATATTATTGGTACGCTAGCAAAAAAGGCTGAAAAAGAGGGTTTTACAACTTATATGATGACTCCGGATAAAGACTTTGCACAGTTAGTATCAGACAACACTTATATGTACCGCCCACCAAGAAAGGGAGGGGGCCCAGAGGTTTGGGGTGTTTCTGAAGTTCTTGAAAAATTTCAAATCAAACGAGTAAGTCAGGTAATTGACTATCTTGGCATGATGGGTGACTCCTCAGACAATATTCCTGGGATTCCCGGTGTAGGTGATAAAACCGCAAAACACTTGCTTTCTCTTTACGACAGCATGGAAGGTTTATACCAGCATACCGAAGAACTTAAAGGCAAGCAAAAAGAAAACGTAGAAAAAAATCAGGAGTTAGCATTTTTATCAAAAAAACTTGCCACCATTAATTTAAATGTTCCCGTCACTTTTAATGCCGACAAGCTTCTTTATAAAGAAATGAATAAGGACGCTATCAAAAAATTATTTAAAGAATTGGAGTTTCGTCGGCTTTCTGAACGCTGGTTTGGGGTAAAAAAAGAGGTTTCAAAAGATTTCGTAACAGATAAAAAGGAGGGGGGGGAGTTCAGGCAGACCTTTTCAATGAAGATTCTGGAACCGACAAATTTATAAAAAGCGACTATGAGTATTTCGAAACTGTTATGCCACTCTTTAAGCTAATTGATAATCCATCGTCTTGCTTAACTCTTTTCGAACACTTAATCACTCTAAAATCTGTAGCTTTTGACTTGCAAACTTCCTCGCTAGATCCCCTAAAAGCAAGAGTTTTGGGTATTTCTTTTTCTTGCAAAAACAAAGAAGCATATTATGTACCTATTCCCTCTGGGGATAAAGAAGGGTCTAAAACCCTTTCTATTTTTAAGCCTTTATTTGAAAATATAAGAATTGAGAAAGTTTGCCAAAATATAAAATATGATCTTCACGTGCTTGCAAATTATGGTATTCGCTTAAATGGTCCTTTCTTTGATACAATGATTGCACACTATCTTCTTCAAGCTGATATGGGTCATGGTTTGTCAGTTCTTGCAGAAACGTATTTAAACTATTCTCCTATAAAACTTGAAGCTTTAGTAGGAAAAGGTAAAAGTCAAATTAATTTACTTGATCTGCCTCCCGAAAAAATTAAAGACTACGCTTGCGAATTCGCTGAGATTACTTGGAGATTAAAAGAAAGGTTTGCACCCCTACTAAAAAAGGAAGGTTTATATTCACTTTTTAAAAATGTTGAAATGCCTTTAGTTTGTGTTTTAGCTAAAATGGAGCGTGAAGGAATAAATCTTGACTGCGAAGGGTTGACTATTTTTTCTAAAGAACTTACTTCTTCTATCACTAAATTTGAAGAAGACATTTATTCCTTGGCAGGATTTGAGTTTAATATCGCTTCTCCTAAACAGTTGGGTAATGTATTATTTAATCATCTAAAACTAGACGATAAAGCTAAAAAAACAAAAACTGGGCAATTTTCAACATCTGAGGAAGTCCTGAGCAAGTTGAAAAAAAAACATCTTATTGTTGAAAAAATTTTAGATTTTCGTTCTTTACTAAAACTTCGTTCTACTTATGTCAATTCCTTGCCTGGTCTAGTAAATCCAACAACAAAAAGAATCCACAGCTCTTTTAATCAAGCGGTGGCAGCCACTGGAAGACTTAGCTCAAAAAACCCTAACCTACAAAACATACCTATTCGCACAGAAAAGGGGCGCGAGGTAAGAAAAGCTTTTGTTCCTAAAAATGACCAATACTTAATTTTGGCGGCTGATTATTCTCAAGTTGAACTTCGACTTATTGCTGATTTAAGTGGAGATCCTGTAATGGTCGATACTTTTAAAAAAGGTTTAGATATTCATACTATTACAGCATCTAAAATATTTAATATTCCAATTAATGAGGTTAGTAGAGAAATGCGATCTAATGCCAAAACTGTTAATTTTGGAATTATTTATGGTGTTTCTGCTTTTGGGTTAAGTCAACAATCTAGTTTGTCAAGAAAAGAGTCTGGAGAAATTATAAAAAATTATTTTGAAACATATCCAAAACTTAAGACATATATGGATTCTAATGTAGCTTTTGCTCGAAAATTTGGTTATGTTAAAACTGTGATGAACAGAAAAAGAATATTAAAAGATATTAATTCTAGAAATAGAGTGGTTAGAGGGCACGCCGAAAGAAATGCTGTGAATGCTCCTATTCAAGGTTCTGCGGCTGACATAATTAAGGTGGCTATGATAGATATTGATAAAAAATTAGAAAAACTTGGTTTAAAATCGAGATTACTTTTACAAGTGCATGATGAACTCGTTTTTGATGCGAAGAAAGACGAATTAGAACTTTTAAAAAATTTGGTAAAAAACTCAATGGAAGGAGCTTATTCTTCTTCTGTTCCATTAGTTGTAGATCTTGGGGTAGGTTTGAATTGGTTAGAAGCACATTAAAATATTAATCTACTTTATTACAACGTTGGTTTAAGAATAATTATATTTTTTAGGTATAGATGTGTTTTTAAGCGCATTATACCCCCCTTTTATGTTAATTAATTTTTCGTACCCTTTTGTTTTTAAAATTGAAATAAATATTACAGATCGATAGCCCCCTGCACAATGAATATAGTGAGTTTTTCTTTTATCCATATTCTCTTCTTTTTTTTTAAATAAATAATCTAAAGGAAAAGAATTGGCCCCTTTAATATGTTCAAAATTAAACTCTCTTGGTTTTCTAACGTCAATTATTTCTATGTCCCCATAAAGTTCTTCTATATCTTTTGCTTTCTTGTTTAATATTTTAGATTTTTTTCTTCCTGATTTTTTCCACGCTTCAAAGGAACCTAAAAGATAACCCCGTGAGTTATCATAACCCACTCTAGCTAATCTTTTTACAACTTCTTCTTCTCTTTTTTTTGGACAAACTATTACTATTTTCTGTTTTAAGTCTTCTACTAAGTTCCCAACCCATGGAGCAAAATCACCATCTATTCCAATGAACCAAGAGTTAGGAATATGCCCATCACTAAACTCATCAGGGCTACGAACGTCTAATATTAATGCTCCATCTTCAACTTCTTTATCAAATTCTTTTAAAGAAAGAGCTTTTGTTCCTGTAGAAATAATTGTATCTATTTCTTTGTTGGTTTTTAATGAATTCATTTGGGCATTCTTAGGAAAATATTGTGGGGAAGGAAGAATACCCTCCAAAAGCTCACTAATAAACTCTTTCTTTGTTACATCTAATCTAAGACCGTAATTTGTTTTTTTTTGACTTCCTAGACTATCAAAAGTTTCTTTACTCATATTTTTACCGCAAGCTGATCCTGCACCATGTGCAGGATAAACTATTAAATTATCATTTAATGGTAATATTTTATTGTGAAGTGAATCAAAAAGTAATCCAGCTAAATCTTCTCGACTTAATTCTGTTTTAACTGCTAAATCTGGCCTACCCACGTCTCCTATAAATAAAGTGTCTCCTGAAAATAAAGCCTTTTGCTCTTCTTCTTCATTAATAAGTAAATAACAAGTAGATTCGAGGGTGTGCCCGGGAGTATGTATAGCTTTTATTTTAATATCTCCTAAAACTAAAACCTCTCCATCTTTTAAAGTTTTAAATTTAAAGTCTGCTTTTGCCTCGGGTCCAAAAACTATCTCTGCTCCTGTTTTTTTTGCTAAATCTACATGACCTGAAACAAAGTCTGCATGAAAATGTGTTTCTAAAATATATTTAATTTTACTATTAGTTTCTTTTGCCCTTTGTATGTAGGGTTTTGTTTCCCTTAAAGGATCTATTATTAAACACTCACCTTCTGACTCAATAAAGTAAGAAGCTTCTGCTAAACATTTTGTATAAATCTGTTCTATCTTCATTTTTATATTTAATTCTTAGATAAATATATTATTTCCTTAAAAGTTATAAAAATAGACATGATTAATATAAAATAACCAAAAACATTTTTTAATTTATTTCCTTTTATGTCTCTGCTTATATAACTACCCAAAAGCATTCCTAATATAGAAAGAAAAGAAAAAAAGAAAAGAAAAGACCAAGAAATATTAAATGAATTAGACATATCTCCCATAAAGCCAACTAATGATTTTATAGTAATTATCATTAAAGAAGTACCAACCGCTTTCTGCATAGATAATCCAGAAAATAAAATAAGAGCAGGAATAATAATAAATCCCCCTCCCGCTCCAACTAATCCCGTTAATACACCAACTAATAAACCTTCTATTGTAATATTTAATATATTATTTTTTCGTTCTCTTATTATTAAATCTGTTTTTTTTAAACCAATCATAGAAAGAGAAGAAAAAAACATTATAAGAGAAAATAAAACCATTATAATTGAATTTTTACCCATAATAAATCCATTAAAATCTATTATGATGTCAGGAAGAGATGGAATAATTATTTTTCTTGTAAAATAAACACTTATAAGAGAGGGTAAAGAAAAAATAATTGATGTTTTTACATCTACGTTTCCTTGTTTGAATTTAATTATTACACCAAAAAACGATGTTATACCAACAATAAAAAGAGAATAAGAAGTTGCTAAAATAGGTTCTATTCCTATTAAGTAAACCAGAGTGGGAACAGTTAATATAGATCCTCCAGCTCCAACTATACCAAATATTACACCAATTAAAATAGGAAAAAAACAAACAATTATCTCTTTCATAGTAAAAATAAAGTAAACCTTTATAACCTTTTAAAGGTTTGCTTTCAAGAAATTCATTATTTCAGTCTTACTTTTTGGTTTTAATACTATCTCCATATTATTATTCATTATAAAATAAGAAGGAGTTTTATTAATCTTATAATCTTTACAAACAGGTGAATCATAATTTTTAAATTGGCATACATTAATCCAATTAAAATTATTTTTCACTATTTCTGATTTCCATTTTTGTTCATTCATATCTAAAGCTACACCAATTACCTCTAAACCTTTTGACTTATATTGATTATATACTGTTACAAATCCTGGAAGATCTCTCATACAGTGTGGGCAATGTGTTGCCCAAAACATAACCATTGTATATTTATTATTTTGTGCTGTGTTATTCAAGTTTATTTCTTGACCATAATTGTTTTTTATAGTAAAATCAGGTGGCTTATTTCCAACTTGTAAATTTTTAATTAACTGAGCTTTTTGCTTTAGAAGATTATTTATTTCTATTTCTCCACAAGCTTCTCCATAAAAATACTCTTCCATAATATATGTTGCAACATCTTCTAACCCGGAACCATAAAAGCCATCCAATAAATTGTATAAAGCAAACTCAAAAACTTTCTCGTTTGCTTTTGCTTTTTTCATTATATCATCAACAGCGTTATAATATCCTATTTCAGTATGACCACTATGTTTTATTATATAATCTTGAAATCGTGAAGAATACACATCAGATCTTATAAAATTTTCGTTATTAAAATCTAAATCGTTAAAATATGTTGTTTTAATTTCTGAATTTTTTGCTTTACTAGCTACTTTAGCCTTTGAAAAAAAAGTTTTTGGGTATTTATTTATTACAACTTGAATAAAATTAAATAACTCTTTTTCTTTTTTATTTATTTCATTACTCATTTCATTTACTTTAACATCATTTGCCTGAGATCTATACTGACCGCGTTGTTTTTTTAGAGATTTTATTGTCTTTTGTATTTCTACATCCTTTTTTTTGAATTCCCAGTAAGCTTTATTTTCGTTTGAAGAAATTATTTCGACACCTCTTTCTAATCTAACTTGATTAAATTGAATTTCTACTAGGGCTTCAGCATCGTTCAATATTACATCTATAATATTATTATTATTAGATAGACTTAATTTGTAATAACCTTTTTCTCTTTTCTTTTTACCAAAACTAAAAGAACCATCAGTTAAAACTTTGGTGCTGTCAATTACATATTTATATTTTCCTTCTGTACGATGTAAAAATAATTTTTTCCCTGATTGCCTTTGAATATTGAACTTACCTCTTAATTCGATATCTTTTAAAGTAGAAGAATTTACTTCTTGACCTTCTGTATTTGTACATGATACAAATACAAAAACAAATAAAATATAAGTTAAAAAATTTTTCATTTTTTTATCATTATTTAATTGAACAAAAATAAGTAAAAATTTTAAAGCACATAATTACAATATCAATTATAATATATATATAATTATTTTTTAATTTAAAAATATAAATATATGATACTTATAATATACTGTTTATAAACTGTATAATTTTATTATTAATTTTTGTTTTTATAATTTATAAAAAACGACGAACATAAATTAAAATCAGAAACACATGAAAAACAAATAATTAAAAAGATATAAACAAGTGTTGGTAAATCAAAATAATAGAAAATATTAATAGATTTCATTTATAAAAATGTTAAAAAATGTATTAATATTTAAGAATAAATAAAGTATAATTATTAATAAAAGGTAACTATAATTTTAAAAAAAAAACTATTAAAAAATAAATAAATAAATAGCAATAATATTTTATCATAATTGATTAAACAAAAAAAAAGATACAAAAAAAAAATAGTTAATAAGATAATACTGAAT
>MDTC01225165.1_pt1 | contig 10815 bp, 14 predicted proteins | sample 811181 | NCBI WGS metagenome assembly MDTC01 (sample SAMN05326644, study PRJNA326480) | marine metagenome | isolation source: seawater | place: Pacific Ocean: North | collected 2011 | reverse complement strand
GATGGGATTTCTAAAGTATTACGAGCCACAGCACCTGTAAAGGCTGGAGTTGCAACCCATGACGCTTCAATAAAAGTAACACCCGCAGTGCCACCAATAGATTCATGTCCACAGAGTTCAGCTACTCTGTGTTTGTTACCTTGCTCATCGTAAAAGACATTGCCTTTTTCATACTTCACATGATTACACATTTCTGTTTCATCTGCGGCAACATGTCCACATTTAGTACATATAGTGAAATCAACAGAACAACCCATAGACATTGCGTTCATTTGTCCACTCTCTATTTGCTTTACAAGATCTTCATGCTTTCGATCTGTGGCAACAAGAATGTCTACATATAATGAATCACCTATATCTCTAAGGACTGCATCTATAATACGACCTTTAGAAAGTTCTTCAACTTGAATATGCTCAACAAAGTTATGAGCACCAATGAAAGTCTGATAGGATTTCTTAATAACTTCTCTCGACCAAGAGTCTAGGTTGTTATTGATGAACTTATCAGTTTCAGAACTTACACGATAATCAGCATATTTACGATTGATCTTTTGACCATCTTCTTCGATTGATCCTGTTTTCGTATTTGGAGGGGTAATAGCGTCAACAGAACAAACGATTGTAGAGTGTGTAAGTAAGAATCTATCAGGAGTAAAGGGTTCACCAAGAATATCTTCTGCTTGTTTTTTTAAAGAAGCGTTGATTGTTTTTGATCCAGATGCAACTCTGACTTTATCCCATTCAAGACCATGTATTGATGGTTGGACTACATTAGCTCTTGCATATCTTAAAAATGCCATGCCTTATCCCTTAATGATGTCGGAGGGTTTAATAATAAAGAGACAGGATCGACAAACGAGTAACCTCTCGCTCTTGCCACTTCTTCTCTTGTAAACTGTAGTGCCGAGTGGGTCTTTACATTTAGGACAACAAGGCACTTCCTCATTTCGGCATTGGCGATATGTTCGGTCTTTCCTGTACCAATAAATAGCTTTCTTCATGTAATTGGAGGCCACACGACTAGCTTGCTTGTTTACTTTACGAGAGGATACAGGAACAGTACCAACACCGCCTGGGATAGTATCTTGATCATCTGAGTAGATGTTGAGATAATCACCCGAAGTATCTACTACGAGATCTTCTACAGGGTATCTTTGAGATCCATGAGGAAACTGCACATCAACCATGCCGATAGCAGGGAAAATAGCCACTACGATTCCAGACCTTGAAGGATTCCCTCCAAGAAAAGGATAAACACGCATCCCAAGTTCAAATGCTTGGGACCTACGCTGATAATCAACATATTGTGTAGATCGTTTTTGCATGATTTCAGTGCCTCCACTTTTATAGTCAGTGCTAATAAAAGGTTTATTAAAAATATTTCCTTGTTTTTTTGTCTCGTTCTCATCTGGAGATGCAGTAACGGAGTCATCAAACAGTTTATTTAGCTTTTCTCTAATCTCTTTTCGCCTTTTCCTCATCTCAATAGGAGACAAAGTTTTTATCCTCTCCAATTCTGCCATTAACTCTTTCCAACGATACTTCTTATAGCTGTCTCCATATATTTCAATCCCCGCATTTAAACTTTGCATATCGTTTATTTTCCATTGCATATGGAACTCTTCAGCAACTGCTTGTCTTTCTTCTGGAGTGTATTCCTTACCTGTTGACTCGTCAACTCCGTCAACAAACGCTTCAAAGAACTTATCTTTACGATCATTCCAAAACAACCTCACCCTATCTTTAACTTTTTTAGAGACTTGATCCTCTTTTTCTTCATAGCGATCTGTGTCTCTCCTGTTTTCTTTGCTTATAGTGTAGAGGTCTACGAAAGAATCTGACATATACTCTCTTAGTAAATCTTTCATTTCATCAGATAATGGATTAGGACATTCTTCTCCGGGACCGAGTTTTCGATCTCCTTTACCCTTTGCATTATTAACAGATCCGCCTGGACAATAATCGTCATCCAAAAGTTCTGCCATATCCCCAAAAGGTCCGCTCGACCCACCTATAACTTGTTTGAAGTCCTCATTCCCTAAGTTTTCTGTAACAGATCTTATCTCTCGCTTAACATCTTCCGGACTAGAACCACCCTCTGAAAGTTTAGCTATTGCATCATCCCAAGCTTTAGACCCTGTTTGTCTCGCTAGTTCTAATACATTGTCAGGCACATCGTTATATTGTGGGGGGTCTGTTTTAATGACTCCCTCACCCTCAATCATTCGTACTACATTTAAAGCTGATTGAGTTGCCTTTAAGTTTGCTAATCTTCCCTGTAGTTTATCTTCTGTTTCTTCATCAATGTCCATATCTGCGAGTAAGCCAACAATTTCGTCTATACTCTCATCAATATTTTTGACCATTTGATTTCTTTGGTCTTTGTCCATTTCACGAAATCGTTCAGATTGTGCTCTTCGTACTTGTTCAAGGTGTTGTTTTCTATCATCGTCATCCATAGACATGGGTCTGAGTTCTTTGACCCCAAACTCTGGATCTTCCACGATTCCGTTTTTTGCATTTTGCAATGAGAGATAAGTACCTAGATTTTGTGCATATGCCTTTTGAACAGACTCATAGTCATTCACATCTTTAAGAGTGGCCTGTGCGTCTTTTTTCATAGAATCTAGCTTAGACTTAGCATCTTTAACTTTCTCTTTCTGCGTGTTCATTTCTTCTATGATTTCATCAAAGCTAGGAAGGTCTTTACCCTCTGTACCTGTTGATTTGAAAGGGAATGATTGATCGTCCCATAACTCTTGTAATGATTTATCATTTTCATACTCCTTTACTTTATCCCCTCTCTCTTTAGGACTCAAACCTCTGAGTTCTTTCACTATCTCATCTAACTTTCTTCCTCTTGCATTTTCTTCTTCAAACTTATTCCCTAACGAGTTCACCTTATCTTTTTGTTTCTGTAACTTTTCCTTAAGAGAATCAAGACTCTCTGGAGGAGTTGGCGGTCCGTCTTTTTCGTAGGCTTTAAGTTCACCATCGAGATAGGATTTTAATCCATTCAACCCTTTTTCTCTTAGTGCCTTATTAATAGCTTTCGCTCCTGTGCCATAAAACTCCATCATGGTTTTAACTTGAGATTCATTGAGATCATCAAGTGCATCTACAGAGTCATTTATGCGGTTTCTTATCGTCTTAGTTTCTTTGCGAGTAGAGGCCAAAGGATCTTTTTCCCTTAACTCTTTGATTCTTTCCTCAAGTTCTGCTTTTGCTTCTTCCTCAATAGTATCTTCAAGGATCTCTTCTAACTCCTTGATCTTTTTTGAGACACCCTCTGGATCAAGAGCGTCTTTAAAAGACCTCTCAAGACGATCTTTAATCTCTTCTTTTTGAACATAAGAGGGTTGTTCAGAGAGAGGTGCGGCAGGAATTGGGTCTACTTTAGGTAATGGGGGTGGAAGTTTCTTTTTTAATGCTTCTTCTACCTTTTCATCATCTACAAATTCGATGTCGCTTTCATCTAGTTCTTCAGGCTCTTCTGATTCACTACTATCTGCTTGCTCCCCACGCTCCTTCTCCCTTGTATCTAGGACTTCTTTTGTTTCAGAGACATCCTTTTTAGGAACTTCAGACAGTTTCTCTACATCAACCTTTTCCTTATCTTCTTTGGATAAAGTCTCATCAAGTTGTTTCTTTATTCTCGGACCTCTAGGAACGCCCTTATCGCTTCTTGTCTTTCTAGGCTTCTTTTTCTTTGGTGTTTCCTCTTGTACTTCTTCCTGTTCTTCTTCCTGTTCTTCTTCCTGTTCTTCTTCTTGTTCTTCTTCTTGTTCTTCTTCTTGATCTATTGCTTCATGTGCTTCAAGAGCCGCCGCCAGAGCAGACTTCAATGCCTTTTCTACGATTAAGGGTAGGTTATTAAACTCTAGTTGATCCCCTTGATCTAATAGCTTTTTAATAATGTCTACTTGATCTTCGTTAAAGGTGGCACTTGGTGAGTAATTAACTGTTGGTTGGTTATCTTTCTTTGGTTGATCGTTGGAGTCACTGCTAGGTTGATTGTTGTCTGACCCTCTAGCTTTTTCCATTGCATCATTAAAGTCTTTTTTGGCTTTAGGGTGTTTACGACTAAGAGCATAATTAAACGACATTTCTTTGTTCGTTTTCGTACTCTTATACTTACGATCTTTTAGTCTTTCCTTTACCTTCTTGACTAACTTTTGTTCTTCTTTTTGCTTCTTCTTTCCCTCTGGAGTAAGTTTCTGCTTCTTCTTTGGTTTCTTAGTTGTAGGCTGTCGAGAGCCGTCTTCGTTTACTGGAGTATTAGCAGACAGTTTTGTAAGGAGATGGTTAGATTTCTTCAACTCATCTCTTAATGTAGATAGCATTTTAAGAGTCATGTCTTATCCTTTAGACCTAAGATACTTTAAAGCCAATCGGAAAGCCATTTTTTGACTTCTGCGAGAAAGATCAGGATCACCCTCATCTCCACGACCTACGCCTTGCAAATCTGGATCATCACTCATCTCTACTCTATTTTTACGAAGATCTTTACGAGGGGGTTTTTTCTTTGGTGCTTTGCGTATCAACTTTTGAGCGGCGTCATCTTCTTTTTCTGCTTGAGTCTTAGTTGCAAGCCTAATGTAAGCACTAGCAATACGCTTAATACTCGCCATTTTGCGAACATCGAAACAATCAGGAGCAAAACTCTTTCTCATTTGTCTAAGTGCCTGTGCGATCATTAAGTATGCTTCATCAGCGTCTGTACCGTCTTTAGTGTCCAACCAAACACCTTGTAAGTTTCTAACATCTTGTGCTTTCCCATCAAGGAGTTCTCTATACTTTAACTCCTTGTCTAAAGACACTGCTTCTTCAAAAAGAGCTTCTATAGTGAGAAAATGCTTGCGAATACAGTCCGGACACCTCTTGCGAGGTTGATTTAAATGTTCCTCTAAAAGAGCAATCTGTTTACAAATCTCTCTAAGGTTATATAAAGGACTCATAATAGGTAATAGCCCCATATCTCTTTCATTCGTACTCATACTAGAACTCCTTTTCTACAGATACCTAAAGTAATAATATAAAGAAACTATTGAACAGTTACTCTTCATTTCATAGGTGTGAACCTAATAACTTCTAAAAGGAGAACAAAAATGAAATACCAGGTGATGCTAAATAACTCCCAAGTCCTCTCAACACATAAGAATCGTAAACTTGCAGAGAGAGCGTTAAACCGATGGATGCGAAAGCATGATGCAGAGCGTCAAGCCCACAATCGAATGATCAGTTGGGTTGACCCAAAGCTCGTTCGCAATGTGAGTGGGATCTATCACATTAGGTCTGTAGGATAACCAAAGGAAAAAAGGTGTAAGGAAATGATCAAGTACATTTTTATTCAAGAAGAATACGGATATAGACATTGGGTAGGTCAAGTACCTTCCGATATGACCATCGAACAACTTATTGATTGGTGGGAATCACTACCTAGTGTAAGACCATTATTCTTCAATCCAAATGGTGGTTTCCCTATGCCACTACATGAAGTTGAAGATGTAGCACATGACGATGCAGAGGTTGCTACTTGGTCATGGACTGACGATCAAGGTGAAAAGCACATTCTTAACCGCGATACTGTGGTCGCTTTCTTTCATACACATGAAGATGATGACTCATATATGAAAGTTGTTGGTGGTGGCCACCATTACCACGCTGGATATGGTTCATTTGATCCAGATGATGACTTTGAAGATGATGACGATGAGTTAGAACCACTAACTCTTAAAGATATTCAACACATCAAAGATACAAATCCTCATTCCTATGACATTCTTTCAAAAGCACTAGAAGCACAAAAAAGGGAGTGAAAAATGGATACTATAGTTCTTGTTCCAAGTTTTTGGGTGTTGCCTTACCTTATAGGTATGGGAATCGGGTTCTATTTCATGTCTAATGTGAAAAATAACTTAGGTATAGTGTTCACACTAACTATATCTTATTTATTAGCTTTGACGATAGGATTAAGGCTTTATTATGGATCTTAACCTTTATTACATCATACTGATTTCTATACTGCTAACTTCTTTTGGTATTGGATTATTTTATTCCACCACAAAAGCTAGATACTTCGCCTATGTAGGTGTCGTTGCTTATATTCTAGGTTTGTTAGGTGGTGCATATTATGGCTAGTATATTCACACAGATCAAAGAGGGTAGGAGGTGTTGGAATGATGAAGGCATTAGCATTATCCAAAAGAGACTTGAAAAAGAAGACAGTCGTGCAAAGTTTATTGACTTGAAAAGTCTTTTAGAAGAAAGCCTTTGTGCAGTCGGTTTTGAAAAGAAGTACCGATTAGGTAGTTCTACTTGTGAGTGGGTATTAAAGGCAGGTGGTTGGGAACCAGTCGTGCGTTTAAGTTTTAATCACCATGATTCATCAATATACTTTTCAATAAATGGGAAGACTCGTGTGTTAAGAGATTTCTTTCCGTTATGGGGAATATTGAGAAAAAGCTATTTAGAAAGTAAGGTTGAAATTGAAAAATAAAAAAACCAAAAACAAGAAAACGATTTACTTACCCGACACTATTATCGAAGAGTTAGAAGCAGAAGCCAAGCGTCAAGATAGAACGATCTCTTGGTTAATCAAGAGATCTTGGTTGGAGTCTCGCAAGAAGATTAAAGAGTATCCAGAAGTCTGCAAATGATTGGAGTGTCCATGCACACAGAGATTAGGAATGGTGAGAGGGTTTGGACAAAAGAATCTGTAAACACCATCTTAGAGTGTGCTTATGGAAGCAAACTGAGTGAGATGGTCATTTATAAGCAAATAAAAAAGTTGCTTGAAGAATCTCTCCTAGAAGTAGGTATTGGATGTAATCACTATGACAATTTGAGTACATGGGAACTAAAGACAGACACATGGAGTTGTTATATCAAACTTATAAAGCCTATAGACAGTTCATGTCTTATACTCATTGATCTCGACAAATACTCCGTATCAGATTTAATCTACTTATGGGATAATATAAGAAGTAGTTGGAAAGTTAGACATTCCTCCAAGCAATCCTAATACGATCAAAGAGAAGTCTAGGGTCTTCTATTTTTTCAATCAGACCATGATGCCCTTTAACTATCACAACTCCATCTAAGGTGATATACAAGAACATCTTAGAACCTATTCTAAATGACCTATTACCAAAGTTTTTTAAGCCACACTCACTTAGGGCATTGGTTAGTATTATAGCATTCATATATTTGTTTGCGTTAGAACTAACTTTCTTTAGTTCATTCAGACCATACAAAGACCACTCACGCCGACCATTAACTTTTTCTGTGAGTGTCCTCATCTCTAATATACCTCAACTTCTGTTCATACTCTAAATCAGAAAAAACTTCGCTTAGAGTATTTTGCATTTCTATCGGTGTAGATAAAATGATTTTTTTTGCAATCGAGTCGATATGGCTTAGTAAACTTGAAGATCCAGAGACTCTGGCATAAGTATATGAAAAAATAGCTTGATCAATGTTCATTGTTGTACTCCTTTACATTACTTATATGAATTCACTCCCAAAAGTCTTAACACCTTCCTTTGAAAACTCTCTAGCAATCAAATATTCACTCAACACGCTGTTTAAATAAGAGATCCTTTCGTCTACATATTCATATTCTCCGTTTTTTTCTTTCCAAGAGCGATAAAAAGAGATCATCTTCTCATACGCTTGGATCGAAATATTTAGTTCTTCAATGTTTGATATGTCGAGAGTATACCTAAGTAAAGTTTTTGTCATTACGGTTCCTTTAATAGTTGTTAAATGACTAAGTTTTTGTTGTCTATCAGACCTCAAAAAATTGCCTTGAAAGGAGCAACCATGAGATACCTATTTCTTCTTCTAACTTTCACCATCTCCTGTGGTGATGATTCTGCTAAACCAAAAAGACAAAAAGATGATCAAGATACAGTCTTAGACCTATCAATCGAAGACGATATGACCTTCGAAGATATGGATTTAGAGGGGGAAGATCTTGGTACACCTTGTTCTCCTTTAGATTGCAGAAGAGATGAACTTATCAACATGATACAAGTAAAAAGAGAATATGAGTACGCTTCTCTTGGGGGTTTTGAACTTGAACCACAACCTTTTGAGTTTAGGAACGATATGGGGAACTAATTTATAAACTTTTTATATCTTACCCCTGTTCAAGACAGGAGTAAGATATGAGATACGCAAACACACCTCAAGAAGACAAGAAAATATTATCTTTTCAACGCAAAGCGGTGACTGCCTTTAAGCGTTTGATTAAAGAGTTGAGAAGTTATGGGGCTCAAGCCAAGTCTCAACACAAGGGTAGGGGTAAGGTTGTTTTAAACAAAAGAAAAAGGCATATAGTTAAGAGTATTAAAAACTTACCCGAAATAAATAGTTTCTTAAATACTTATGTAGGCACTGATGAAGTGAGCGATAAAGCCTATTCTTGGAGAAATACAACAATATACCTCATAAGAGATTACCTTGCTGGTGCGAAAAACTTAAGGGAGGTTTCTTCTTCATTTGAATCGAACTCTGTTCGTCATTTCAAGGCATTAGAACTACATAAAAAACAGAGGAATGTTAGAGATTCAATCCCTGTAGAGTTGAGGGCTTTTCTTCCAGATACAATCGTAGTCGATGTAGATGAAGATGGGAACATCAAAAAAATCAACGATATGTTTGGGAACAAAACTTACACTTTATCAGAGAAGATAAAAGTCCAAAATAAACTCATTCGTAAGTACAACACCATCGTGAAGAAAGTACAAAAAGACCTAAAATCGAGAGATGAAATGATTAGGCTCTCAGCTGTAATAACTTCGGTGATTATGGAAACAGGTATTAGACCAGGAAAGATAGGTAATGGGTGTTTGGAAATAGTAGATGGTAAAAAAGTGCCAATAGAAACATTCGGTGCAATAACACTAAACACTTCTCATGTAGAATTTGTTCGTGAAAACTTCGCTGAGTTAAAGTTCAAAGGAAAGATGGGTACTGTAAATACTGCTTCTATCTCAGATAAGAACATCATAAAGATCCTTAAAGACTATGTGAAAAACGCATTAGATAAAGGTTCTGATTACATCTTCGTTAATGAAGAAGGAGTTCAATACAACTACTCAGACCTCGTTGATTACTTCAGGACAAACTTTAGAGGATTTAAGATTACTGACTTTAGAAAGTTGAGGGCAACTCAGGTAGTGTTTGATGGGCTAAAAGAAGAACGAGATGAAATGCTTCGTCAGATTAAGTTGATTGCAGAAGAGGAAACTGAAGAACTTACTCAAAAAGTGGTTTCTATCATTGCAGAAACTATCAATAAAGCACACGAAAGAGCTCAAGTTGCATTGAGCCACGATAAAAGTACAACAACGAAAAAGTCATATATAAACCCTCAAGTTTTACTTAGGTTTCTCAGTACATCAAGCGTTCAACACACTCTTAAAGACTGTATTACATCGGGTAAGACAAAACTAAAATTCGACCCAATGGTATTTGTTAGGGAAGCAAAGAAAGTGGCCAGTTCAAGGGTTATACTTTCTTCGGGTCGAAGTCTTGAAACCCTTGAATCTCTTATAGACATATTAAGACACATTTTCGATGAAGATGGTAATATGTGAAAGAACAAACAAAGGGGGTCTAAGATGACTAATATAAATGGTATCTCTAACACCAACTCTCGTAAAAAAAGCAAAAATGAATTTGGGGGTGGGAATGAGGCTTCATCCTATATCCCACTGACAGAAATAGAGCAAGAGTTCATATCTCGATTAGTGGAATCTGGTGATATTGTAGTAGTGTTACATGGTTGGGGAGTTGTTTACCCTAAAGTATCTTTCGGTGATAAAGTTCTCCACGCCCAAATAAAGTTTCTTTTCGACAAAGCACCACCACCACCTGGTATCTCAGTTCCATTTTTTGATATGGAGTTAAAGACACAATCGGGCATTTCACTATATAGGCAAAAAATGCCTACCTCTTATGATAACACGCCTATTATTGTATCTAACGAGGTGGAACTTGAAATGGTATGGGATATATCTTTGAAGTACATTGATCCGAAGTTAATCAAACTCTTAATGCCATCGGTTATTGGATATACAAGTAGACTTGAAGACAGAGACACCCATGACATAACTGTAACGGGCAATATGCGTCTTAGTAAAGACCTCACTAGAAAAGCATACGATATGCACGAGAACGAGTTGAAGATGAAACAATATGATGAAAAAAGATTAAGGGAATCACTCAAAAAAGTTTAAAGAAAGATTCGATATGGGTGCTTAGACCACACAGATTTCTTTGCTTGTGCTGGTAGTCCATCAATTTTGATCGCTTTATCTTTATCTAATCGGTAGACATTTTTATCTGGTAAGACTTCATAGAAATGTCCATCATGGCTATATATTTTCCAACCAAGCCTTTGCTTTGCCATTAGTATAATGCCGCTTGGGTATAGTTCTTCAAGAATATAATCGACTTTCTGTTCATATTCTCGGATCGTGTCGTACCAGTCTTCGACCCCTTTAATAGATACAAAAACACGACCATTTTTGTAAACTATAAATAAATCATCTTTCATATTATATGTTAAGACTTCGTTAGACATCGGACACCCTTATGAAAATAGTTATTATCAGCACTACGACACACAGTAATAAATCAACTAGCAAAATGATCCTCAGTAAGCTGTCAGATAAGCTAAATAAAGAGCATGATATAGACTTTATAGATGCTAATGATTTGCACATTGTTCCTAACTTAAGTTGTTATTCAGATGGGAAAATGAACTGTGCTAGTAAGGAAGCGGGCAAATATAGATGTTGGGCT
>MDTC01120132.1_pt1 | contig 10815 bp, 8 predicted proteins | sample 811181 | NCBI WGS metagenome assembly MDTC01 (sample SAMN05326644, study PRJNA326480) | marine metagenome | isolation source: seawater | place: Pacific Ocean: North | collected 2011 | reverse complement strand
CATCACAAGATTGTCTCAAGGCTGGAAGTAATACCTGAGTCAACGCAAATCCCGCTGTAACATTTGTATGCATGACTTTTTGCCACATGACAATATCATATTGCTCTATGGGAAATCGACTCCCTAAAATGGCAGCATTATGAACAAGTCCATCTAATCTGCCGAATTCATTTTCTATACTATTAGCAAGACTTGTATAGCTATCAGCATTTGCATTAAGCAAATCAAGCAAGGCTATAGAGGGACATAATGTATTTTCAATTATGTTGATTTGGTCATAGACTATCTCTAATTTTTTTTTATTTCGCCCATGTAAGATTACTTTAGCACCTAGCTTAGCAACTTCTAAAGCTAAAGCCTTTCCTATTCCATCGCTTGCGCCAGTAACCATAATTATGCGATCTTTTAATAAGAATTTAGAGTATTTGTAGTTTCTAGGATCTATAGTCAAGCATCTTTTCCTTCAAGAGCCTTACGAGGAACTGATTCAATCATTTCTGGTTTCTCTATTTTTTTTCTTTGCTGAACTCCCATTTCAACAAATTTACGAGCTCCAGGAAGAACGCTTCTTTCTAGAGAGCCAACAGCTTTATTGTAACTTTCTACACTGCTAGCTAACTGTCGACCCATTTTGTTCATATGCGAAACATAAGAAGCTAGACGCCCATATAAGTCTTCTGCTAATACTCTTATCTCCTTAGCGTTATCAGCCAGCGCTAATTGCCTCCAGCCGTAAGCTACTGCTTTAAGTAAAGCAACAAAACTTGTTGGTGTAGCAAGTATAATCTGTTGGGAGAGGGCATATTCTATTAGATCTGGCTCTTCATTTAAGGCTGCACTCAGGAATTGATCTCCAGGAATGAACAAAATAACAAATTCAGGGCTTTCATCAAATTGATTCCAATATGATTTCGAAGATAATGCTCTAATATGATTTCTTACATTTTTTGCGTGTTGTTTTAATTTTACTTGACGTTGTGAGTCTTCTTTAGCTTCTGCTGCAGAAAGATAGGCATCAAGTGGTGTTTTGACATCAACTACCAATTCACGCTTATCAGGCATTCTTACTATCATATCAGGTCGAATAAATTGACCATCTCCTTCCGTATGAACTTGTTCTGTAAAATCACAATGCTCAACCATACCAGCTAATTCTACTAGTCTGCGAAGGGTAATTTCACCCCATTGTCCACGAACCTCTGGACGCCTAAGTGCATTTACAAGATTTTGGGTTTCTTGGCGAAGAGACTTTTGATTGTGTTGCATCTCTTGCAGTTGAGTTTTTATCCCCCCATAAGCTTCACTTCTTGATTTTTCTAATGCATCAATTTGTTTTTTAGATGACTCCAATGCATCACGAATTGGCTTAATCAATGATTCAACAGCTTTTTCTCTTGAATTAAGTTCGTTCTTTGCTTTCTCATGTTGAGTATTAAGATTTTGCTCAGCTAACTTAAGAAAAGTCTCACTATTTGCTTGAAGAGACTTATTCGATAAATCTCTAAAAGTTTCTATAAGATTTGATCTAGCTGCCTCTGCGCTCTCATTATTTAAAGCTGCAGATTTAGATTTACGTTTCCTGGAAATAACCCATAGTATCAAGCAACCCAACAAAGCTCCGATTATAAAAATTAGAATATTTATGATCAAAAATAATAAGTCTTTGTCTAAAGTTTCCATTTACCGTCACATTATTAAATTTAAGACAACTTGACTTAGTTCTCTTGTGTTTTTAGCAATAATATCAGCATTCCAATTTTGTATATTTTCTTTTTCACTAATATAGCCATACGAAGCTGCAATTGTAGTGCAGCCAGCAGTGTTACCAGCCTCAATATCACGCTCTGCGTCACCAGTATAAATTGTACATTTTGGATCAACACCGATTATCTTGCAGCCAAGAAGTATAGGATCTGGATAAGGTTTTCTTACTGGTAAAGTGTCTCCACAAATAATACAAGATGATCTATTTAAAAGACCTAGTTTTGTGACTAATGGCAAAGTAAGATGTTCAGGTTTATTTGTTACGATGCCCCAAGGTATCTTTTTTGATTCCAATTCATAAAGTAAATTATCCAAACCCTCATAAACTTTTGAATTAACACAAACCATTTTCAAATATCGATTGAGGAACTCTTTATGAAGTTTGTCACCATAATTAGTTTTCAACCTTGAAAAGCCATGATTTAATAAGCCAACAGCACCGTGAGATACAAATACCCTTGATGATTCAAAAGTGGAAGGTTCGACATCACGATCTTTTTGCATTGCTTGAAGAACAGCAACCATATCATGTGCTGTATCAATTAGCGTTCCATCTAAATCAAAAAGAATAGATCTTAAGTTTTTTTTAAAATGATTTTTCACGTCTAAAATACATCAAATAATTAACATCTAAGCTATTTTCCAAAGAATATTTTTTTGAAACTGGATTATATTGCATGCCGATACTATCTTCTAAAGTCAAACCTGATTTTCTTGCCCATAATCCAAGTTCAGATGGCTTTAAGAATTTTTGATACTCATGTGTACCAGAGGGCAGCAATTTTAAAATATATTCAGCACCAACAATTGCTAAAAGGAATGCTTTAAAATTGCGATTGATAGTCGAAAAAAATAAGTGCCCACCCGGTTTAACTAAATTTGCACAAGATTTTATTATTGATGAAGGATCAGGAACATGCTCTAGCACTTCTAAGCATGTAACTATGTCAAATGAATTTGTTTCTTCAAGCGCTAAGTCTTCAGCGGATATATTGCGGTAATCAATCTTTGTATTAGATTCATGTTGATGCAAACGCGCGACAGCAAGAGGGGCTTCTGCTAGGTCAATTCCTGTAACATCTGCCCCCGATAGTGACATAGACTCTGTTAGAATACCGCCACCGCATCCAATGTCTACAACTCTCATATTCGGAAAATCAATATGTTTTTTAATCCATTCTAAGCGTAAAGGGTTTATATCGTGTAACGCCCCGAATTCTCCGTTTTTGTCCCACCATCTAGAAGCAAGAGCTTCAAATTTAGCTAATTCATTAGGATCAAAGTTATCTCTTTTTCCACTCATCTTGGGTTATGTCTCTTCATCTTTTTTTGTAAATATGATGATTTATCACTCATATAAATCTAATGATATGTTTTAAATTGTAGATTAGATACTTAATTGTATGAATATGTATATTATTTTAAATTTAAACGTAGATTTTAGTATATTTGAATAGCTCCAAAAGGCAGAATTTTTAGGCTTATTGTGGTATAATATATGTTGTATAAGAAAAGTTATTTTATCCTTAAAATAAATGCTGTGCATACTCATAAAATTCATCTGAAAGTTTGTATATTAGAAAGCTAAATATAAATAATTTTCAATTAAAAACAACAATTTATTATTAGTTATTAAAGTAGGTAATCATGTCTGAATTCGCAAATGAATTATTATCGGTGAGCCTCGAAGATGAGATGCAATATTCTTATTTAGATTACGCTATGAGCGTTATCGTTGGCCGAGCTCTTCCAGATGTAAGAGATGGTTTGAAGCCTGTTCATCGTAGAGTCTTATATGCGATGCGTGAACTTGGTAATGACTACAATAAACCATATAAAAAATCAGCTCGAGTTGTGGGCGACGTAATTGGTAAATACCATCCGCATGGTGATTCAGCTGTTTATGACACTATAGTCAGAATGGCACAACCATTTTCAATGCGTTACATGCTAATAGATGGACAAGGCAATTTTGGTTCTGTGGATGGAGATTCACCTGCTGCGATGAGATATACAGAAGTACGTATGTCAAAAATTGCAGGCGAATTATTGGCAGATATAGATAAAGAAACTGTTGATTTTATTGAAAATTATGATGGCTCAGAGAGTGAGCCAGCTGTAATGCCAACAATCATACCAAACTTATTGGTTAATGGTTCCTCCGGTATTGCTGTTGGAATGGCAACAAATATAGCTCCACATAATTTAAAAGAAGTAATAAACGGCTGTATAGGTCTTATAGAAAATCCCTCAATGGAAGTATCTGAGCTAATGAAACATATTCCTGGCCCTGATTTTCCCACAGCTGGAATCATCAATGGGGCAGCGGGAATCTATTCGGCCTACTGCACAGGTCGAGGAAGGGTGCATATTCGTGCAAAAACTAAAATTGAAATAATTAACGCTAGAGGAAAAGAAGCAATTATTGTTACTGAATTGCCTTATCAAGTTAATAAAGCACGTTTAATTGAAAAAATTGCAGATTTAGTAAGAGAGAAACGCATTGAAGGTATAAGTGAGTTACGTGATGAGTCTGATAAAGATGGCATGAGAGTTGTTATCGAAATTAAAAATGGTGAAGTTAGTGATGTGGTGCTAAATAACCTCTATAAGCAAACATCTATGCAGAGTGTCTTTGGAATAAATATGGTTGCTTTACATGAAGGACAACCAAAATTATTCAACCTCAAGCAAGTTTTAGAAGCATTTTTGTCTCATCGAAGAGAGGTCGTTACACGAAGATCAATTTATGATCTAGGAAAGGCTCGAGATAGGGCGCATATCTTAGAAGGACAAGCCGTAGCCTTAGCAAACATTGATCAAGTTATTGAATTAATAAAGAAATCACCGTCACCAGCAGATGCAAAAGCTTCGCTTCTGACGATAAAATGGTCACCAGGTGAAGTTACAAAAATGCTTAAACAAGCTGGTGACATGGATACTAGACCAGATAGTTTAGATAAGGAAATCAGTTTAAAAGACGGTAAATATCAATTATCAACAATTCAAGCACAAGCAATCCTAGACTTAAGGCTTCATAGATTAACGGGCCTTGAGCAAGAAAAGATTATTAAGGAATACAAAGGTATATTAGATAAAATTAAGGAATATTCTAATATACTAGGCGATTCTGATATGTTGTTGCAAGTCATTAAAGACGAGTTAATTTTTATTCGTGATACATACGGAGATGATCGACGAACAGAAATTATTCAAGATTACACAGACTTAAGTGCCGAAGATTTAATACCAGAAGAGGAGGTTGTTGTAACTTTGTCACATGGAGGGTATGCAAAAGCACAACCGATAGAGGATTACCAAGCTCAAAAACGTGGTGGACGTGGAAAATCCGCAACAAAAGTCAAAGATGAAGATTTTATTGATAAGTTATTTGTAGCAAATACACACGATACAATATTATGCTTTTCAAGCCATGGTAAAATTTACTGGTTAAAGGTTTACCAAGTACCGCAAGCAAGCAGGGGCTCCAGGGGGAAGCCTATTGTAAACTTACTTCCATTAGATAGCGATGAACATATAAATGCGATCTTACCAATAAGAGAATATTTGGATGAGCATTTTGTATTTATGGCAACTGCTAATGGAACTGTTAAAAAAACCCCACTTTCACAATTTTCACGACCTCGATCTAATGGAATTATTGCTATTGATCTACGTGAGGGTGACAAGCTTGTAAATGTTGAAATAACAGATGGTAATGCGGAAGTTTTGTTGGTGGCAAGCAATGGAAAATCTATTCGTTTTAAAGAGGGAGACGTAAGACCTATGGGTCGGGGTGCAACTGGCGTAAGAGGAATTAAACTTCCGGAGAAAGAGAGGGTCATAGCACTCTCTATCATGAAAGAAGGTATGATTTTAATTGCCACAGTAAATGGATACGGAAAAAGAACACCAATTAGTGATTTTCCAGTTCAAGGTAGAGGTGGACAAGGCGTTATTGCGATTCAAACTTCAAAAAGAAATGGTAAAACTGTCGAAGCTCTTCAAGTAACCGAATTAGATGAGATTATGCTCATTAGCTCTAATGGCACACTTGTACGTACAAAAGTTGAGGATATTTCTATTGTGGGCCGTAATACCCAGGGAGTGCGCCTTATTCGCCTTGAAAAAGATCAACGTTTGGTTGGTCTAGCAAAGATTGAAGTTATTGAGGACGAATAAATAAATGGTAAGTTTTTTTATATAATTTATTTCGAATTTAATTTATTTTTCTTTAAATACAACAACAAACTTTTTCATAAAATGATGAAAAAATAAATTCAAACTTAAGGTAATTTTATGTCTCGTGTTTATAATTTTAGCGCTGGTCCAGCAGCACTGCCATTACCGGTTCTTGAGCAAATACAGCAAGAAGCTCTTGATTGGCAAGGAACAGGTATGTCTGTTATGGAAATAAGTCACCGTAGCAAGCAGTTTATTCAATTAGCTGAAAGGGCAGAGTCTAATCTTCGAAAAATACTTTTAATACCAGAAAATTATAGTGTAATTTTTCCACAGGGCGGCGCTACAATGCAAATGTCGATGGTGCCTCTAAATTTATCAGCTGCAAATGAAGTTGTTGATTATGTTGTAACAGGAAGCTGGGGTAAAAAAGCAGCTGCAGAGGCAGCTAAGTTTTGTAAAGTTAATATTGCTGTAGATACTTCAGATAAAAATTATACTTACATTCCTGAAAAATCAACATGGTCTAGCAATGAGAATGCTGTTTACACTCATTACACACCAAACGAGACAATTGCTGGTGTAGAATTTGATTTTGTACCAGATTCTAAGTCTCCATTAGTAGCAGATATGTCAAGTAATATACTTTCTCAACCTATTGACATAGATAGTTTTGGAGTTATTTATGCAGGAGCGCAAAAAAATATAGGACCTGCAGGCATTACATTAGTAATTATTAGAAATTCTTTATTAGATATGTTCCGAAAGGATACGCCTCATTTGATGACATGGAAATCATATGCAGAGTCCCTTTCAATGACAAATACGCCACCAACTTTTGCCTGGTATGTTGCTGATATTGTATTTCAGTGGCTTATTGAGCAAGGAGGGGTGGAGAAAATGGCTGTTATAAACGAACGAAAATCAAAAAAATTATATGACATAATTGATAACTCAGATTTCTACTCAAACCCAGTATCGAAAAATTGTCGTTCAAAGATGAATGTGCCATTCATACTAGCGGACTCAAAACTAGATGATTTATTTCTTAAACAAAGTCATTCTGCTGGTTTAACTAACTTAAAGGGGCATCGTTCAGTTGGTGGTATGAGAGCTTCAATTTATAATGCTGTTAGTGAAAAGGCGGTTGATACATTGATTGAATTTATGCTCGAATTTGAGAGAACAAAAGGGTGATTTTTTCTGAATATGTTAAAGAGAGCAATTAAAGATGTTTAATGTATTAACACTAAATAATATTTCTAATAAAGGTTTAAATATTTTTCCTGAATCAAATTATAAGATTGTTTCTGAAATGAAAAATCCAGATGCAATTTTATTACGCTCATACAAAATGCATGACATGGAAATACCAACCTCTGTATTAGCAATTGGCAGGGCAGGTGCCGGAACTAATAATATTCCAATAGATAAAATGAGTGAGCGAGGGGTACCAGTTTTTAATGCACCGGGCGCAAATGCAAATGCTGTTAAAGAATTAGCAATAGCTGGAATGTTATTAGGCGCACGAAATATATGCCAGGCAAGCAATTATGTATCAACTCTTGATTATTCTGGTGATGATCTTAATAAAGCTGTTGAGGCAGGAAAAAAACAATTTGTTGGGTTTGAATTACCAGGAAGAACATTAGGTGTAATTGGATTGGGTTCAATTGGGGTCGAAGTTGCAAACACTGCATTGTCTTTGGGTATGGACGTGATGGGTTTCGATCCTGCAATCACGGTAAAAAATGCATGGCAGTTGTCATCTGGTGTTCAGCAAGCTGACTCTTTAGAGCAATTATTTCAATTCTCAGATTTTATTACATTACATATACCTTTAGTTGATGAAACTAGAAATATCATCAATGACAACAGCTTTAAAATCATGAAAGATGGGGCAGTTCTTCTAAATTTAGCTAGAGGTGAAATCGTAGATAATAGCGCAGCTTTAGTAGCACTTAACAATGGAAAGTTACAATCATATGTAACAGATTTTCCTACACCAGAACTTATAAAGCATCCTAAAGTTGTGGCATTACCTCATCTAGGTGCATCCACAGGAGAAGCGGAAGAAAATTGTGCAATTATGGTTGCTGACAATGTAAAAGATTATCTTGAAAATGGAAATATAAAATATTCTGTGAATTTTCCTGAAGCTCGATTGCCACGTCGTAATGCATGGCGAATAACATTATCAAATGAAAATGTTCCAAATATGGTAGGTCAAGTATCGACATGTATAGCCAATGCAGGTTTAAATATTGAAGATTTATTAAATAAATCTGCTGGGAATCTCGCTTACACAATTGTAGACGTAAATGATGAACCTTCAGATGAACTAATTAATCAAATTAATTCCATAGAGGGTGTTTTAACATTGCGAAATTTAGGTAAACCCATATAATTTTTTTATTATTGGATTGCATGATTAATGTTTGATTTACTGAAAGATCTAAAAGCTCAAGCTAAAATTGGCTTCCTTGGACCTGAGGGAACATTCACGCAAGCTGCAGTATTTAAACACTTTAATAATTCTATAAAAACACTTTCTTTTCATACTATAGATGAAGTATTTATAAAGGTTGAATCAGAATCTGTAGATTTTGGAGTTGTTCCAATTGAGAATTCAACAGAAGGATCAGTCAATAACACTTTGGATGTTTTCTTGACCTCTTCTATAAAAATAGTTGGTGAAATTGAGCTAAAAATTGAACATTTTTTAATGAGTAAGGAAGAAAATCTTTCAGATATCGAGCGTATTTGTGCACATGAACAATCTTTAGCTCAATGTCGAAAATGGATTAATCAGAATCTTTTGGATGTTGAACTTATAGGGATGCCAAGCAATGCAGCTGGTGCTGTAAGAGCAAAAGATGAAAACGGTACTGCTGTAATTGGACCAAAAGTTGCAGCAAATATTTACAATCTAAATATTATATGCAGCAATATCGAGGATCAATCAGATAATGCAACAAGATTTTTAATTTTAGGTAATAAAAATTTACCTATAAGTGGTAACGATAAAACTTCAATCTTAATATCTGCAAATGATACTGCTCGAGGTGTAGGAGTATTATATAATCTTCTTAAACCTTTATCTGATCATGGAGTCAGTATGACTAGAATAGAGTCTAGACCTTCGAAAAAAAAGAAGTGGGAATATGTTTTCTTTATTGATCTCGAGGGTCATGCAAATGAACCACACATTTCAAAAGCTTTATTAAAACTAAAAAATAACAGTTCTTTATTTAAAATTCTTGGCGCATATCCAAAAACAATTAATTAACACATACTAATTATGAATTTTCTTATAAATCCATCAAGAGTCTATGATTCTAAATTAACCGTACCTGGTGATAAGTCAGTATCACATAGAGCCTTAATGCTAGGCGGTATAGCTAATGGCTGCACCCATATCAAAGGATTTTTAGCAGGAAAAGATTGCCTTTCTACTATGAGTGCAATGGAAGCATTGGGTGTAAAAATTGATATGCCAACAGAAACAGAAATATTTATATATGGAGTAGGTCTTTACGGCTTAAGTGATCCTAAAATAGATCTAGATCTTGGAAACTCAGGAACTGCCATTAGACTGATGTCTGGGTTACTTGCTGGGCAAGATTTTTCCAGTTGCCTTATAGGTGATGAATCTTTATCAGGAAGGCCTATGGGTAGAATAATTAAACCATTATCACTAATGGGTGCAAAAATAAGTAGTGATATAAATGAAACACCACCCTTACAAATTTCGGGAAAATCAAAACTTCATGCTATTCACTATGATTTACCAATAGCAAGCGCTCAAGTTAAGTCGTCAATATTACTAGCTGGACTTTATGCAGAGGGTATAACAACTTTAACAGAGCCAGCAGTAACAAGAGATCATACAGAGAGAATGCTCATTTCGATGGGCGCAAAATTTAATAAATCCTCTAATAAATTATGCATTGAAGGTAAGAATGAATTACATGGCTGCGACATATCTGTACCAGCTGACTTATCCTCAGCATCATTTATCATTTTGGCGGCTTTAATTGCAAAAAAAGCAGATGTATTAATACAAAATGTTGGTATAAATCCTACTCGCACTGGTGTTATCGATATTCTTAAATCTATGGGAGCTCAAATAACTCTTGAAAACGAACAGCAATCAAGCGGTGAGCCGGTAGCTGATATAAGAGTTAAATCATCTAAATTAGTTGGTTCTGTCATTGACCCTAATCTTGTTTCATTAGCCATAGATGAATTTCCAGTTTTATTTGTAGCAGCGGCTTTCTCAGAAGGTAAAACAACATTTTCTGGAATTGGAGAATTAAGAGTTAAGGAAAGTGATCGTATAACAGCTATGTCTGAGGGCCTAAAAAAATTAGGTATCATGGTAGATGAATATCCTGATGGAGCCACAATACATGGAGGCAAATTTAGCGGAGGTAAAATTCATAGTAAAGGTGATCATCGTATTGCCATGTCTCTAGCAGTAGCAGGAACAATTGCAAATGAACAAGTCATCATTGAAGATACAGGTAGTGTAGACACCTCTTTTCCAAGATTTTGTGAATGTATGACAAAAATAGGTGCTGATATTCAAAGAATTGAGGCCACTTAATTTTGATAAAGCCTCCTATTTTGCCAGTTATTGCAATAGATGGTCCAAGTGGCTCCGGTAAAGGGACTATATCTCGGTATGTAGCAAAATCTTTAGGTTTTCATCTACTGGATAGCGGCGCGTTATATAGATCAATAGTGATTGCTGCAGATAGAAAAAATATTTCTTATTCTGATCATGATCAATTAAGTTTGATAGCAAATGATTTAAAAATTTCATTTAAAACCAATGCAGATAAATCTGAAAAAATTTTACTAAAT
>MDTC01054096.1_pt1 | contig 10815 bp, 10 predicted proteins | sample 811181 | NCBI WGS metagenome assembly MDTC01 (sample SAMN05326644, study PRJNA326480) | marine metagenome | isolation source: seawater | place: Pacific Ocean: North | collected 2011 | reverse complement strand
TTTAGCAGCATCACTGTCCATTATGGGTCAAAATAATCTTGTCATTGATTTGGATCCCCAGGGGAACGCAACAACAGGCTTGGGTAAATCAAATAATGATGATGACAAAAATATTTATAATCTTTTAATAAAAAAAATAAATTTAAATGATGGTTTACAAAAAACTAAAATAAAAAATCTAGATATATTTGGGTCGAACGTAAATCTTTCTGGCTTAGAAGTTGAAACAGCTAATGATGAAAACAGAGCTTTCATATTAAAGGAAATTTTAAAAAATAACTCTGAAATTATAAATCACTATGATAATATTTTTATAGATTGCCCTCCATCATTAAGCTTATTGACAATCATGGCTTTAGTTTCAGCAAATGAAATACTTGTACCATTACAAACCGAATTTTTTGCATTGGAAGGAATTACTCAGTTGGTTAAAACTATAGATAGAATTAAAGTTAATTTAAATCCATCTTTGAATGTTAGAGGAATCTTGCTAACTATGTTTGACAAAAGAAATAAATTATCATCACAAGTTAACACAGAAGCGAGAAATTATTTTAAGGAAAAAGTTTATCAATCTGTGATACCAAGAAATGTAAGATTGTCAGAAGCGCCTTCGCATGGTCAGCCGTGCGTAACATATGACAAGTCTTGCAGCGGCAGCAAGGCTTATTTTGCTTTAGCTGAAGAGTTTATGAGTCAGACAAATAAAATAGGAAGCGCAGCATGAGCTCTAAAAAAAAAAAAGGACTGGGGAAGGGATTATCCGCACTATTTGGAGATCAAAAAAAACCAGAAAATACAGGTAAAATTGAGGAAAATGCTCAAAAAGCACTTATAGGAGAATTAGCTAGAAACAAGTATCAACCAAGAACTATCTTTAATGAAAAAAAGTTAGAAGAGCTCTCTCAATCAATAAAAAAAAATGGAATAATCCAACCAATAGCTGTACGTAAAAACAATTCATCTGTGGAACCATATGAAATTGTAGCAGGAGAAAGAAGATGGCTAGCTGCTCAAAAAGCCGGTTTACATGAAGTACCTGTAATTATTTTAGATTTAAATGATAGTGAATCATTAGAAGTAGCTATTGTAGAAAACATACAAAGAGAAGATTTAAATATTATTGAAGAAGCGAAAGGTTTCAAAAGATTAAACGAAGAGTTTGGATATGATCAAGATAAGATTGCTACAATGATGTCAAAAAGCAGAAGCCACGTAAGTAATACATTGAGACTACTAAATTTACCGAAAGATATTATTGCTATGTTAGAGCAAGGTGAATTAACAGCCGGACAAGCAAGACCATTAATTGGAATGCCAAACGCCTCTTCAATTGCTGAAGAAATTGTTGCTAAAAAACTTTCAGCTCGATCTATAGAAAATATAAAAAAAAAGAAAATTAAATCTTTTACTATCGATCCAAATATTTTTGACGCACAAAGAGAAATTGAAAGATCTTTAGGACTTAAAGTAAGTATTCAAAATAAAAAAAATAATACAGGAAAGCTAACAATTGAATATAAATCTTTAGATCAGTTAGAAAATGTATCTCGGTTACTTAAAAATAAGTCCAAGAATTAGAGCAAATATTTGTAATAGAATTTTTAACTATTGTTAATTTATCCAAATTTGAATTTTTCTTTATACTGCTGTCTATTGAACCTAAATAACTGACAGCCTCTAGAACCTTTGATTTATCCCATGTTTTTAATAGTTTTAAATACGTTGGTTTGTCTTTCCAAAATATAGGCGGTCTAACTTTATTAATTGTTACATCAAAACTTTCTTTATCAGCTCTCATTTTATGTATTTCTAAAAGTTTAAGTAATCTATAATTTATCATGTTTAAATACATATGAGAGTCCTCATTTGCAAATAAAAAGTTTCCAAGGAGATTGTTAAGTTTAGGCTTATTACCTTCTAGTGCAGCGTCTATTATATTTTCGAATAACTCATTCTTATCAGTGTTTAAAAGAGAGTCTAATTTTTCATCTGAAACTATCTTATTTTCAAAGTAAGTCTTTATTTTTAATAGATTACTAATCACATTGGATCTATTTAAATTTGAATAAGTAATAATCATGTTTATTATATTGCTATTGAGATTTTTAAAATCTTTAAGTTCAGATTGTATCAATTTCCTTAAAGTAATATCAGTATCATTATAACAAGGAATAATTACAGCTTCTTTATCTTTCTCAAAATATGATCTTAGCTTTGATCTTTTATCTAAAGTGTCTGCTAAAAAAACTATTTTTAAATTTTGATCCCTTATTTCCAAATCTTTAATGTCATCAAGACTTCTTTCATTAGCTTGATTAATAAAAATCAGTTTTTGATCTACGAATAATGAAATATTTTCAATCTCGTTTGTCAAAACTCTTTTATTCTTTATAAAATCCTCCTGATAAAGATTTATAATTTCAGATTTGTTGTTTTGTTTGATGATCTTTTTTTTTAAACTATCCTTTAAACCAATATTTTCTCCGTAGATTAAAATTAAATGAAATTTTGTAATAATTTTTATATTATTTTCTAGTTCAAAACTTTTTACAATCATACTAGTTATAAATAATTCTTAATTGTTCTAATATCTCGTTAACCAATTTATTGATTAAGGCATTATTAGCACTCTTTTCGTTATCTAAAGTGTTGGAATACTTATCTACAACATCATAAATCTGGTTTGTAGCAAATGACCTTTTAAACTTTTTCGAAGATAAAAGATCGATCACAATTACTTTGGCAGATAAAGATAAATTATACTTTGTTACCTTGTTTTGAATATTTTTTTCTTGTATTTTTCTAGATTTGGTAAGATCAATAGATACTTTTATCTTATTTTTACTTTGTTCATTTGAAAATCGGGTAATTTTTTTTTCAATAATAAAAGCAGCTCTTTGTTCCCCTTGAGTATCAATCTCAATTATATGAAACCTTTTTTTATCTGGAGAGTTCATTTTCTCGTAAGTACAGGAACTTAAAAACAATAACATCGTTATAGGTACCATTAGTATTGATCGTATAATTATCATTTTTTAATTATCAAATTTATTATTCTGTTTTTTACAAAGATTATTTTATTAATATCAGATGCTTGAATTTTAGATTTAACTTTTAAATTTTCTTTGCAAATTTTTAGAACTTCTTTTTCGTGTAAATCTTTTTCAATATCAATTACTTCTCGTGTCTTACCATTAATTTGTATTGCCATTTTTATTTTTTCTTTTCCAATTAATTTTGTGTTTATCTCAGGCCAATTTTTTATATTCTTTGCTCCTAATATTTCTAAACATTCATAAGCCAAATGAGGAGTGAAAGGAATAAGAATTTTCATTAAAGTGGTTATATTTTTTTTTAAACATATATTGCTAACTTCTTTACTCAAATGATTATTAAATAAATTGTAAATTTCATATACATTTGCAACAACTACATTTAAATTAAAATTATTAATTAATTTTGTGATTTTATTAACATACGAATTCATTTTTAAGTCAAATTCTTTATCTAAAGTTTTTTTTGACTCAGCTCTTTCATTCACTATGCTACAAACATTATATATTTTTTGAAGAAATTTATACGCAGAATTTACTCCTTGATTAGACCACTGAATATCTTTTTCCGGAGGACTATCTGATAGTATAAACCATCTCACTGAGTCTGCTCCATAAACTTTAATCATGCTTTCTGGATCAACTACATTTTTTTTTGACTTTGACATCGACTCAGATGATCCAACTGTAATTGGAGTTTTATCAGAAACTTTTATATAGCTTCCTTTAGCATTTTTCTCTACTTCAGAAGGGTTAAGCCATTTTCCATTTTTATCTTTATAAGTCTCGTGACATACCATCCCTTGAGTGAAGAGGCCTTTAAATGGCTCACTTATCCTGATAGAGGCATCATTTTTTCTTAATGCTCTCATAAAAAATCTTGAGTATAGCAAGTGCAAAATAGCGTGTTCAATTCCACCGATATATTGATCTACCGGCATCCAATAATTGATTTTTTTTAAATCAAAAGGTTTTCCATTTTCATCTGGAGAACAAAATCTTAAAAAGTACCAAGAAGAATCTACAAAGGTATCTAAAGTATCAGTTTCTCTTACAGCTGGTTCTCCCGTTTTCTTATAAATTGTTTTTTTCCAAGTTTTGTGATGTTCAAGAGGATTTCCACTTTTTTTCAGATCTACGTCCTCTGGCAACCTTATTGGTAACTCGCTTTTATCTACTGGAACAATAGATCCGTCTTTAAGGTGTATCATTGGAATTGGACATCCCCAGTACCTCTGTCTTGAAATACCCCAGTCTTTTAACCTAAATGTTGTTTTTCTTACTCCCAAATCTTTTTTTTCTATTTCAGTTATAATTTTGGTTATTGCTTGATTGACTTTAAGTCCGTTAAGAAATTCTGAATTAACCATAACCCCGTCTCCTAAATAAGCGTCAGACAATTTATTGAAATTTTTATTTATCTCTGGTTTATCCGTTACTACCTCGGTTATTTCAAGATTATACTTTTTAGCAAAATCCATGTCTCTTTGATCGTGAGCAGGGCAACCGAATATCGCACCAGTTCCGTAATCCATAAGAATAAAATTTGCGACAAAAACTGGTAATTTCTTGTCTTTAATAAATGGATGAGAGGCAAATAAATTTGTATTAAAACCAACTTTTTCTGCGTTTGCAAGCGCTTCTTCTGTAGTGCCTACTTTTAAACATTGATCTTTAAATTCTTGATATTTTTTACCATGTTCAAATTTTTTACATAAAGGATGGTCTACTGATACAGCTAAAAAAGAGGCGCCAAAGATTGTATCAGGCCTTGTCGTGAAAATTTTGATTTTTTTGTCTTCTCCAAGAATTTCAAAATTTATTTCACACCCAATAGATTTTCCAATCCAATTTTTCTGCATAGTTTTGACTTTTTCTGGCCAATTGTCTAATTCGTTTAACCCTTCTAACAACTCGTTAGAAAACTTAGTAATATCAAAAAACCATTGAGATAATTTTTTACGTTCAACTACGGCCCCTGACCTCCAGCCTTTTCCATTAACAACTTGTTCATTTGCTAAAACAGTTTTTTCTATTGGATCCCAATTTACATAATTTTCTTTTCTTTTTACAAATCCCTTATTATAAAAATCAATAAATAATTCTTGTTGATGTTTGTAATATCGTTCATCGCATGTTGAAATTTCTAGTTCCCAATCAATAGATAATCCCATCAGTTTAAGTTGTCTTTTCATTTCTGAAATATTTTTTTCCGTCCATTTTTTTGGATGTAAATTATTTTCTGTAGCGGCATTTTCAGCGGGCAAACCGAAAGCATCCCATCCCATGGGATGTAAAACATTGAAACCATTCATATATTTGAAGCGAGCAATTACATCGCCAATTGTATAATTTCTTACATGACCCATATGAATTTTACCAGATGGATACGGAAACATCTCTAAGCAATAAAATTTTTTTGAACTTGTGCTATTATAAAGTTTCTGCTTTTCAAATATTGATTGCCATTTTTTTTCAATTGCTTGAAAATTTAGTCTTTCCATAAATCAAAATATTTATTTTTTCGTTTGCTTTTGTAAAATTGTTGCCCCTCTTAAAATGGATGCAACTAGCTCCTCTTGTATTCTTGATTTAAATAGTTCTACATTACAAGTTTGATCAACACTGCATTTTTTTCTGTGCACTGATATCTTTAGACTATTAGATTGAACCTCATTAGATAAAAATCTTACAGTTATTTTAAGTGCTTGATTTTTATTAGCGTCATCAGTGTACCACTCAGAAATTATAACTCCTCCAGAATAATCGACAGTAGATAAAGGTAAAAAATCTAAAGTATCTAACGTTGCTCTCCACATTGGATTCGAAGTGCTAAATTCATAGCTAGTACCCCTTCCGCCCCCGATCATACTTCCTAAGCCAACACCTCTTCCTTCTTTTACATTTTTTTTTGCCCGTTCGGGTCCAGAAATTGGAACTTTTCTGGTATCAACTTTTTTAAAAAAACCTTTTCCACAAGAGATGAGTAGGGAAAAAAGAAAAAAATAGGCTATTATTTTGATAAAATTTCTCATTATTTAGATCTCAGGCTCTTTAAATAACATTGTTTGGCTAAAATCTAAAGAAAATCATTAAAAACTGGGCTTTTTAAGCATGTTGCATATTTACAACACTATGCAAGATAATAAGGGTATTTAATAACTTTTGATACAAATTGAACTGTAAAAGTTAGATAAATGTCATGTTAATTATAATTAACGTTAAAACAAAGGAGAAACAATGAATAAATTAACAAAACTATTGTTCTCAGTTATTTCTTCAGTAGCTATAGCTACATCAGCTTTTGCTGGTGAGTTCGCAGTTTCTGGTAGTGTAAAATCAACTTACACTATTTTAAGTAATACTGGAACAGCAGGTACGCATGCAATTGGTAAAGGACTTGGTATATCAAACGAGTTTTCTTTAACAGCTTCAGGCGAACTTGATAACGGTATGACATGGTCATATGCACAAGATATCGACGGTGCTACAGTACAAGATGATGCAAATATTGCATTAGGTACTGACTACGGTACAGTTAAAATTTGTGTAACTGAGTGTCCTCTATCAACAAAATACGCATTCGATAACTCAGCTTACGGAATAGGTTCTGATAACGGTTATGGACATGGATCTGCTGCAACAAATAGTATGCAATATGGTTCAAACATAAATTCATACAACAACGTTCAGTACCATTTACCAGCTGACTTGTTACCTTACTCAACTACTGTTAAAGTTGGTTTCACACCAGGTGGTTCAGGTGGAAGTGCAAACGCTTCATCTCACGCTGTAAACGGTGACGTAAACGGAGAGATGAGACAGTACGCACTTACAACACAACCTCTTGATGGCCTAACTGTTTCAGCGTCTTACTATGACTTTAATGAAATGGGTAAATCTGACCAAAGACAATCATCAGAAGGTGGTTCATTAGCCGCTAACTATTCGATTGGTCAATTCTCAGTTGGTTATGGTGAAACAAGACACGCACCGGCTCAAGCTATGTCGGGAGCAGCAGCTACAAACAAAACTGACTACTATGCTAACAAAGGTTACAGTATAGGTTTTGCAGCTAACGATAACTTATCAATCTCTTTCACACAGGAAGAGTCTGAAAAGAACGTTAAGCAAAAAGCAGCAGCTACTAACACAATTACTAGAGCAGATGTAACAATGGAAATCCAAACGATTGACGTTGCTTACACAATGGGTGGTATGACGTTATCAGTTTCAACATCTGAAGGTACTAACGACTCGTACACAACAGGTGATGACACTAACGAACATATCTTCGCGATGTCATTAGCGTTCTAATAATTCGATTAGAAAATTTAAAAAAGCCGGTTAATTATTTTAGCCGGCTTTTTTTTTATGGCCGACAAACAAGCAAAAGAGTTAGACACAACAGAATTCATTTTACATAAGTTCTTTTCATTAATACCCCCTAAAGGTACTAAATTTTGTTTTAATCTGTGAGAAATAATATTAAATTTTATAACACCTAAATAACTTTTTTTGTAATCATATCCCGTTTCAAATAATCTTGAATAAATAATTGTTTTGCAACCTTGTTTAATTTTGATATCAACTTCTTTTCGATTGTGTGCAGATCCAATAATTTTATATTTAGATTTAGAAAAGATATTTAATAATAGATTTACGTTATGAGCTGAAATATACAGTCCATCTGCATCTAATTTAGAGAGAAGCTTTTTATCATTAGCAACAAAAAAATTTACCCCCTTTTTTTTACAATTCTTCCGAAAGTTTAAAAGATCTTGAATATTATCAGTGGTATTTTTGTTCCTATAGATGATGTTTATTTTATTTCTAATTTTGATTAAATTTAAATTAAAATCTCTAGTATTTTCTATAAATAAATAGTATTTCTTTTTTTGAGTAAACATATGAACATAATAGCAAGTTTTGATAAAATAAAACAAGAAATTAAAAATAATCAACCAAATTTAAATACTCAAATTATAGCTGTAAGCAAAACATTTTCGCTTGATTATGTATTGCCCTTACTAAACCATGGACATATGCATTTTGGTGAAAACAAAGTGCAAGAAGCGGAAAAAAAATGGTCTGAATTAAAAAAAAATTCACAAAACTTAAAACTTCACATGATCGGAAGACTTCAAAGCAATAAAGTTAAAAAGGCAGTCGAATTATTCGATTATATACATTCTCTAGATAATGAAAAATTAGCAAATGAATTATCTAAAAGACAAAAAGAAAAAAAAAAGAATCTACAATATTTTATTCAAATTAATCTTGGATCAGAAGATCAAAAAAATGGTTTGGAAATAAAATTACTTAAAGATTTTCACAAACATTGTTTATATAAATTAAATTTATCAATTCTAGGTTTAATGGCTATCCCACCTAATGACGGTAAAACTGAAAACTATTTTAAAAGAATATCTGAACTAAATAAGGAAATCGGTTATAAATATCTTAGCATTGGTATGTCAAATGATTATATGATCGCAATTAAATATGGAGCGACCCATGTTCGGGTTGGAAGCGCCATTTTTGGCAACAGAGTTTAAATTACATTTAAAAAAGTATTGTGTTTAATAGTCGAAACTAAATATTTAAGATCTTTCTTAGATAAAGCTATGCAGCCAGAAGTAGGAGACAATTTTTTTTTTGCTACGTGTATAAATATAGCACTTCCTTTCCCTTTTTTTATTGGTTTAGAATTATAATCGGTTACTATAACAATGTCGTAAGTATTGTTATTTAAATATAACTTCTCCGCTTTATATTTATATGGAAGCTTTACAAACTTATTATATGACTTTGATCTAACATCATCACACCATCCATAATTTTTTTTTAAAGGTATTAGTTTTAATTTTGATTTAATTTTCTTAATTCTATCTTTTCTGTAAAAAATATATCTTAATTTAAGCCTGCCACGTGGGGTACATTTATCCCCCTCTCTCCTTTTAGACTTAATTCCTCTTTTACCAATTGCACATTTTATCTTATAATCATTTAAATAAATTATTTTATTTTTTAATATTATATTCATGAATAAAAAAAATATCATTTTAGCCTTTGGAAATAAAGAATTTAATAAATCATTAGTTGAGCTTAAACAATATTTTAAATTTAATTTGGAAGTTTCGGATAATTTAATAGATCAAAATATTGAAAAGAATTACCAAGGTCTGATACTTCATGAGGATGCATTAAAAAATAGCAAAATTAAAACTATAATTGATAACGAAAATATAAACAAAATAATCTTTTATTCAGGTAAAATTATTAAAAATTTTCATAACATCGAAAAATTAAAGCTCCCAACTTCTGTGGAACAAATTAATAAAGTAATAATTGATAATATAGTAAAAAATGAGTTTAAGGCGAATTCCTCTTTAAAAATTAATGATTATATTTTGAATAAAAATTCTAGGAAGCTGATTAAACTAGATAAATTATTAGAGCTAACAGAAAAAGAAATAGAATTAATCGAACTTCTTAGTAAAAAAACTTTCACCCAAAAAAAAGAAATTCTTTCTATTATTTGGAAATATTCTGATGATGCAGACACTCACACAGTCGAAACTCATATTTACCGTCTGAGAAAAAAAATAAATGATGTTTTCAACGATGATAAATTTATAAAAAGTGAAAAAAGAGGCTACACGATTTGAAAAAAAGAAACAAGTTTGCCAGAGATTTAATGACCACCAAATATAGAACGAGAGTAGTTAAACCAAAAAAAGGGAAAGGAAGTTTTAAGAGAAAAAAGAGAAATAAATATTAAGACTTTAATTAGAAAAATTATAGTCTTGCCCCGATTTGTTGAATAATTTTTGAAGACAATTCTGTTCCTTTTTTCAAACTCTCATTTAAAGATAGTTTATTTACGTATCCATGTAAAAAACCAGCAGCAAATAAATCTCCTGCACCAGTTAAGTCCCTAACTTGTAAATTTTTCTCAGCACTGCATTCTACAATTTTATCATTTTGAATAGCTATCGCTCCATTCTCGCCACGAGTGATAACTATTAATTTATTAGTTTTTTTAGCAAATTCGATAACTTCTTTTAAATTTTTAGCTTCTATTAAAGCCATAACTTCTTGTTCATTTGCAAAAGTAATATTTAATTTGTTTTTTACTAAATCTAAAAAATACTTTTTATGTCTTTCAACACAAAATAAATCAGAGAGAGACATGGCTGATTGTGATGAATGCATAATTGCTTTATTAAATGCATTTTGTGGATCACCTTTGTCCCATAAATACCCTTCGAGAAAAATAATCTCACTTTGTTTAATTACTTTTTCATCAATATCTTTTTCACTAATTTTTCCAGCTATTCCAAGAAAAGTACACATTGTTCGCTCTGAGTCAGGAGTAATCAAGATTAAACAAGTACCAGTTCGTATTTTTTCGTCTTTAATATTGTTGTGAAATTTAACCTTTTCTTTTTCAAGTCCATCTAAATATTTTTTACCTAAATTATCATTATTAACTTTTCCAATAAAACCCACCTCATTACCCAACTGAGAAAGACCCACAATAGAGTTAGCTACAGAGCCGCCTGATATTGTCTTTTCTATTTTTAAATTTTCAAGAAGATTTTTAAACTCATTTTCATCGACCAATTTCATCGTGCTTTTAGTAAGCTTATTCTCAAGTAGAAAACTTTCATCTACTTTGCATATAACGTCGACTATTGCATTACCTATACCAAGAATTTTCATATTAAGCTTTCTTCGCTGTAAATTTCTTTTT
>MDTC01232354.1_pt1 | contig 10817 bp, 7 predicted proteins | sample 811181 | NCBI WGS metagenome assembly MDTC01 (sample SAMN05326644, study PRJNA326480) | marine metagenome | isolation source: seawater | place: Pacific Ocean: North | collected 2011 | reverse complement strand
TGCGTAGGGATTTTGCTCAGACATAAACTAAAAATTTTCCAAGAGAGCCATCATACCTCCTTCCCAGAATCAGCACCCAATCTAACATTCGGCTATCTGTCGACACTCTTGTTCAAAATCACTTCCCCATTCTATTTGCGTCGTCACGAAATCGCTCCTAATATCTCTAGTTCACCCATGAAATTTCTTCTCCTACTTCCTTTCATCGCTTTTTCCACGTTGAGCTGCACGCACACCAGCGGCACGCCTGACGGACGTATCAGCAAGAACCCTCAATTCTACAACTCACTCGACGGTCGTGAACAACTTATGGTCAAAACCGGCCAAATCGAAAACGGCATGTCCAAATCCTCCGTCTGGCTCGCCTGGGGAGAACCAGCCGCCAGAAACTATGGTCAAAACAGCAACGCTCGTATTGAGCAATGGATCTACCGCAACTACCGCCCTATTTACACCCAGTCCGTCTTCGGCGGCTCGGGCTACGGACAACTCCACGGCCGCCGCCACTACAACTACGGCTACTACGGAAGCGGCCTGCGACTGGGCGTCAACTACGTCCCCTATCCCTCGGCCCGAGTCGATTTTGAAAACGATTGCGTCGTCCGGTGGACCCGGGGCAGCGGCCGTTAAGTCTACTTCAGCAGACTCTTCCCGGTCATCTCCTTGGGAGCCTTGACCCCAAGCATATCGAGAAGAGTCGGAGCGACATCCGCAAGAATTCCATTGGCGACATTCCGCTGCTTGGCATCCTCGGCAACATACCAAAGATGCACCAGATTGGTGGTGTGCGCGGTGTGAGGCGAACCATCGGCATTGCGCATGAATTCGCAATTTCCGTGATCCGCCGTGATGAGAAGCTTTCCTCCCAAACGCAGCGCCTCCTCGGTCACCGCCTTCACTGCTTCATCAATCCGGGTCACTGCTTTCTTGGCTGCTTCCACCACGCCGGTGTGTCCCACCATATCGGGATTGGCGAAGTTGATAATGACCAGATCGTAATCCTTCAAATGTGACACCACGTATTCCTCAACCTCTTCCGAACTCATCTCCGGCTTGAGGTCATAAGTCGCGACGTCCTTGGGCGAAGGAACGACCTTGCGATCTTCACCCTGATAATTTTCCTCCAAGCCGCCGTTGAAGAAATACGACACGTGCGGATATTTCTCGGTTTCGGCAATTCGCAGCTGCGTCTTGCCTGCCTTCGACACCGCTTCGCCGAGCGTCATCTTGATCGTCTCCGGCGGGAATACCACCGGACAGTCGTAAGTCTCGTCATATTCCGTCAGCGTCAAAAACTCCACTTTGGGACGACGTCCCGCCTTGAACTCCTTAAAGGTCGGACGAGTCAGGAACACCTCACAAAGTTGACGCGCCCGGTCGGCCCGAAAGTTGAAGAATATCACGACGTCCTCATCACGCACCCGCTTTTGCTCGTGGCTGAAAAAGATCATCGGCATGAGGAATTCGTCGGTCTTGTCCTGCGAGTATTTTTGCGCAATCGCCTCGCTGGCCAAAATATCGTGCTTCTCCCCTTTTCCCCAAACGATGGCATCCCAAGCCAACTTCGTACGCTCCCAGCGACGATCACGATCCATCGCGTAGTAACGACCGATCACGGTTGCGATGCGGGCATTATACTTCGCCAATTCATCCTCAACATAACTCACATACCCCTGTCCGCCGGTAGGCGAAGTGTCCCGTCCATCGGTGATGGCATGTACCATCATGTCTTCGCAGCCGCTTTCGCGCGCCGCTTTGGCCAAGGCAATCAACTGGTCCTGGTGACTGTGCACTCCGCCATCAGAGACCAATCCGACAAAGTGAACCCGCTTCCCTTTCGCGCTCTTGAAGGCGGCTTTGAGAGTTTTGACGTCCTTCAGAGTATCCTCCTCGATCGCCTTATTGATCCGCGTCAGATCCTGATAAACGATCCGTCCCGCTCCAAGATTCAAATGCCCCACTTCGGAGTTCCCCATCTGCCCGTCGGGAAGCCCCACATCCAGTCCCGACGCCGAAAGCGATCCTTTCGGGTAACATTTCTCCATTTCATCGTGAAAGGGCGTGGCTGCCAGCTCAACAGCATTGCCATCTCTCTTCGCCGTTTTCTTGCCACCTGGATTTACACCCCAACCGTCACGAATAATCAAAACTACAGGTTTCTTCGCCATTGCGAGACCGTGTTAAGCCGATCAGCCAGCGACTGAAAGCTAAATCCCTTTTCCCTCGATCCTCTCACCCTATTTTCCCAATTTGCCGAGACCATTTCTAATGAAATTTTCGCACCGCCTGATCTCGCGTCCAAATCACATCAATCATCTTAAACAAAAACTCCGCCAATTGGGTGCCACTCACCCCAATTCCTTGACAGCCCGATCTACCATAAGGATTGCGGCCTTCGCGCCGGTTTCCGTGGCAAAGTCGGCATTGGCGATAGCAATTCGAACAAATGGCTAGCGACCAATCCTTGTCGAGTTCCCCGGATCTCCGGTGGTATAGCCATGCACCCAATAATTCATCGCAATACTTACAATATCTCTGTCGAAATCAAATAATTTCCCGTTAAGCATTCCATCAAGGTGATTGCGAATCTCTTCTTCGTAATCGCTAAATTCCAAACAAAGCATTTTATACCGGGCTTCTCGATATTGCTCGATTCGGGGCGTCCCATATTTTTCTCCATAGGGAGAGTGATTGTCGTATCAATATCTAGACAACCAAACACCTATTCGATAACTTCTATCTATCATCAGAGTTTGTAGCAGGCAACACTTGCACTTTTTCATGCGAAGCCATCAATGAAGCCAATGAGAGAACACCAAATAGTATCCTGCAATAGTTTCGATTTAGCAAAACGTCTCGGTGCCTACTCGGCTGTTGCCGCAGCGACCGCCTCGGTGGCAGATATAGCCGGGGCTGCCGAGGTGATATGGGATATTCCCGACATCGTAGTCGGGGATGATCCTGGTCTTCTGTTCAACATGGTAACTGGCGAAACCGCCAGCGCCGCCAGTGATGATGGAAACGCAACTCCGGGCTCGATGCGTTTGATCGGCAATTACGCTGCCGCGGCCAGTAATGTCGGAGCTTATATCTACACCCCTGCCTCGAGTACTTTCGGCGCCTTCGTAGGTGTTGGGTCAGACGCCATCCTGCTTGCAGCCGGTGCCCAAATCGGCGAGAACCAAACCTTCTACAAGAACACCGACTACCCCTCGATTGGCAACTATGCGAACTTGAACAACTGGAACCCGGAGGGCACCCGGGGATTTGTTGGAATTCGTTTCAAACTCGACGATGCCACCCACTACGGCTGGGCCGACATCACTTACAATGACGCCTTGAATACCGCAACGCTTCACGCCTTCGGCTACAATGACACCCCCGAGGCCGCATCCGCTCCTCCCAGCTCTTCGGCTCCTGCACCACTGGCCATCACCCAATTTGAACACGACACAGATGCCAACACGGTGACCCTGACCTGGCGGAAAACTACCGCCACATCCTACATCCTCAAATACTCGACCGACATAAGCGACTGGAATCAGGATCTGGATGACGGCATCACCGCAGCCGATGACGAGAATCCCGAAGATACAGATCACATCACAGTGACCTTCACCTTGTTCGAACCTCTGGCAGAAGAGCCTGATCTCTTTTTCCGTATCGAAGAAGAAATCTAATTTGAAACTCCCCGGGAAATCACTTATCTTGTTTCCCTTCCTGATAACATTCACAACCTAACCGGAACATTCACACGGTGTGGCGATTATCAGTCACCACCCTCTCGTTTTTCAATTAGATCGACCGATGATCGAACCAAAACGCCTCGCCAAACGCGTCCTATTGATCGGGTGGGACGCCGCCGACTGGAAACTCATCGACAAATACCTCGCCGAGGGGGCAATGCCGAACATGCGGAGATTTTTGGATCGGGGAGCCCGGGGCAATCTCGCTACGCTAAAGCCCATCCTTAGTCCAATGCTCTGGAATTCGATCGGGACCGGGAAACGGGCGTATAAACACGGAATCCATGGGTTCACCGAACCGATGCCTGATGGCAAGGGAGTGCGTCCTTCGTCTAGCACCACTCGTAAGTGCAAGGCGCTTTGGAATATTCTGACTCAGGAGGGAATGACCACCAACGTCGTCTCCTGGTTCGTAGGGCATCCCGCCGAACCGATCAACGGGATCTGTATCTCCGACCTTTTTCAAAAAGTCCCGCTCGACAAAAAAAATCCTCAACATTGCGCTCTCCCGTCCCTATCCGATGGCTGTATATTTCCCGAATCACAGCGCGAGAAATTGTCCAAACTAAGGGTTCACCCTTTAGAAGTAACCGCGGAGGCCATTAAGTTCTTCATCCCCCAAGCCACGAAAATAGACCAAGAAAAAGACCCGCGATTGAAAGTCTTCGCAAAACTCTACGCAGAGATGCTCAGCGTCCACAACGCTGCCACCTATGCTATCCAACAGAACGACTGGGACTTTATGGGAGTTTATTACGATTCCATCGATCACTTCGGCCACGGCTTTATGGAGTATCACCCGCCGCGTATGGCCCACATTAGCGAGAAGGATTTTGAAATCTATCGGGACGTGATAGCGGCTTGCTACAAGTTCCACGACCTCATGCTGGGGCGGTTGATGGAACTTGCCGGGGAGGACACCACTCTCATTCTCTGTTCGGATCACGGATACCATTGCGACCATCTTCGACCAAGGGAAACGCCAAAAGAACCGGGTGGTCCGGCCATCTGGCATCGGGATCAGGGAATCATCGCCATGGCCGGTCCTGGCATCAAAAAAGGCGAGAAAATCTACGGCGCCAACCTACTCGACATCGCTCCTACTATTCTTAATTTGCTTGGGCTTCCTGCGGGAGAGGACATGGATGGGAAACCGATTGCACACGTGATCGGCGACCAGTGGTGGCATCCTCCAAGGCTGATCTCCAGTTGGGAAGACGTGCCCGGCGAAGCGGGAATGCATCCAAAGCACGAGCAACAGGACCCCTTCGCAACACGAGAGGCCTTACGCCAACTGGTAGAACTGGGATACATTGAGGAGCCTGACGAGAACCTGGAAAAGGCAGCCAGAGATGCTTCACGCGAAGCCAACTACAACCTCGCCCGTGCCTGTCACGACGGAGGATTGCTGGCGAAGGCCGCCGGCCATCTCGAGAGACTCTACCGGGACTCCCCTGAACAAACTCGCTTCGGCATCGAGCTTGCACGGGTCTATCTGAAACAAGGTCGGTTCGAAGAAACCCGCTCGGTGGCCGAGGGCTTGCTGACGATGATCGAGAAGAGAAATCTTACAAAGGTCAAACAGCTCAACGAAGCCCTGCGCAAAATTGATGAACAGCCCGGGGAGGTTATCGCCACAGCGAGAGAGCAACGGGAAAAGAGGCACCGTAAGCAATTGGATACCGAGAGGGCCAAAATCAGGAAGGAGAAGCGCGAAGCGCGCAATATCGAGCCACTCACCTCCCTTGATAATGAGGAATTTCTAGCGCAGCGCAGACGTCAATTGCAAAAAACAGTCGATAAAATCCGCCATTACAACGTGCGCGCCGCCCCGACAGTCTGCTTGCTGCTTGGACGCTTGGAGGCGATGGATGGTAATTACAAAAAAGCCCTTACTTATTTGGGCAAAGCGGAGCATGCCGAGCCACGACTGCCCGGATTGCATTTACAGCTGGCCCAAACTTATCTCCGCATGCGCAGAAACAATGAGGCGGTGCGGGCTTGCGAGAAAGCTCTCGAGATCGACCCTGACAACGCCCAGGCCCACGAGGTGCTGGCTGCCGTCCTAGCGCGCCTCAAGCGCCACGACGAGGCTGCCGACCACGCCCTGAGCGCGGTGGAACTGATCCACAACATGCCCCGAGCACACCTTCGACTCGGCGCGACGCTAGCAAGACTTGGCCTATACGAAAAGGCCGTGGAGGCATTCCAAACCTGCCTCAAATTGGCACCGAACACGCCAGCGGCCCATCGCTACCTGGCGATGATCTATCGCACCAAACTTGGACTCCGGGATCTCTCGTCGACACATTCCTTCAAGCTTAAGATGCTACAGGATCAGAATAGAATGGGTCGTAATCCTGCTGCCGAACCGGAGAATTCGCCGTCTTCCCACCCGAAGCCTGTCTTAAATACGGTTGCGATATCTTCCAAGCCCGGATTGTGGGGCGATCAAAGCGAGGTCATCACCATTGTAACAGGTCTACCTCGATCGGGGACCTCGATGATGATGCAGATGCTGGTCGCAGGAGGCCTTCCTCCGCTCATCGATGGAATTCGCGAGGCCGACACCTCCAACCCAAAGGGCTACTATGAATATGACAAAGCGAAGCAGCTTGGCAGCGACGCAGGCTGGATCAGCGAGGGAAAGGGCAAGGTTGTCAAGATTGTAGCGCCGCTCCTTCCGCTGCTCCCAAGCAAAATTGACGGCACGCCCGCTCACTATCGCATCGCATTCATGGAGCGGGCTCTTGAGGAAGTCGTGTCCTCACAACGCACCATGCTCGACCGCCAGCAACGCAAAGGTGCCGAACTCGATCAAGCCCGCCTTGCCGAGATCTTCCTCGGACAGCTACAAAATATCCATACCGTAATTGCAGATCGCGGAATCCCCTGCATCAGAGTCCAGCACGCGGAGGCAATCCGCGATCCTCTTTCCGTGGCGAATCGCCTAAACCGCTTCTTTGACAAATCGCTCGACACGACCGCAATGGCCGCAGTCGTCGACCCGACGCTCTACCGGGAACGGGGAAAAAACTAAGGGGACGCATGTCCCCGCTGATGGCTTTGGCGAAATTGCGTTGGAGAAACGCCTCTCAAGCATACGTCTGATAGTCGCGACGGCTCGGACGTCGTCGTTCACCCGGATCATCTGATCACTAGGTTCGGCAATGTAGCGCAAAGCCTCTCGCACGATTTGGTCTTCGGGTTTTTCACTGGGTTCGAGGAATTTGGGTGAGGAGATCGGGGTATTAAGTTCGCCTTCCTGATACAACTTCTAAAACCTTCTTAGCCGCATTGTGGCCGGGGACCCCGCTCACCGCACCTCCGCGCTTCGCGGACGCGCCACAAATGTAGATCTGTGGATGAACGGTCTCTACTCCCCAAGTGCCGACCTCATTCTCGGCGTCGGCAAATGGCCAAGTCAGGTCGCCGTGGAAAATATTACCTTTGGGCAAGTGGATTGCCTTTTCGAGATCGACCGGGCTCATCGCCTCAATGCAAAGATCGCCATTGGCATCTTTCGCCAGACAGGATTCGATCGGCTCGTCCAGATGTTGGTTGATCCCCGACAAATATTTCGACACCACCTCTCCCCGCACGCGTTCGTTGTCTTTCTCAAAAAGACGGTAGGGCATGTCTAGTCCGAATAAAGTCAAGGTGTGAAAACCGCGCTGCTTCAAGTCATCGGATAAAATAGAATCGTCGGTCAAGGTGTGGCAGTAGATCTCCCCCGGAGGCCTCTCGGGCACCTTACCGGACATACTCTGCCGATAGCTCTCCATCATCTGCTCATAGCCTTCGTCGATATGAACAGTTCCCGCGAAGGCCTCGCTGGCAGGATAAATATCAGAACGGAGCTGCGGAAGTCTCTCCAGCAACATGTTGATCTTAAATCCAGCTCCTTCGACAACATCTGTCCCAACGCCGCTACAAGCGCCAGTCAACCGATAGAGCACTTGAGCGGAGGCATTACACAAGACGAAGCGAGCATCGACCTCGTATTCATCGCCATCCATCTCATACGCAATCGAAGAACGGGGTGCGCCCGGGTTAAGCATGGAAACCTCGGCTCCCGTTTGAAAGATCACTCTCCCAGTGGACTCCGCTACCTTCACCAACTCATGGACAAGTGATCCCATACCACCCACCGGGACGCGCCACTCTCCCGTCCCCCTGCCGATGACATGATAGAGAAACGACCGGTTCTGCAACAAGGTCGGGTCATGCGGGTAGGTCGATACACCAATCCGGCCATCAGTGAACACCATCCCGCGCACCAGATCATCCGAAATCAGCTCCTCAATCCCCTTGCCCAGCGGCTCCTCGATAAGAGCCTGCCACGCTGCTTTTCCTTCGCTATCCAGACGTGCCCGCATTTGATCACGACTCACCAATGGCTCGATCAGACTCGGCCAGATGATTGCGGCCAAGCGCTCTTGCATCTCCTGCAGTTCGAGGTAACCCCGGTAGTCATCATCACTACCAGTGAGCTCCTTGAACGCGGCTAGATCCGATTCAGGATCATCGTAACGAAGAAGTAGTTCGCGACGCGTTCCATTTTCGAAAGTGGGCGTCCAGGAGGCGGTTTTTCGAGAGCGCAACTCCAGATCGAGTCCGAGATCCGAAACGATCTTCTCCGGAAACAGGCTCACCAGATAGGAATAAACAGAGAGGCGGGCCTCCATTCCTTCAAATGCCATTTCCGATTTGGTGGCACCACCAATTTTCGCATTACGTTCCAACACCAGGACTGACAAGCCTGCCTTGGCGAGATAACAGGCCGAAACGAGACCGTTGTGCCCGCTTCCGATAATCGCGACATCATAACTTGAATCGATTGCGGTCACTTCAGTTGAATGAAATTTAGTTTGTTCATGATTTTTCACGATAGAGTGTCGGATCCACTACGGCAACCATCGCCGGAGCATCGAGCGATCCATCGAAGAACAGGCCCTGCCCTCAGCGACACGCCCTGCCCGGAACAAGAGTATCCACGTCCGGCGTCTAATCCGACTAATTATCTCCCAGCAATTTAATCCGGATATTTCGGAAGCGAACTTCGAATCCTCCTGGAGAATGATACTGTAAGGCGACCAAGCCCTCCTTGGCGGACTTGGCTGGATCTTTGTCATCGAGTTCGATCGTCACCGTTCCGTTCAGTTCCTGCTTCAGTTTCGTTCCGCTGGCTGTAATGCGGTAGTTGTTCCACTGATCACCCGCCTTAATCTCAGGAGCCTTGTCCTTGTATTTCCAGACCAACGCTCCGCGCCCCCCTTCTTCGTAGAGTTTCCCCCAACAGCCGTTTGCGAAATCAGCCTGGTAGCCTTTCACGACCCACTTATTGGCGCCTCGCTCGGAATGCTTGGATCGATATTGAATTCCGCTGTTTCCCTTCCTGCCGACCAATAAGCAGTCCAGCTCAAGCACGTAGTTTGAAAAGGGCTTCTTAAAAATCAGGAAAGTATTTCCTCCTTTCAGCTTCTCGATTTCTCCGGAAATATAACCATCCTTGACCCGCCAAACCTTGGGGTCGCCATTCCATCCGGTTAGGTCTTTCCCATTGAACAGCGTGATCCACCCCTCCTCATCAGGTTTCGGAAGAGTCACGATATCCTCGGCGGGCAAGGAACTAGCTGCAAAAGCGAGAGAGAGAATCTTAGCGATGAACTTCATGATTTTAGAAAGGACTTAATAACAACCGTCCCGAATATACGTCCGCCACTACACCGATCTTAGCGTTCGATTGGAAACTTCCAAACATCATCAACAAGCACCTAACTCCCGGACATCACCGCGACAGAGCACTCAGGATTCTCATCCAGACTTTTCCCCTTCGCCCGAAGGGCCTCCTCATCCTGATTCGCAAAAAACTCTCCCGCATCACCCTGCCGCATTTTAAAGGCTCACTCGAATAGCCCGGGTGTAAAAAGCTTCTTCCAAAACGACTCACTCACCCACTTGAAAAGGAATACGGCACCCTGTCAATCAGGTGCCGCGCTGCGGGAATAAAAGAAGCGCACTTGCCGCTCGGGTAAGTTAGTCTCCTTCAGACCGCCATGCCCAGCAGCTCTCAATTCATCTACGAAGTCCTCGAACACCAAAAGACGGACCTTCTCATCCACCTCCTTCAGACTGAGACTGACTTGCCTTCCCTACTTGTCATTTTACGCACTAAAGAAGCCCTTCACGCCGTCACCGCGGGGCTCAGCCAGGCCGGACTTCCTTTCCAATCCCTTCACGGAACCAAAAAGCCCGAATTCCGCGATCGCGCGCTTCGGGATTTCAAAGAAGGCAGGCTCAGAGCCCTCGTCGCAACCGAGGCTGTCGCCCGTGTCAGCGATCTCGACAGTATCCGCCATATTCTGCAATTTGATTTCCACGAAGTCGCCGCCGACTACCTCCACCGTCTGGATACCGTGCGGGAATCGCAGGGAAGCATCGCTACCTTCGTCACAACGAAAGAAAAGAACCTCCTGAAAAAACTCGAAGATCTCGCCGCCGAAGAGCTCCCGCGCTTGGAGTCGGAAAGCTTCGCCTACGCAGCCAGCGGAACGGCCCCAAAAACCAAGAAGGCCAAAAAGAACGTCTCCAAACCCCTCCAGCATAAAAAGCCCAAGCTCAGAAACGGAGGCCGCGACAACAAAAAGAGCAAGCGAACAAAGAAACGCTGATGCCCAAATCGATTAGGAATATTTCTTGGCTCTCACGCCATTCGAAATCACCCCGCTCTTGGCACTGAATCTGCGGGCAGCGCATCCGGGTATTGCCCCAGCCCCCCCAAACTCCCGAAAAAGCACCCTCAATTTCTCATCCACCACAAAAAATGGCTAAATCAAAAAAAGGACCACGAATCCTCTTCGTCACTCCTGAAATTTCCTACGTCTCCAAAAGACTCAGCGTCGATGCCGAACGTCTTCGCGCCAAAGCCGGCGGCCTTGCCGATGTTTCAGCCCTCCTCGTTCACGGCTTGAGCAGCACGCACCAGGACATCCACCTGGCCGTCCCCCACTACCGCAATCTCTTCCAGGACAAAGGCAGCCGCATGCACCCAGGCAAGCGTTCCCGAAT
>MDTC01131140.1_pt1 | contig 10818 bp, 22 predicted proteins | sample 811181 | NCBI WGS metagenome assembly MDTC01 (sample SAMN05326644, study PRJNA326480) | marine metagenome | isolation source: seawater | place: Pacific Ocean: North | collected 2011 | reverse complement strand
TATTTCCAATAAATTGGTAAGCACCTTTATTAAATAGGGGAGCAACACACTTAGATTTTCTTATTGCTTCTTTTCTTGCAAATTTATCACCGCAACTAATACAAGTTTTATAACCTAAGTCTTTTCTTTTGTTAGGATATTCTTCACCACAAACATTACAATAAGCCATATTATCCTCGCTGATAGTATTTAAGTGACCCACAAATCTTTCTATAATAGTCTGTGCTGCTCAAACCAGAAGCAGCAACTTCTTCTGTCCAGTCCTTGTACATTGCATAACCAAGCTCAGTTAATTCTTCTTCAACAGCAGGATATTGAACTGGATCAATAAACCCATCATCTGGCTTTTTCCACTGTCCTTTATTTTTTTCATCTGTTTTATATAACTTCAAAGATTTAGGCGTATTAGAAAGCATGTTAGCATGAAGAAGTGTCTCGGGCTTTAAGACAACTTCTATTTTGTTGTTTTCTTTGTCAATAATGTTACATACACAAACAAAGTTTTTTCTACCTTTTGTCTTTACAAACTTTAAAAAAGCTTTCTCATGAAACTTAAAAGACCTAGTAAGGCTTATTGCTTTTTTTGAAGAATACTTTTTTTCATTAATTGCAAAAGTTATTTTGTCTAATATGTGCTGAAACTCTTTAGTGTCCGTATGAAAGTATATCCATTTATGCTTGACACCACTGAATTTTTCTTTTATTTTATCTTTCATAATTTCCTCTTTTTACTATTATAAGACAAAATTAATTTTAATGCACGCTTAATCCTCGTCAAAAACTACTGACTCGACTTCAAAGCCGTATGTAGATTCAAGATATTCGACGATATCTTCTTCTTGCGCGTCACTATCAATATCATCTTCGCTTATTTTTAAAGACTTAGGCAATACTGCAATTTTTCTTGACTCTTCATAGTTACAGTCTTCAAAATCTGTCCCACCAAATGACCAAATAATCTTTTTAATTTTAATCATATATAAACTCCTATTTTGAGTCTATATATAACATAGAATTCATATTTGTTTTTACTTTTTTAATGAATTAATTTTGCGAGTAATGTACCAAACAGCTTTTTCCAGGTCTTCTATTGTTCTACCAGAATTCTTCTTTCCTGCTCTGCCAATGTACTTAACTGCATTTCCTAATTCAAAATCAAGTTTCCAAGCGTCAATTACATCGATAACCTCAAAACCAGAATCCTTCATATAGTGACTAGGATGATTTACGTTTGAGCTTTCTTTATTTTTTAATTTGTTACATTGACACATAATTCCTGCCGTACAGCTGCAACATCGTTTACATTTTTGCATATACTATCCTTCTACTAATATATCTTCTAAGGTTTGAATTCCTAAATCTTTTAGTTCTTTACTTGAAACTGGAATATTAATTATTTCTTTTTTTGTAATTTCTTCTTCTAAGAAGTTTCCGCTTTCGAGATTTAAATTATGTGGGACGCCTTCAAGATTAGAAACGTGTGAATAGTCACTACATTCAATTCTTACTTTAATATGCTCTTCAAGCTTCGAGCCCCAGACTCTCAATTGAAATCTCACAACTCTTGACTTGTTATTAACACCAGCAAATCGCATCCAAGCTATTCCTGTGTTTTCAAAAAGATCAATCATACTTGAACATCTTTTAAAAATATCTGAATTTTCTGTGCTAGAATTCATTTCTTCTTTGAGAACTGACTTTATCGAATTCCAAACAGGATTGTTTTCATTAATATCAACTTTTGCCCAGGCCCGACCTCTACCAGAAAAGTCTGCAATAACATTTGATAAGTCTGAATGATTTCTGTTTAGAGAACCGTCAACTGCTTCGTTAATAATTCTTTTAAGGAGTGTAACGTTGCAACTCAAGTTTTGTTCTTCCATTTCTTTTATTGCTTCGTTTATAGCAGGAAAAAATATTTTTCTAATTGATTGAATGTCCATTTTGAAATTCCTTTTAATTGTTTTTATTATTATACAATTAATATTCAATTATTACACGTAATTAGTATTTTTCTTTCATTACTTCTTTAAACTCTTTGCGAGATTGTAAATGCTTATTAACCATCCTTACATTTGGCTTTTTAATTATCTTGTCAATCCTACCAGATCGCTGGCCACCGTTAACTTGACAAAAGAAGTCAGCATATTCGAGACCAGTTTCTTTATCTTTCCAAGTATAAATAACTTCACCGTAACCAAAGTTTTGATCTGCACCTTTAATCTCAAACCAAAGCATGTCACCTTTTTTAATATCATCGATAGAGTATGACATAATCACCAAACCATTTATTAAAAGTTTGAACTAACATTTCGTAGTCTGAAAGTATCATTTCATCCTGAATACATTTGATTCTAAACTTGTCCATGTTTAGTTGTCTACCTAATCTTGATGCTAACCCAATCAACAAAAAAGCATTGCCTTCAGGGCTGTTCAAGTCAATTTCTATTTTTTTGTATTCTAATTCTTTGCGAGATTTAATCACTTACAGCCTCTTATATTCATGCACTCAACAAGTTTTCTATCTTGTTTTCTTAACTTAATCTCACACATTTGCAAACTAAACGCTATGTTTCTAACCTTAAAATCGAGTTGTCTTAACTCCTGTGTTAATAATTTATTTGTTTGAATTACCCTCTTGATTTCTTTGTTTTCTTTCATTACTCTATCATACTCTTGACGAGGAACGCAAGAACAGAAAGATATAATTAATAAACATAACAAATAAATATTTCTCATAATTGCTCCTTATAAATCATAACCACCTAAGCTACTTTTATTTGATTTTGCAAAGTAAGTCATCAAATCCATTTCAGAAACAAAAAAACTTATATTGTCAGAAAGTCTTAATAACTCACATTTAACAACTCTTGAAGTACCAGATGCAGCCTGAACTGTACTTCCATTAAAAATAAACTCTTCGTTCTTTGCAATAGGCTTTTTAAGACCTTTAATGCGCATACCGACTTTTGCTGGCATAAAATAGTTTCCTTTACTAGATGTAAAAACAACTGATCCTTTTCCTGTCTTTTCTTTGAAGAGAATAGCGTCACCTTGCCGAATTTCAATCCATTGAGTCATAGTTAAGTCCTTTATTTAAAAAAGCTTTGAAAGTTAAGATAAGTAAATAATAATGTTAGTTCGGTAAATAAAAATACAAAATAAATGTCTGTTCTTTTTCTACGATTGTAGAAAGAGTGTAGATAGCTAAACAAAAAAACAAATGCAGTCAAGATATAAAAGTCAAACATTTTCCTCGTAAAGACCGTTAAGCTTTAAAAATTCATACCAGTTTTCTAATTCTCTATTGGAAGGCTTGGTTAATGCAGCTTCCTTAATCATTCTAATTTCTTGTTCTACATCTTGAAAATCTTCAATAACTTCTTCACTACTTTTGGTAACTTTGCGCTTAAAAGTAGCTGTTGACTTTTTTGCTTTTCTATTTTCAGGCAAAACTTCAATGTCAAGTTTAACTGGTGTATTACCTAAAAGAGGGAAGTCTTTAGATATAGAATGAGAAACTATTAATAAGTTATTAGCATGATCTAATTTAGATCCTTTATATCTAACTTCAAACAACTCAATAGGATTTAACTCAGTGCCTTCAACCTTTGAAAATCTTGCCCACCCAAAACCTTCCCGGTTTACATGATTAAGAAATGTAGAACCTTCACTACAGTCAGGAATAAGGTTTAAAAAACTTTGAAAAGCTTGTGAGTCTTTTGGAATTTTGACCCATGTATTTCCTCTTCCTTTATATTTCTCTTGTATTTGTTTTTTAAATTTATTTTTTGACATATTGTTGTCCTTGGTGATTATTAGTTACATTATATTATAAACATTAATTGTGAAAATTACACGTTAAATATCTTCCTTAAAAAACTTGAAACTACATCTTCTAATTTAACAAAAGTTATTTCCAGCCATAGCGTAATCTGTAAAACAAAGGACGGATTAATTGTAATTAGCATTCTTTCTGCTGTCCTTGATTGTTGTTTTGTTATTTTTCCTGATGTCAATAAAGTAATATCTCCACTGGTATTAACATATATTAGTATTGCACCGCTTTCTTTGATGTCATTGATAACTTGCTGTTGTATTTCATTTATGTCTTTTTCTTGATTGCTCAATCTATATCTCCAAATCTATATCGATAAAAACAAGTCTATTCCACTTTGGACCTAAAACTAAACTTGTTATTTTACCTTTTTTAATAGATAAAAGATTTTTAAACTCTTTGTATGACATTACTTTATTTTTTTTATTAGAACCTCTTACTTGGAAAAGCCTTAACATTCTTTTCTTTTGACTTTTACTAAGACTTAAGTTGTTGATATTGTTAAAAAACTTTTTAATATCTGCTTCTGTCACTTTAATTTTCCTTAATGGAGATGCTGGGAGTCGAACCCAGGTCCACAAATGTTATTACTTAAACGTCTACATGTCTATCTAGTATTTTAGTTTACCAGATACAACTTCTACTAGAAAAATTTATTACTGGGTAGCCTGAGAAAGTTTAGCTTTTAATAATCAGACAATTACTTCAAAGCGATCTTCGCTGTGATTATGCCTTTTAAGTCTCGCGAAGAGAAGAAGAAAAAGACATCGCGTTAAACTACTAATTAAGCAGCTGCTGCGAAAGCAACATCATCGTTTGCGTTTATAATATTCAGCCGTTTTATCCCAATGACTGAAACTTGGGACATGCAATTTAAGTTTTCACATTCCTGCCGAATACCATTTCATCCCCTTAGATTATAAGATTCCTAAAATAGTCAGCGCTGTTCCTGTCATAACCATCACAACAGGTATAAAGGTAAAACAGAAAAAAATACCAGATAAAATGCTTATTTTATCAACTTTCATAAAAACTCCTCTATTTTGTCTGCATCAATGTAACAAGTAAAAAAGTCATGTGATGGAATCATTATTTCGTAGTATTCATAACCATCTTCACGATAACCATGCACAACTTTTGCATGAGCAAAAATGTTTTCTAGCTTATCACCTGCGACATATAAATAATCAACTACAACTGGAATCCATTCGCTTTTGCTTACTTCTTGCTGCATCTTTGCTTCTTTCTATTCAATAGAGACCACCTGGATCGGGTGTTGGATTATGTGAAGGGTATAGTATCGTCTGTGTAGATTTTTTGATGTCTGTGTAAATATGCTTTATTGAAACACCTTGAATATAGTAGTCGCCTATTGTAATATCACAAAAAGTTTGAGGTTGATAGTTTTGAAATGATATGCTATCAACTGGAGTAAAATTAAATCTTGCACATATTTTAACAAGATCCTTTTCTGGTGGATCATTTGAATCTATACATCTTTGTATATAGCCTTTACCGTCAAAATATATTTTGTTTAATTGAATCACTATTGTCTCCTTATATATTATAAATAAAATATATACAAATTACACATTAAAAGACTTTTTAGACTTTCTTTTTTTAGGGATACGGTATGGTGGTTCTCTGTACGTATTCCATCTTTGATATACGTTTACAACTTTGTTTCCTTTTCTTTCGACTAAATACATTTTAGTTGCAGAAGTTTTTACTCCATTATACCATTTTTTAAACTCTTCAAATATGTTTTTAAGATTTATTAAGTGTTGGTTTTCATCATTAGTTAGTGTCCTGCTGATACAAAAATCATCAAAAACTAAGCGGATGTTTGGATGACTATTAAAGTTTAACAATTCATTCATTAAGTTTTTTAATATAATCACAGAAACTTCTGTTTCTCCAATATCAAAAAATTCGTGCTTACCTTCTGGCAACTCTTCACACAATCTAGGATGTGTAATTCCAAATACTACACTAATCATTATAGCTAACTCCTGTAATTTTATGTAAGTCTGAAACTAGTGCTGTTTCTATTTTGTTTTCTACTAAGACTTCAACAAAGTCTAAAGACATATTGTAAATAATTTCTTCTTCGTACCGCAATTCTCTTTCAGATTCCAGAGCAATAACAATTTCTACTGGATCAAAACCATTATCAAGAATATAAATTTTACCCTTTTTTATTTGCTCCATTAGCCCACTCCTTATTGCAGTGAACGCACCAATTATCACACTTATTACAACCGTAATACTCTTGTATTGATCTTTCACATTCGTGCATATAAAAAGTAACTGTCTTCTTTTTACAATAAGGACACTTTTCTAGTTTAGTTTTTACTTCTTCTTTTTTAACCATTCAGACGACTCATTTCGTGTGTTGCCCAATCAACTTGAACAATTTTACTGTTAAATATACCGTAGCCTCTTCTGTAGTTTACTCTATTCATATGAATAAACATACCTAAAAAAAGACAAAGATCTTTGCTGTCTAGCGTAATATTAGTATGAAGATTTTTTACAGCAGTTGCCATATCAAAATTACCACAATAAACATCAGGCCATTTTCCTTGTAATACTTTATATAAATAATCTTTTATATGGTTTCTAAATTTTTTATTGTCATCAAGATTAAACATGTATTTTCTTGTATATTTTGTTATTCTGCTTGACAAATATGGTGACTCAACTTTTTCAATGTTTAAAAGGTTTCTTGAATTAAAGAATTCTGCTAAGTCTGTATAATGTAAATAGTATTCACCTTTTTTAAAAGAGATGGCAAGCTTAGAATTAGAAAAATCAAAGTTGTCAAAACATTCATTAATATCTTTAAATATAAACTTATTAACAAACTGTGTTTGTATTACACTAAACTCTAGATTTTCTTCTAGAGCCTCATCTATGTATTTGACATTATTTTTCTTGCAAATCTTATTTAAGGCTGTTAGATTTCTTTCATAGTTGAAAGTGTAAGGAAGCTCAAAGCTGTTTGCATCTTTGATTGCATCACTTACTCTGCTAAGATAAAAACCATCAGACATTATTTCTTCTCTAATAGTTTTAACTCTATCACTAATTTTATTTGTAATATCATTGACTTTGTCTTTGTTGCTCGAAAAAACGTCAATATCACCCATGTTATAAAAATATCGATAAACTTTTTCTAGCGTCTGAGTAGTATTTGAATTAAGTTCATTGCTTATAATTCTTGGAAAGCCGCCTGCAACCCAAGCGTCTTCTTTTAAATAGTCATAAATGTCAATTGTTTTAAATAAATTAGAAAGCACATATTGAATGTGGCTAGGTAGTTTTATTGTATTGATATGATTATTCATTTATTTTTAGACCTTAAAAACAGGATTAATGTGTTGCTAATTAAAGTATAATTTTTATTATGTTTTATTATAATAATAAAAATAACATTTTACACATAAAGAGAATCAATGAGAATTAAACCTAATAGAATAGATTGGGAAAACGCAAACAGTTTGTATCAGTTAGAGTCAGAAGACATTGTTGCTATTTTAAATAGAAACGGAGTTAAAGTTAAAAACATTTCACCAGCTGGATCTTTAAGAAGAGAAAGAAAAACAATAGGTGATCTAGACATTGTTATTGAAGTAGACAATCCACAACTTGCAGGTAAAACATTAGAAGATGAAATGAGTTACCAGTTTTTCTCTAAAGGATCTTTTTATAAAGGTCAAATACTTGATACTGGAATTGATTTGTTTATTGCTGGTCATCATAATTATTATTCTATGCTTTTCTTTTTAACTGGTTGCGAAGATTGGAACTTAAGAATCATGAAACATTTAAGGAGCAATACTAATATACGGTATACACCTTTTAGGTTTATCAACGTAGATACTAAAGAAGTCTACGATGATTTTAAATCAGAAAAAGATATATTTAAACTTATAAATCACAATTATATGTTGCCAAAAGATAGAATACCACAAAATATAAAATTTGGAGAATAAATGAGAAAAATACTGAAAGAACATTTTAAAGAATTACTCAAAGAAGAAATTGATTTTAGTTCAAAAACAGCAACTATATATCATTTAACAGGTTTCAAAACTGCTGACTATGATCCTGTATATGCAGCAAAAATGAAGAAAACAAATAAAGATTTAAGCAGCCAAATTAAATCAAAATATGCTGGCAAGGAAAAAACAAGAGCGCAAAGTATTTTATCTAAAGCAGAATATAAAGTTGCTGCAAAAGAACTTAAGCAATTTAAAACTCCGCAAGGTCAAGCATATTATATAGGAAAACAAATTGAAAAAGGTGTTTGGGACTTAGGTAGTAATTACGTACCTGGTCACGGCAAGATGTATGCTAAAGGTCTTTACACATGTTATAAATTAAACCCAAAAATTGCTCAAACATACGGTAGTGTTATTTTAAGATTTGAAGCTGATATATCCTCAATGCTAATTTTTAATGCAGGAATAGCAAAGAGCGTATACGGAGAAAACTTCAGATTAGAAGATCAGTTTCTAGAAATATGTAAAAAAATGAACGTTGATATTCGTGGTTTTTACAATCGTGAAGTTAGTCTAGATATATCACCTGATGCTAATGACGCAATAAGTGAATTTATTGAGATGTTAACGTCAATATCAAATAGACCAGAGTTTTTAAATAGTAGTTATGACGCAGAACTTAGAACTGCTCCACTTGCACTGCAAGTCATAGAAGAATATAGTAGACAATTCAAAAGAGGGCGAGGTTCTATACTAAGAAATGTTATAGACGGAGTAATTTTTTGGGGGAAGGGAGATGGCCCTGTTTGTATTGTTTATAATCCGGAAATAAATTTACGTCACAAACTTACAGGCGCTGGATATTTTGACAAAAAAGGGGAACCTATAATTGAGGATGTAATTGAAAGATTGATAGGTAGATCAGGAACGAGTCTTGCAGATACCTTTGAATTTGCTCAAGAGATAGATGAAGAAGCACAAGAAATTAAGAAAGCTCGAGCAGAAAAATTCAAGCAACAACTTGCAAATTTTTCAAGAGAAGACGATTCTGCAGACAGTTTTTTAGATAACTTACCTTCCAATTTGAATACGATATTAACACCTGTAGTAAATCTTTATAACGATGCATGTGATGATCTTATTATGTCAAGAGTAAAAGGCACACAACCTGATTTTGATAATTACTGTCGTAATATAGCTGTAGCTTATAAATATATACAATTTATCTGTTCAATTTTAGCTGAACCATTCCTGCAATTTGTTGATATTTTTGGACCAGGACTTGATATAGTTAGCAAAGATGAGTTTGAAAAATACTGCTATATATTTAAACAGTATTCTTCTCCTATACAAGGTCATCCCCCAAAATTAGCAGACTTTGAGCTTAATGGTTTAAAATGTGTAGCACAAAACGAAGAAGAATTCGCTAGACTCGTAGAACAACATCTTAAACCTCTGACAGATAGATTTAATGAAATGCTTAAAGAAGGTCTTGCAAGTGAATTTGTAAATGAAATTTCTCATGAAGTAATTGGGTCATGTGAAACCGGTGTATTTAATAACTCCATTGCTAAATTTGAGATAGGAGAAGTTAACCTAGACACTTCAAATGATGCTCGAGCTCTCGAATCTTCTCTTGAAGGCAGTGGAACAATAATGCAAAAAGCAGAGCAAAAATTGCTCGACCTATTCAATGATGAAAGAATCAAGACTCCTGAAGGGCAAGACGCTTTACAAAATATGCTTCAATATAATGAAACTATAAATCTCGATGGTACACTTGATTTTGGTGAGATTGTTAAAAACTTTGGTTACTACTCTGACTATTGTCAAGGAGGAGGCGATATATTTTATACTCTTTGTGAACAAATTAGATCATTAGACTATGCTGGTTTAGCTTCTTATAAGATAGATAGAGATAAATTTAATCCTGAGTTTATATTGCAGAGGATGTATAATGTGGAAGGAGAGTGGAAAATAAGAGATGCAGCTGGTTTATCCTTGTTAATGTTTAAAGACGGTAGAAAAGCGTATAACGATACTACTTTAGTTACGACTGAACTTGTTAAACAAAGAGTTATGCAAGACAAAATAGATAATCTTGGATGGGTTGTTGAAACAGTATTTGATTTGCCTAGACATAGATCACAATTAATTATTTAAGTTTCAAATGCAAGTTTAATATCGTTATTAGGATCACTTGAATTTGCATAAAACCGTATAAACTTACCTTTATCGCTTAATAAAAGAAAAACACAGCTGCAATAAAAACCATTTTCGCTTTCTTTGTGTACAACTAAATGAACAGGAAGACTCTGAAAGTTAGAACAGCTTAAACCTAAAATTCTTACTAAATCTCCTACTTTTATATGATCGTACATTAATGATCCTTAGTTACATAGAGAAAAAATATTAATTTAAATTGATATTTTACTATATATATAATATAAACTTTGAGGTTGATATGCTGTTAAAAGAATCAGATTTAAGAAGAATAGTTAGGTCAGTAATTAAAGAACAAAATTCTGTTCCAGTACTTGATGATAAAGAACAAAAAATTGCTAATGATATAATTAGCGCAGTATTGCAAGCTAAAAAAAGTACAGTTCTTGAAAGCTCATTTAAAGATGATATTAAAGATATTGGTTCTTCAATAGTTGATATTGGATTTAGGCTTTTTAGTTTTAAAGCAACAATTCCTATGATTTCTTCTGCAATTATAATGTATTGTCAACATAAACAAATTCAGCCAGATGCTTTGACTATACAGCATGCTCAAATGTTAGTTAAATTTATAGGTTTAAAAGGCAACCATGCACTTGAGATTATTATGAACGTCATTGCAGGTATTGGCGGTACGTACGGAGTTGTTAAAGGTGCCAAAGCTTTAGACGCTTTAGACTAAGATTGAAAAGTACACCCGGTAGGATTTGAACCTACGACCAATGGCTTAGAAGGCCACTGCTCTTCCGC
>MDTC01227036.1_pt1 | contig 10819 bp, 10 predicted proteins | sample 811181 | NCBI WGS metagenome assembly MDTC01 (sample SAMN05326644, study PRJNA326480) | marine metagenome | isolation source: seawater | place: Pacific Ocean: North | collected 2011 | reverse complement strand
TCAAAATCTAAATTCAATATATTCTCGGAAATTTTTTCGCTTCCAAAAATTAATTTTGATTTTATTTTTTTATAATTCAATCTGTCTGAAATATCGTCATTAACAGAGTGAATAATCCCAGATATCTTATTTTTAAATATGGATAGAATCATCTTTTTAAATAAGTCTGAATCAAATTTTTTCAAATCACTTGAACTAGTTACAAGTTCGATTAATAATTTGTTTTCCTTGTAGCTTTTTCTGACATTTAAATTTCTGAAGAATCCTTTTTTCTGAGGAATATTCCACGCACTAAGTTTTGTTTTTTGACAATATTCTCTAATTTTTTTAATCCCATTTTCCCAATCCTTATCAAACATTCCTGAGTCATTGTCCAAGTTTTCAACAATCCACCATGTGTTTGATTTTTTAAAACCAAGTCCAAAATCGTCGACATCTTTATTTGATTTTTTATCAAAAATAATTGATGAAAATGAATATTCCATTTTGTTTCTGTAGTGCCAAGTTTTTGGCGAAGCTATAAATTCATCAAAGTAATTTTCAATATTTTTAACTTTTCCAATCTTTTTGAAGACATCCAGCACTAATTTTTTTTTTATATTTCTCTGACATTCAATATTTAACTCTATATATGGAGCTCCTGAAATTTTTTGAAAATTGATTTTCTCTTGCATTCCGCTTTTTTCTAATACTTTAATAATTTTAGATTCAGCGTAATTGATTCTAAATTTTGTTATTTCAGCAATAACTCTCTGACCTTTAATACCATTTTTTACAAAAATTACAAAGTTTTTTTTATTGTCTAGATCAACTTTACTTATTCCATTTCCCCCGTACACCATGTCATCAACGACTAACTCTAATTTTTGTTTTTTCTTTATTTTTTGCATTGTGTAAAAATAACTATCTTTATTAATAATGACATCAAAAGAATTAATAGATTTAGAGTTAAAGTTCGGTGCCCATAATTATCACCCTCTTCCTGTAGTTCTCGAACGAGGTGAGGGAATATTTGTCTGGGATGTAGAAGGTAAAAAATATTTTGATTTTCTATCCGCATACTCAGCTGTTAATCAAGGTCATTGTCATCCTCACATAATTTCTGCTCTAGAAAAACAGTCCAAAATGTTAACATTGACCTCTAGGGCTTTTCATAATAATGTTTTAGGTCAATATGAGGAGTTTATAACCAAACTTTTTAAATATGATAAGGTTTTGCCAATGAATACTGGAGTTGAGGGGGGAGAAACTGCAAATAAGCTTGCACGTAAGTGGGGTTATTTAAAAAAAAATATCCCTGAAGACAAAGCTAGAATTATCTTTGCAAAAGGTAATTTTTGGGGTAGAACCTTAGCTGCTATATCTAGCTCTGATGATCCAATTTCGTATAAAGGCTTTGGTCCATATATGCCAGGATACAGTTTAATTCCCTACAATGATATACCGTCTCTTGAAAATGAATTGAAAGACCCCAATGTCTGCGCATTTATGGTCGAGCCAATTCAAGGTGAAGCTGGAGTGGTTGTTCCTGATGATCAATATTTGTCTGAAGTAAGAAGATTATGTACAAAATACAATGTTCTTTTTATTGCCGACGAAGTTCAAACAGGTATTGCAAGAACTGGAAAAATGCTAGCATGCGATCATGAAAATGTAAGACCAGATATTCTCATCCTTGGAAAGGCTCTTTCTGGGGGTGTATTTCCTGTTTCTGCCGTTTTATGCGATAATGAAATAATGATGTGCATAAAGCCTGGTGAACATGGTTCTACTTTTGGTGGCAATCCGTTAGCATGTAAAGTTGCTATTGCCGCGCTTGAAGTTGTGATTAAGGAAAATCTTTCTGATAACGCACATAAACTTGGAAAATTATTCAGAGAAAAACTAAGATCTTTCGCTGCTAATAATTCACTTATTTCTGAAGTAAGAGGCAAGGGTTTACTAAATGCAATGGTAATTAATGATTCTCCTGAAAGTTCAACAGCTTGGGATATATGTATCAAATTAAGAGATAATGGTCTTTTAGCAAAACCCACACATGGTAATATAATAAGGTTTGCACCACCACTAATTATAAACGATTCCCAGGTTGAGAAATGTTGTGATATTATCATGACAACAATAACAAATTTTTAATCTAACATATATTATTACTAAATTTGTTTATGAGGATTTTATATGTTTTGATTTTTTTTGTTAGTGTAAATACTTGTTTGTCACAGAAAAACAGATGTTCAACTGATGAATACAGAGCACAGCTTGGCGTATTCAAAACCACTGAAACTAACCACACTATTGATTTGGATATAGCTAATATAAACGAACATACGATTCCTGTTGTTGTTCATATCTTGTATAATGATGCGTCTCAAAATATATCGGATGAAAGAGTGTACAGTCAAATAGAATCCCTAAACAATGACTATAATGCATTAAATTCAGAAATTAATAATATTCCTGATCAATTTATAGACGAAATAGGTCAAGTAGGATTTAATTTTTGTTTAGTTCAACAAGATCCCAATGGCAACTCATTTAGTGGAATTAACAGAGTTTATACTGATGTTGAATCATTTCAAGGTTTTTCGGATAGTATGAAAAAAAGTAATGAAGGTGGAGTTGATCCCTGGGATACCGAGACCCACTTAAACATATGGGTATGCAATTTATCTGGTAATACACTTGGTTTTGCTACAATGCCAGGTGATGTTTCTGACGAACTTGATGGTGTCGTTATTGATTATTTATATTTTGGTATCGATATTTCATTTATAAGTCCTTACAATTTAGGTAGGACAGCTACACATGAAATTGGACACTATTTTAATCTAGAACATACATTTTATGCTGGATGTTCTGATTGGGACGAATGTGACGATACTCCTCCAACTTCATCACCAACTTACGGTTGCCCTTCATACCCCCAAACATCATGTATGACTAATACAATGACAATGAATTTTATGGACTACACTGATGACCAATGCATGGCAATGTTTACTCAATGTCAAGCTCAAAGGATGAGAAATTGTCTTTTAAATAACAGATCTGGATTAATTAACAATTACTCATGTACAACATCAATTGAGGAAAGTTACTTATCTAGTAATTCATTTTATCCCAATCCAGCAAGTAATTTTCTTAATATCAAAGAATCACATGTTTTTGTTGAAATATTTGATGTCATGGGTCGTAAAATAATTGAATTGAAAGCAAATCAAAGAGGACAAATAAATATTTCAAAATTAAATTGTGGTACTTATTTTTTGAAATTACAAAATAAGACGAAACAGTTTATAAAAATTTAAAAGTCAAAATTAATTTTAAAAATGTACAATCTACCAGTAAGATAGTTTGGTACTGCGTAATACCTGTTTGAAGCGTCACTAACCCATATGTAAGATGATGTGTTTTGAATATTTACAAGGTTAAAAATTTCTAAGCTTGCCCATATTGATTTAAAATTGTTGAGTAAATTTAATTTACTTTTTTCATCAATTCTTTTAATTGATCTAGAAAAACCTATGTCTAGCCTTTTGTATGAAGGTATTCTGAGAGTTTGTTGATACCTTTCTGTGTTGGGAGCACCAAAAGGTAATCCAGATCCGTAGCTGAGACTAAGCTGCATTTTATAGTTTGGATTATTAGGGAAATAATCTTGAAAAAATACAGAAGCATTGAGTCTTCTATCAGTTGGTCTGGGAATGTATCCATTTCCATCGCCTTCGATATTTTCTCTGGTGGTTAGTAATGATAAACTTATCCAAGAATCAACATCCAGAACAAATTCTCCAAATATTTTAAAATCTAGTCCAGCAGAGTAGCCAGTGGCATTATTTTCATTTAAATAATGAATTTGTAAATTATCCAATTCAAATGGAATTAGATCCCATAGTTTTTTGTAGAAAATAGAAGTAGTAAGTTTAAATGGTCTGTTCAGATAATTAAATTGGTAATCAGAATTAATGACATAGTGAATAGATTTTTGGGATTTAATATTTGTATTCAAATTACCTAAGTTGTCTCTAAATTCTCTAAAAAATGGAGACTGATTATAAGAACCCACAGATGCATTGAAGATAAAATCTCTGTCCCACATAGGTTTATAATTAATGTTAAATCTTGGACTAATGAAAAGTTCATTATTAAAGTCCCAATAATTAAATCTTGCTCCAAAAATCCAATTTATTTTATCATTTTTGATTTTGAAATCATTCGATATTTGAAAATAGGAAGAGGTTCGTCTAGATTTAAGTTGTGAATTACCTTTGTAGAATTCATAAAGGTTTAGGTCATTGTTAATTGGGGAAATAGAGAATCCCGCTGAGTCTATCATAACCCACTCTCTTATATTATCAGTAACCGACTCGACTTGAAATTTTCCTCCCCAATTAAATTCAAATGGTAAGTCATTAAGATTAAAATTATAAATTCCATCGAAGTACATGTTCCATACATTTGCACTAAGTTCATTTCGGGCATGGTTCATATATGCTCCAACACCTCTATTAAATATTACTTCTCCTAACTGATCTGAACCGAGGTTGTTGTCCAGTTCACCAAGCCAGTACTCTCCTAGTACATCATAGAATTCTTGTTCCTTTGTATTAAAAAAAGAAGATGTCAGTCTAATTTCCAGATTTTCATTAGGAGAATATTTACTTGACAGAGCATTTAGATTGGTTATGTAACTATCAACTTCTTTTCCTTCAAAGTAAATTGTAAGTTGAAGAGCTTCGGAAACTGTACCAAACTTAGCTTCTCTGGAAATGGGTGTCATTTCATATTTATTTTCTGAGTAATAACTAAAAAAACTGAGTTGAACTTCTGAACTTAAGTCGTATTTAATTAATGATTGTAAATCTCCAAATCGAGAATCGTAATTATTGTTATCATCCATTGAATTTAATATTGATCTGTTTGTTTTGAATCTGGATCCAAATTGGTATGAAAGTAAATAATTTTTACTAGTCCCAATTGTACTTAGTTCTAAGCCTAGTGGACTTAGGTTGACGTTTGTTTTCTGTGTTTTGGGTTCAAGGTATTTAATATTTAAAACCGATGATAGCTTATCACCAAATTTAGCATCAAATCCGCCCGCAGAAAATTCAATTGACGAAACTAAATTTGAGTTAATTATGCTTAGACCTTCCTGTTGACCATTTCTTACTAAAAATGGTTTATAGATTTCAATTCCGTTAATATAAATTAAGTTTTCGTCATAATTACCACCTCTTACAGAATACTGGTTACTGAGTTCATTACTAGTAGAAACACCAGGTAACAGTTTTATAATACTTTCAACACTCCCACTTACGCTTGGAAGTTGTTCAAGTTTTTTTGGGTCAATTGTAGTAAAGCCTTTAAACCTATATTCATCAGAAGTTATTTTTACATCACTTAGATAATTGTCTTTTTCTGTAAGAATAATTTCACCCAAGTCGTATAAAGATTTGTTATTGACATTTATTTCTAGATTTTGAATTTTATAGCCAACGTGAGAAAATTTAATAATTAGTTTGTTTTTAAAAGATAATCTTAATTGAAATTCTCCTTCAGAGTTAGAAATTGTACCAAAATTTTTATGTGTAATGTTCACATTAGTTATCGGTTTTTTAAATTCGTCAAGGACTTTTCCTTTGATTGTAATATGATTTGGATTATTTTGCGCAAAAACAAAAATATTTAATAATATTAGAATTTTTAAAACTATTTTTTTCATCAGTTAATTTTATAAAATATTTTTGAATAATTATTGACTAAATCTGAAACACTTACTTCCAAAATAACTTTGTCTGTAACATTCAAATTTTTCGTATGGAAAACCAGCAAGTGATTTTTATAATCATATTCTAAAATAGTCCATTCGCCATTTATTTTAGCAACGTAATCTTTAATCCCTGAAAGTTCATCCTTGACACTAAATAGAATTTTATCATGAAGTCTTTTGTGAAATTTTAAGTCAGGTTTTATTGTGTCAATTACAATTGTAAAATCTCCAAAGCTATTTGATTTACCGATAATTTTATTTTCATCCCAGTAGCTTTTTATGCAATGTAATTTTTCGTCTTCAACTCTTGCGATTAGTGATTTTGAACGTAATTCCTTACTTACAGAATCTGCATTAAGTCTAATGACGAAAGGTTTGTGAGTTGGAATTGTTTTGTCAAGGATAGAATATTTTGCAAATTTAGTTTCATTTAATGATTTAGAAAATGTAAAGTCACCATCACTATACAGACTGTTGTTTGGTATGTAAATTTCTAAATCATTATTTTTGAACTCAAACACTTGTTTACAATTAATTTTATTTTTTACTTTTTTGACATCATGTTCTTTGGAATACGAATTTTTTGTGACATAAAATTTTAATGTGGTTTTATTATCATAACTATCAATAACGTCTATTGTAATTGCATTTTTACCAATTTTTAAGTTCTCTCCCAAATTCGTTTTAAAATTTACAAAACTAGTACTTAATAAATTATTCGGTTCTTTGAAACACTTGATAAATCTTTCCCCTTTTTCTTTAAAGTATTCATAGTCTATGTGAGAGTTTATATATCTAGTTTCACTAAAACTAAATTTTTCCATTTTATTTTTATAGTTAAGAGAATCATTTAAAAAGAGATTTATAGTGTAGACTCCGCACTTATTTGGTGCAGCATCTAAAAAGTCGACTGTGCTGATTGCCATGTTGAAATAATTATCTACAACGAGGATTTCTGAAATCGTATATTCTCCATTTATTTTTTTAACGTCAATTTTTCTTTTGCTGTTCAACTCGTCATAAACTAAAATTGAATTAATAACAGGTTTTGTTATATCTAAAATTGGGAAACCAAATAACATTGGATTTAAAATTTTTTGAGTTTTAGTTTCTCGAATTTCAAAATGAAGATGTGGACCCGAAGAGCTTCCTGTATTTCCACTAAATGCAATCAAATCACCCTTTTCTACAATAATTTGATTTTCTTTAATTGAAAAATCTATTTCATTTTTTTTTTGACGAAAGTGTTCGTCATGCGCGATTTTTGTAATTTCTTCGTTAAAATTTTCTAAATGAGCATAAACGGTTGTATAGCCGGCTGGATGATTAATGTACAGAGCTTTACCAAAACCGAATGGAGATACCTTAATTCTTGAAATATATCCTGACTGACTTGCATAAATTGGAATATTTATTTTTTGTTTTGTTTTGATATCAATTCCAGAATGGAAATGGTTTTTTCTTAATTCTCCAAAAGTTCCAGCTATTGCGATTTTTATGTCTACAGGAGATGAAAAATAGTTTTTTGGATAATTATTTTGAGAAAATTGGATTTGAGTTGTAACTAACCAAAGATTGAGGATAAATATCATCTTATTCATTGTTCATAAATTTATAAAATAATTATAGATAATTAATTTTTGTTATAAATTTCTATTAAGAAAGCACAGTTTAATTACTTATATTTATTATTTAATAAAAAAAACTCTAGTGAAATCTGTTATTAATTACATTACTGAGCTTAAGTTAAAAACGAAAAAACTTTCCGAAAATTATAAAGAATTAAAAAAGAAGAACTCTATTTTACTTTCTGACAATAAAAAATCATACAACACTATTGAAAAATTGAAGTATGAGATTGAATCATTAAAAAAGAAAATTGATATTGCCAATTTTGCACAAGGACTTGATAGTAATGATAGCGAAACATCAATGATTGCAAGAAAAAGGATAAATAAACTAATTAGAGAAATTAATAATTGTATATCAATGCTAAACGAATAGACATGGGAAAATTAGATATTAAAATTTCGCTTGCAAACAGGTTGTATCCAATGAAAATTGATGAAAATGAAGAAAAAATTATCAGATTGTCAGCAATTAAAATTGAAAAAATGTTAAAAATATTCAAGGAAAAGTACTCTGTTAAAGATGATCAAGACCTTCTAGCAATGTGTGCTTTACAGTTGTGTGTTAAGCTCGAAAAAAATGAATTTAATGAGTCTGAAATTGAAGAAAAAATCATTCAGGGTTTGAATGAAATTTCAGAGCATATTAATGAAACCCTTTAATGAATAACTTGTTATTAAATAACAAATTTCACTCACTAAATCAAGTAATAAAATTCTTGAAAAAAGAAAATAAAACTATTGCAACTGCTGAAAGTTGTACCGGTGGCTTTATATCAACTTGTCTCATCAGTAAAAGTGGTTCATCAAAATATTTTAGTGGATCAATTGTCGCTTACAACAATAAAATAAAAAACCAATTTTTAAATATATCAGCTGATACTATTTTAAGCAGAGGTGTTGTTAGTAAAGAAGTTGCTGAATCTATGTCGAAAAATATTTTGAAAAAATTTAATACTGACTATGGTTTCTCTACAACCGGATATGTTGATCCTATTAAAGTTAATCAAAATAAAAACACTAATTTACACGCTTGGGTTTCAATATCTAGTAATTTCAAAACATCATCAAAATTGGTTGAATTAAATGATGACAGATTAAAAAATATTTTTAATGTTTCAAGTCAAATATTTAAACTTTTTTTAAAAGATTTTGTATAATTTTTTTATTATCGTAGAAAAGTGCTAAATTCGCACCTCACTAAATTTTTGTACAATGTCAAGAGTTTGTCAAGTTTCAGGTAAAAAAGCCATGGTCGGAAACAATGTTTCTCATTCTAATAGAAAAACAAAGAGAAGGTTTAATATTAATCTTATTAGAAAGAAGTTTTATATTCCTAGTGAAGACAAGTGGATAACTCTAAAAGTAACAACCTCTGCTTTAAAGACTATTGACAAGAAAGGCATTTCAGAAGTGCTCAAAATTGCAAAAAAAAATAAACTTATTTAACAATTTGAATTCTAATCTTTATTCAAATTTTTCTGCTTTAATATTCATCATTATAGTTTTTTTACAGTCATGTACAAACAAGTCAATCAGCCAATGTCATGATTTAAAATTTGTTAACCTCTATGTCGATTTTTTTTTAGAGGAACAACTAATCAATGGCAGAAGTAACTTAGATTTTATTTCTGACTGTGATGAACCAATTATTATTGATTTAGACAATTCGTTAAAAGTTGATAGTGTTACATACAACAATGAAAAAATAAATTATAAATTACTTGATAACAAAATCCAAATTAAAAAACCAGATTTAAAATCTAATAACTTTTCCATCTCTGTTCATTATCATGGATACCCAAAAAAAGCAATCAATGCTCCTTGGGATGGGGGAGTTGTTTGGTCAGAAGATTCATATGGTAATCATTGGGCGGGTGTTGCTTGTCAAATGAATGGCAGTAGTTTATGGTGGCCTTCAATCAACGATCACAATGACGAACCGGATGGTGCATCATTGAGTTTTGTTGTTGATACCCCATACACTGTAGTATCTAATGGTCGCTTAAAAAAAATTGAAGAACAAAACAAAAAAAAAATATTCAAATGGGAAGTTAAAAACTCAATAAATAGTTATAATGTTACATTTAATATTGCGAATTTCTTTTATTTCTCAGACATATTTGAAGGCATAAATGGCAAGTTGAATTTAGATTATTATGTTTTACCTGAAAATTCAGAGGTTGCAAAAAATCATTTCAAGCAAGTAAAGCCAATGCTTAGTATTTTTGAAAATTTATTTGGACCATTTCCTTTTTACTCTGATGGTTACAAACTTGTTGAAACACCATATCTTGGAATGGAACATCAAAGCTGTATTTCTTATGGAAATAAATATCTTGATGGATATTTAGGTAGACACCCTAATGGAATTAATTTTGATTTTATTATAATTCATGAAACTGCTCATGAGTGGTGGGGCAATAGTGTGAGTATGAAAAAAAAATCAGATATGTGGATTCATGAGTCTTTTGCAACATATTCAGAAGCCTTGTATGTAGAAAAAGAGTATGGTTATGAAAAGATGATTGATTACTTAAAATATCAAAAAAAAAATATAAATAACGATCATCCTATTATAAAATATAACAATAAAAAAACTACTGATGTTTATTACAAGGGAAGCTGGATGTTACACACTTTAAGATCAGTGATAAACAATGATAGTGAATGGTTTAAACTGTTAAAAAATATTCAATTACAATTTAGACATAAAATAATTGATTCAGAGACTTTAGTAAAGTATATCAACTTCAATTTTGAACTTGATTTAGTCCCGATATTTGAGCATTATCTGCATAAAAAAAATATTCCGAAACTTCAATACAAAATTAATATTATTGAAAATGTTGAAGTTTTATATTATAGGTGGAAAAATGTAAGTAAAAAATTTAATATGCCAATTAAGTTAGGCATTAACGGACAAGATGTTTGGATAGAACCAAAATGCGAATGGAAAAATATTACTCTTAATTACCCTGGTTCAAAAGTTTCTACATTTGACAGTTTGTATTTGATTGAATTTGAATGCATAAATTAATTATTTTAAAAATACAATGTTATTTTTGAAAAAATATTTTTTTGATTAAATTTGCAAACTGTCCTTGTAATAAGAACTGTAAATTATTAAATAACTAATTAGGTAATGGCAAAAAAAGGAAATAGAGTACAGGTTATTTTAGAATGTACTGAACATAAAACGAGTGGTGTTCCAGGAACATCTAGATACATTTCAACAAAAAATAAAAAAAACACTCCTGACCGACTTGAACTTAAAAAGTTTAATCCAATACTTAAAAAGTATACAACTCACAAAGAAATTAAATAATTATGGCTAAGAAAGTAGTTGCAACATTACAAAAAGGGGGAGGGAAAGGCTTTACAAAAGCGATAAAGATGGTACGCTCCCCGAAAACAGGAG
>MDTC01082571.1_pt1 | contig 10819 bp, 8 predicted proteins | sample 811181 | NCBI WGS metagenome assembly MDTC01 (sample SAMN05326644, study PRJNA326480) | marine metagenome | isolation source: seawater | place: Pacific Ocean: North | collected 2011 | reverse complement strand
TATCGTCTGGTCGGCAAAGGCAATTTGATGGGGCGCTATCTAAGCGATCAAGCGGCACTTCGCAATTTGTCGGATGCAATTATTTTTGATGGTACCGGACAGGTTTTGGCAAAATCGCAATTTGCCTTTGCGATTACCTTTACCAACCTTGAGTCAAGCTGGGTGGAAAAAGCGCGAAAAGGTGAGGTGGTCGTGCTTCGCGCCGACGAAACCAATAAGTTGCGCGCCGTGGTGAAATTGAATAGTTATGTCGATGCGTATCTTCTTGTTGGCCGTTTTATTGACTCAAAGGTTCTGCTGGCGATGGATCAGACGCGCCTTGCGGCATCCGATTACCAACAACTTGGTTTTCAGCAGCTTGATCTTCAAATCAGTTTTGCGGTGTTGTTTGGGATTATTCTTCTGCTGATCCTGATTGCGTCCTTATGGATAGGATTAAATTTGGCAACGGCTATTGTAGGGCCGCTTGGTTCGGTTATCCATGTTGCCGAACAGGTGCGTGCTGGTAATTTGTCGCAGCGCGTACCCAAAAATTTGCAGCTTGAGGAAATTTCGCGCCTTGGGTCAGCCTTTAACCGAATGCTTGATGAGCTGGCGCGAAGTCGTGAACAGCTTGTGCAGGCTAACACCCAGATTGATCAGCGCCGTGAATTTACTGAGGCGGTTCTTGGCGGCGTGTCATCAGGTGTTGTAGGTCTTGATCGGGATGGCAAGGTCACCTTGCCAAATGCAACCGCGCGAGAATTGCTTGGCAAAAGGGATACCGACCTGATTGGCCGAAAGCTTGGCGATGTAATTGCTGAATTCAAAGGCTTGCTGGCGATCATCAATCAGAAAAAACGCCGCTTTGGCGAAGAACAGATTATTCTTCAGCGGCAAAACAGCCATTTGATCCTGCGGGCGCGTATTGTCAGCGAGGTGATTGAAGGAAGGGTCATTGGTTATGTTGTTACCTTTGACGATGTTACAAGCCTGTTGAGTGCGCAGCGCAAGGCGGCATGGTCTGATATTGCGCGGCGTATTGCTCATGAAATCAAGAATCCATTGACGCCGATCCAGCTTGCATCTGACCGTTTGATGAAAAAATACCGTCCAGATGATCAAAAAGCGGCTGATCAATTTGAGGAATATGTCCGCATCATCATGCGTCAGGTCGATGATATTGGCCGTATGGTTGACGAATTTTCGGCCTTTGCCCGCATGCCACGACCCGAAATGGATTGGCATTCTTTGCTGGAAATTGTCAATGGACAGATTTCGCTGTTTGCCAGTAAAGATTTGTCGCTTAATGTTGAAATTGATGATGCCAAGCAGAATTATACAACAATTTGTGATGCGGGGCTGGTTCGCCAAGCGCTAACCAATTTGCTGCAAAATGCCAAAGATAGTTTGCGAGAGCATCATATCGCCGCACCAGCCATTCACATTTCAATGACAAGCGAAGATGATATGATGGCCATCACCCTAGTTGATAATGGCCCAGGATTCCCCGAGATGGATCTTGGCAAGTTACTTGAACCTTATGTAACAACGCGGCAAAAAGGTACCGGACTTGGCCTTGCCATTGTCAGTAAAATTATGGAGGACCACGGTGGTAACTTGCAGCTTGGCAAGGCTGAAAGTGGCGGCGCATTGGTTTGTTTAAAATTTCCAATCCACACAACGACGCGAAATGGAAAGGTCATATAATGGCCGATGACATTCTGATAGTTGATGATGAAAAAGACATTCGCTTGCTGTTAAGCATGACGCTTGAGGATGAAGGATATGCCACCTTGCAAGCAGCAAATGCTGATGAGGCGAGAACCGCATTGCTCGCACAGCCGCCGAAACTGGCCATTCTTGATATATGGATGCGCGATTCCGATATGGACGGCATCGAATTGCTTGAATGGTTGAAATCAATCTATCCGTCACTGCCAGTGCTGATGATTTCAGGGCATGGCACGATTGAAACCGCGGTTCAGGCCATTCGGCTTGGAGCTTATGACTTTATTGAAAAACCATTTAAAGAAGCCCGCCTGTTGATGATGGTCGAGCGGGCACTCGACAATGCGCGGCTGGCGCGGGAAAATATCGAATTACGGGCGCGGATTGATGATGGAAAAAACCCTGAATTGATTGGCAATTCGGCGGTGATGCGAACAATCCGCCAATCAATCGAAAAAATCGCCCCAACTGCAAGCCGTGTTTTAATTAATGGGCCAAGTGGAAGCGGTAAAGAATTGGCCGCGCGCGCGATTCACAGTCAGTCCAATCGTCGTCAAGAACGATTTGTTGTCGCTAATTGTGCAAGATTATCAACCGAACGTGTTGATGCTGAATTATTTGGTGCAGAAAGCTTGCAAAGCCATCGCCGTGTTGTTGGTTTGTTTGAGCAGGCGCATCGCGGAACGTTGTATTTTGACGAAATTTGCGATTTGCCACTGGAAACGCAAGGCAAGATTGTGCGTGCCGTCAATGAACAGCGATTTCGGCGCGTTGGCGGCAATAGTGAGGTTGCGGTTGATGTGCGGGTTATTTCGGCATCGAGCCGTGATCTGTTGTTGGAGATAAGTGCTGGCCGCCTTCGCGAAGATTTATACTACCGGCTTGGTGTGGTGCCATTATCAATGCCATCACTTGCTCATCGGCGCGAAGATATTCCGGTTCTAGCAAAATATTTCACCAATCGCATTGCTAGACATGTTGGGGTAAAGCCTATTCGCCTTAGTGATGAGATTTTTGCTGCGATGCAGGGCTATGACTGGCCGGGCAATGTACGGCAAATGCACAATGTGATTGAGACCTTGCTGATCATGGCATCTGATGACCGCAACCAGCCTGTGGGGCTTGATTTGCTTCCAGCTGAAATTCAGAATATGTCGCGTCACGGTGCTAATTCTGATATGGAACAATTAATGGCCTTGCCATTACGCGGCGCGCGTGAGGAATTTGAACGCGGATATTTGGAAACACAATTGCATAGGTTCAATGGAAATATCTCGCAAATGGCATCTTTTATCGGAATGGAACGATCTGCCTTGCATCGCAAAATGAAATCGCTTGATATTGCAACGGATCTTCAAGAAGAAGGTAAAAAGACATGAAAATTGTCATCTGTGGCGCCGGGCTTGTTGGCAGCGCCATCGCCAGCCACCTTTGTGAGGAACAAAATGACGTAACGGTCATTGATGCCTTGGCCGAAAATATTCAGCGTGTTACCGATCAATATGATGTTCATGGTGTTGTCGGGGTTGCATCGCATCCTGACCGGCTTGCCGAAGCTGGCGTTCGTGATGCCGAATTATTGATTGCGGTCACCGATTCTGACGAGGTGAATATGGTTGCCTGTCAGATCAGCCATACGATTTTCAATACGCCGGTAAAAATCGCTCGCATTCGCAGCACCGCCTATCTTGATCCAGCCTTTGCCAGCATTTACAGCCCAGAAAATCTGCCCATTGATCATATCATCTCGCCTGAGGCGGAAGTGTCGGCAGCGATTAGCAACCAGCTTCGCGTGCCGGGTGCATTTGATGTGCAAAATCTCTGTGATGGCAAAATGAATCTTGTTGGCGTCCAATGTACTGAAAACAGCCCTATTTTGGGAACGTCACTTCGCCATCTAACAAGTTTGTTTCCCGATCTTAGCCTAACTGTTTTGGCGATTATCCGCGATGGTAAGGTGATTTTACCTCGGTCAGGTGTCGAATCAATGGAGACTGGCGACCGCGTTTACTTTGTCTGTGACAGCACGCATCTTGATCGTGCCATGGCCAGTTTTGGCCATGAAGAAGGTGAGGCGCGGTCGGTGGTCATTGCTGGCGGTGGTAGTATTGGGCTGATGTTGTCACGGGAAATAGAAACCAATTTCCATAATACGCATAACCAGATCATTGAACTTCATGCTGGCCGGGCAAAATCGCTTGCCGAGGAATTGCAGGGAACCGGTATTATCAATGGTGATGCGCTGGATAGCGCCATTCTTCGTGAGGCTGGTGTTCACAAGACCGAAACCTTTGTTGCGGTAACCGAAGATGACGAGGTGAATATCTTGTCAGCCTTGCTTGCCAAACGAACTGGTGCAAAACATGCGGTAGCCTTGGTTAATATTCCGGGCTTTATCCCGCTTGTCAGCACGCTCGGTGTTGATGCGGTGATTAACCCGTCGCAGATCACCGTTTCATCGATCCTAGAACATGTACGCCGTGGCCGTATTCGTGATGTTCATCCCATTGCCGAAGATCTTGGCGAGGTTCTAGAAGCTGAAGCCCTGCCATCATCCTTGCTTGTTGGTAAACCGCTGCGGTCGGCCAAAATTCCAAAAGGCTTGGCGATTGGTGGCGTTTACCGCGATGGCAATGCGATTGCCGTTCGCGGGGATACCGTGATCGAAGCTGGTGATACAGTTATTATCTTTGTTGTGCGTGGCAAGATTGCGCAGGTGGAAAAGCTGTTATCGGTTCGGCTGGACTCTTTCTAGGTACAAACCTCTCTGCTAAAACACATATCGAAAATTCACATTCAAAAAACAAGCTCATTTCATTTGAAATGGCCAGCAGTGATGGCGGCGGAAAAAGCAGGTGACGAGGCATTGTTTATTTTCATTTTTACCGTTAAGATATGTCTCTCTCGAGGGGGATAATAAGATGGCCAGTGAAAAGAGCCGCAATTTGCAAGAGATTTTCCTGAATAATGTTCGTAAGTCCCATGCCGCTGTTACGGTGTTTCTCGTAAACGGTGTCAAACTGCAGGGAGTTATCACATGGTTCGATAATTTTTCGATTCTCTTGAAGCGCGATCAGCATGTGCAGCTTGTCTATAAACACGCAATTTCGACAATCATGCCCGTGGCGCCAGTTCAGCTCCAGGATTTTGATAACAAGGACATGGATATCGAGGGGGAGTGACGCTGTGATTGAGCCGGTGCTTGAAAGACCATCAGCCAATCCAACGCTAAAAACCGTTATTGCGGACCTGTTGCGCGAAGCTGCTGATCGGTTCATCGTACCGCGCTTTCAAAATTTGCAATCGCAAGACATAGCTACAAAAACCAGCAACACGGATTTCGTTACTGTTGCTGACCAACAGGCTGAAGCATGGCTTGCGCCCAAATTGTTGGTTTTGCAGCCTGGATTTGTGATTGGTGAAGAAGCCGCATCGCTGACACCGGCCATTCGTGATCACATTCCGCAAGGGTATGGTTGGACGATTGACCCGCTTGACGGCACCAAGAATTTTGTCAAAGGCAAACAGGCCTTTTGCAGCATGGTCGCATTGCTGTGGAATGGCCAGCCGGTGCAAAGCTGGATCTGGCAGCCGCTGACCCAAACGCTTTTTTACGCCGCTGAGGGGCAGGGCGCGGTTCGCATTGATAAACATGGTGCGTCTAGCCTTCGCCTTGAAGGCCGTTCAGATGATATCGACCTGATGTTTGGTTCAGGCAATAGCCTTGGATTGATTGAGCCGCAAAAAAGCGCCCTCCAGGCGCGGTTAAGATTGCTTGCAGGACGTCGTTTTACTGGCAGTGCTGGTATTCAGGCCTGTTTGATCGCCAACGGTGATGAAGATTTTCTGATTCACGGTAATTCAACACCGTGGGATCATGCGCCCATTGATTTGCTATGCCGTGAGGCCGGCGGCTATGCGGCGATGCTTCGTGACGAAAGCCGGTTCCATGTCGCCTTGAAAGCGCCCTTTATGGCAGTGTCGAGTCAAGCTGGCTGGAACCGCTTGCGTCATGCGGTCTGGGGCGATTAGTCAGATGTCTGTTTGCGATCATAGGCCTTGGCATCTTGCCAATAGCCTTCCATCACATCAAGCGAAACATTATTGAAGTTTTTATGTTTTGAAACAACTTGTTCTTCAACATAGTTAAATCTACTTTCAAATTTAAAATTACAATTTTGAAGGGCAGTTTCTGGATCAACGCCAGCCTTTCGTGCCAGATTAACAACAACAAAAAGCAGATCACCAACCTCATCTTGAATGCGTGTTCGGTCTGTATTTTCTCTCGCAAGTTCAACTGCTAATTCTTCGGCTTCTTCTTTCATTTTATCCATAACCTGATCGATTTTGGGCCAGTCAAACCCAACCCGCGCGGCTCTTTCTTGCAATTTCAATGCGCGAAGCATTGGTGGCAGGCCACGGGCAATGCCTCCAAGAAGTTTGTTTTCGCCTTTTAGGGCGCGCTCGCGCGCCTTGATATCTTCCCAAAGCTCGTTTTGCGAGTGAACCGATGGCCGATCATCATCGCCAAACACATGCGGATGGCGTGCCATCATTTTATTGGAAATGCTTTTGGCCACATCTTCAAGCGTAAAACTGCCTTCTTCTTCGGCAATGCGTGCGTGAAAGATAACTTGCAGCAAAAGATCGCCAAGTTCATCACGGATAGCGTTGCGGTCGCCAATTTGAATGGCATCAGCCACCTCATAGGCTTCTTCGATTGTATAGCGGGCGATGCTGGCAAAATCTTGCGCAATATCCCACGGACAGCCGGTTTCTGGATCACGAAGTCGGACCATAATCTGATACAGCCGATCAAATTCATTAACATGATTTGTCATAAGCGCCAGCTTATCAAAGCGATGATGTCTTGAACAATGAAAAGCAGCATCTATATCAAAAATTCTCTGGGCTTTGGGCAAATCACCGATCATGCAGGGGAGAATTGAAACCATTTGCTTAATCGGTGTAAAAAGCGCAAATAATGGAGATGCGGCATGCTGTCGGCCGAGGCATTAGCCTTCTTTATATGTTTTGATGTTTGATAACGGGAATTGGCATGAGTATCAGCGATAATAAACCAGAAATCGTAAAGCCCGGGATTTTCGCGCGGTTGCGTGGGTGGTTCTTTACAGGCCTTCTTGTCACGGCGCCGGTTTTATTGACCGTCTATATCACTTGGGCCGCGATCAAATTGATCGATGGTCAGGTGAATAAGCTCATTCCGGCTTTTTCAACCTGGAGCCTTGGCGATATTCCGGGGGCAGGGCTTGTTGTTGGCGGCGTGATGATAACGCTGATCGGTGCGGTTGCCGCCGGTTTCTTGGGTCGCTGGATAATCAGGCTTGGCGAGTCTTTGCTAAATCGCATGCCGGTAGTTCGCTCAATCTATGGTGCCACAAAGCAGATTTTGGAAACCGTGATTTCCGCCCAGTCCGATGCGTTTCGCGAAGTGGTTCTTGTTGAATATCCGCGCCGTGGATTGTGGGTTATTGGATTTGTAACCGGCTCGACAAAGGGCGAGGTTGCCCGTTTGGTTCCGGGGTCAAATGTGAATGTCTTTATCCCGACAACGCCAAACCCAACATCAGGCTTTTTGTTGTTTTGTCCGGTGAAAGATATCATCCGTCTTGATATGACGAATGAAGAAGCAGTCAAGCTGGTCGTGTCGGGCGGTATTGTGTCGCCGCCTGATAGAGCGATCAATGCGGGTAAAGCCGCGAAAAAGCCCGCTGCGAAAAAGGCTGTAGCGAAAAAACCGGTGGCAAAAAAAGCTGCTAAAAAAGCGGGTTGAGCGCACATCTAGCCAGATGTTAGGAATTTGACCGCACTGTCACGTTCAAACAGGCTGAGCAGCAGATTCATATGATTTTGCTCTTTCTGCTCTAATATCCGGCCAGCCTCGCTTCGGGCAAGGCTGAGCAGGTCGCGATGCGCCGCAAGGTCAGCAAGCACAAATTCGGGCATGCCGGATTGGCGTTGTCCCAGAAATTCACCTGGCCCGCGCAATTCCAGATCCTCTTCGGCAATGACAAAACCGTCATTTGTGTCGCGCATGACGCCAAGCCGTTTTGCCGCGGTTTTGCTCAACGCGCCGTGATAGACCAAAAGGCAGCTGCTTTGCTGATCGCTGCGGCCAACACGGCCGCGTAGTTGGTGCAATTGTGCAAGGCCAAACCGTTCAGCATGTTCGATAATGATAATGCTGGCTTCAGGCACATCAACGCCAACTTCGACTACCGTCGTCGCGACCAGCAACTGCGCCGTACCAGCGCGGAATGCCTGCATCGCGCTATCGCGCTCACCAGCTTTCATTTTGCCATGTGCAAGCGCAACTGTGACATCGGGAAGCGCGCGTGCCAAAGCGGCAAACCGGTCTTCGGCGGCGGCAATGTCCAACTTGTCAGACTCTTCAACAAGCGGGCAAATCCAATAGGCGCGTTTTCCCTCGCCAAGCGCGCGCCCAAGGCTGGATATGACATCGTCTAAACGATCACTTGGCAGAACGCGCGTTTCGATTGGCAACCGACCAAGCGGTTTTTCGTCAAGGCGGGAATGGTCAAGATCGCCATAGGCGGTCATGGCAAGGCTTCGCGGAATTGGCGTCGCGGTCATCACCATAACATCGACATGCGCCCCTTTTTCGCCAAGTAGAATCCGTTGTCGCACGCCAAACCGGTGCTGTTCGTCAACAACCGCCAAGCCAAGATCGTGAAAGGCAACAGTTTCCGATAACAGCGCATGCGTTCCAACCACGAGTGACAGGCCGCCATCGGCCAGTTTTTCAAGTGTGTCTTTCCGGCTTAGAACAGGCATGGTGGCCGTACCGGTTTTTGCATTTGCCGTACCGCGCCCTTGGCCAAGCAAAAGGCCAATTTCGATATAAAGCGGGGCAAGTATGGCTTGAATGCTGGCATGATGCTGGCGCGCCAAAACCTCGGTTGGCGCCAAAAGCGCGGCCTGCGCCCCGGCTTCCATCGCATTTAGCATCGCCCATAATGCGACAAGCGTTTTTCCCGAGCCAACATCGCCTTGTAACATACGAAGCATGCGTTTTGGTTTGGCTTGATCGCTGGTAATTTCGTCAATGGCGCGGGTTTGTGCGCCGGTCATTTCATAGGGAAGGCTGGCGCGAAGCTTGCTGGTGATATGGCCATCGCCGCAATAGGTACGGCCCGGTGTTGCCTCGGCAGCGCTGTGGCGCACCATACGCATCGCCAGCTGGTTTGCCAACAATTCATCAAAGGCAAGACGCGCCCGCACTGGACTGGTCGGCAACAGGTCAGCCGCGTTTTGCGGGGCATGAACCGCGCACATCGCCGTGGCAAAATCGGGCCAGCCATGTTGCTGTATGATGTCGGGGGGAATCCATTCAGGTAAATCGGGAATGCGGGTCAAGGCATCGGCAATGGTGCGCCGTAGAATTTTTGGCGTTAAGCCCGCTGTTAATGGATAGATTGGTTCAAAAACCGGCATTTTACTGGCTTGTGAGGGCTGTAAAATATGATCGGGATGCGCCATTTGCACCCGGCCTTGAAACAGCTCGACGCGGCCGCTGATCAGCCGGCGTTCGCCAATGGGTAATTGCTTGGCGACATAATCATCATGCGCATGGAAAAAAACCAGTTCCAGCGCGCCGGTTTCATTTTCGCAAAATACCCGATAGGGACGGCGAACACCCCGCGGCGGGCGGTCATGTTTAATCACAATACAATCAAAAGTGGCAATCGCGCTATCATCGACATTGGCAAGCGATGGGCGCTGGCTGCGGTCAATCAGGCCAATCGGTAAATGCCTCAAAACATCAATCACATGCTGTCCAACACGCTTTTCCAGCACCGATGCCAACTTGGCGCCAACACCGGCAAGGCTGGAGGTTGACGCAAAAAGCTGAAATATCTCGGCGGGGCGCTTTGGATGCACGATGCTTGTCTCCTTACCAGGCGGCGGCCGCTCACTACCTATTGTCGACGAAATGATCGGACACAGGCACGCTTGTGTCTAGGCATTATCGCCTATATCTGTTATCTGATGCCAGCCAATTGTTACTGTCATTTGCCAGCTAGCCAGTTTTTGTAAAAGGCTAAGCCATACATTTTCAAAAAACCGGATTTAAAAAGGAGGTTGTTTATGTCATCGCCAGCTGCACCGCCTGTTATGCCTGAATTGTCAAACCGCGTTCGCCGGTTAATTTATCAGGCCAGCTATACCGGCATGAAGGAAACCGACCTTTTGCTTGGGCATTTTGCCAAAATGCATTTGCCGCATCTCAATGCATCCGATCTGACCGATTTTGAGAATTTGCTTGAGGCGGGTGATCCTGCGATCTATGCATGGGTGATGGGCAATGCGCCGCTGCCTGAGGCCTATGACACGCCTGTTTTTCATTTAATTAAAGAGTTTAGAAAAAAATATTAATTACATGAAAAATATCAATAAAATTAGTTTAAGAAATGATATTTGGGGCGCGCCTGATGGAGTGGCCTCCTTGGCGCTGTTGCAGATCGCTTTGGCCGGTAAACCCTTTATCTATGTGGCACGCGATGATGCTCGCATGACAGCAATGGGCGACAGTCTGCGGCGGTTAGCGCCCGATTTGCGCCTTCTTGAATTTCCGGCATGGGATTGTTTGCCATTTGACCGGCTGTCGCCGCAAGGTGGGCTTGTCGGACGCAGGGTTGAAACGCTTGCCCAGCTTGCCAGTGCTGCGGAAACACGACCAAGTATTTTGCTGACAACGATTAATGCGATTTTGCAGCGTGTGCCGCCAAAAACCTATTTTACCGATAGCAGTCTGGTGATTACCGCGGGTCAGGCAACCAAGGATTTGACAAATGGGCAAACGCTAGGGCCTGCTGCCTTGGCTGATTACCTTGCCGGTCAGGCTTATTTGCGAACTGATACGGTGCGGGAAACCGGTGAATTTGCGGTTCGGGGCGGCATTTTAGATGTGTTTCCACCCGGGCAAACAACACCGGCGCGGCTTGATTTTTTTGGTGATGATGTTGAAACGATCCGCAGTTTTGATCCGGCGACCCAGCGAAGCATTGGCAAGTTCGAAAATCTGATTTTGCGGCCAGTCGCCGAATTTATGATGAATGAGGCGACG
>MDTC01066375.1_pt1 | contig 10819 bp, 18 predicted proteins | sample 811181 | NCBI WGS metagenome assembly MDTC01 (sample SAMN05326644, study PRJNA326480) | marine metagenome | isolation source: seawater | place: Pacific Ocean: North | collected 2011 | reverse complement strand
TCAACACTCTAAATGCACCCTTTGTAATTTGGGCACGAGTCATGTCTTTAGTTTCTTTTCCTTCAGCAGTATCTTCGATTTCTTTTGTTGTAGATAACATACCAAGTGAATCTAAACAGAACATCATTGGTGGTCTGTCATCTTCTGGTGTTTCTAAATATCTATCGAGAATATTGATTGCCTGATTTCTGAATTGTTGAACTGTTATTACAGGCACAATAACAACTCTTGCTGAATCGATACCCCTCTCTTCAATCATCTCTTTAGTGATTGCAGATTCGGATTCGAAATAGATTACAGCAGCTTCAGGATTATCTTCTAAGAATTGTTTACACATTCCTAATGCGAAGAAAGTTTTACCTGTTGCTGATTCTCCTGCGATTGCAGTAATTTTGTTTTTAGGTAATCCACCATACAGTGAACCACTTAAAAGTGCGTTGAAGACATAAGAACCACTATCTATAAATGAGTCTACATCTCCAGCAGCAACGCCTTCGGAAACGATACTTGCGTATTCATTACCTGACGCTTTTACTAAGTCTTTAATAAATGACATATTTCACTTCTCCATAATATATATTTTTTAATATACTATATTAGTATATCATTTGGGGTCTAATTTGTCTAGTGACTTTTCAAACATTGTTTTTCGTTTTAAATCTTCCTCTAACGAATTATAAGACCACCTCTGTTTTAACATCTCCAATATAACTTTCATCTGTGTTTCTAGATGAATAATGAATCCGAAGATTGTTAAAATCATTAGGATGTAAAATACATCCATAATTGTTATCATCATACTTCTAACTCTTGTTGTGTTTCTAGAACTACTACACCTTGTTCTACTAGAATTGTTCTGTTTGCCATATGACCAGCTTCAATCTCTTCTTTATTTCCACCTGTATATGGAACTGCATGATGGTCATTAATCATTTGTTGGTTAACTGATACTTCATTTGAACCAATGAATAAATCTCCCAAGATTCTTCCAAACTTACCTTTATCATGTGATACTAATTCTACATCACCAACTTCTAAAAGACTTTTCAGATGTGCCTTTGATGCTTTACCAAATTTCTTTTCTACTAAATCTCTTGTTCGGCTTTCAGGTGTATCTATACCTAACATTCTTACTCTTTGCTTTTTGTAAGACATGCCGAAACCTAAATCTATATCTACATCAACGGTATCACCGTCCACGACTTTTACTACATTAACTTTATACCTATACATAATTGTGTTGTCTATGCTCCTTTTTTGATTCCCAATCTAGTATTGCTCTTCTGATTGAATCTTCTGCAAGAACCGAACAGTGCAATTTGATTGGTGGCAATTCAAGTGCTTCAGCGATTTCTTTATCTTTGACTTGTTTTGCCTCTTCTATTGTTTTGCCTTTAAGCATATCAACAAACATTGTAGAGGATGCAATTGCACTCCCACATCCATATGTTTTAAATTTAACATCGATGATTCTTTCGTCTTCATCTAATTTCAATTGTAGTTTCATAACATCGCCACACGCAGGTGCGCCTGTCATTCCTGTTGCAACATTAGGTGCCTTTGGGTCAAATCTTCCAACTGAATGTTTTTCTGGATTGTTTAGAACAGATTCAAATCGTTCTACAACCTTTTTACTATATGCCATACTGTTATTTATGCAAAGAATGTATCTAGACTTGCAGTAGGTTCAACATTCCAATTGATTAATTGGACAATGTTTTTCAATGGTTCAACAAATGATTTATCGAACTGCATATCATAATCTACGAATCTATGTAAATCAAATTCTCTAGGCAATGAACTAGTAAATGATATTACATTTTCATTTAAAGGATTAGGCATCGTCAGATATGTAAAATGTATTTTCTCACCGTTCATAATAGGTTCGTATCTCTTCGTAAGATTCATCTCTTTAAGTCTATGATTAAATAACAATGAACCTCTGACATGAATTGGTGTGCCTTTTGAGTATATATTTGTAGAGTCTGCATACTGAATTAAACCCCTACACCCTCTAGGGAACGCAACATCTTCTGGAGGCAATTCTCTAAACTCTTTTCTAGATTTCTCTACGAACTCCCATAACTCTTGTTCTGTTCCTGTCATTACAACTTTAATTGCATCTTCCAATCTTCTTCTAACCCATAGAGGCGTAGATGATTTTGCAGTTTCTATACCCATGAGTTTTAGTTTAGGCTTCTCTAATCTAACACCCTCATTATCATACACATTAAGAATGTATCTTTTCTTTGCAGTCCATATACCTCTATCTGCGATAACTTCTCTACCCATTTCCATCTTCTGTTGAAATGCGTTTACATAATTGGCGAGTTCTTCAAACCCCTCATCTAAAACATCTTCTATCTTAGACTCTGCCTTGGATAAGAAATCAATAATCTTATTCTTATCTGTTTCGTCTGGCATAACTGTATTAACAAACTTATCCATTGTTAGATAAATTGAATCAGTGTCCATTGCGATAACATAATCTTCGTTATCTGTTTTAAGTATCTTGTTTAGATATTCATTGACTATCTTCTCTGACCATTTAATAACTAACTGACCAGAATAAGTAATTGCCTCTGCAAGATTTGGGTCAAAGAAGGCGAACCACTGATTTGCCATAGAACCATATGCTGAGTTCAATGCAATCTTTCTTACTTGTTGGTTGTTGTATGCTCTCTTGATAAGTGTATCTAGTTGTTTGATTCGTTTTGCATCAGTTGTTCTCTCTTTCTCTTGTTGATACTCAATCATCTTTTTCTTCCATGCCTTACGCTCATCATACATGACTTCCATAATCTCGGGAAAGAATCCTTGTTTATCTCTAGAGAACATAACACCATTAGGTGCAACTGTTGTATTCATCTTCTTACATACAGACAAATCACTCTTCATATCTAACATAGTTTCTACAGTGACATCTTGTTTGTTGCCCTTTATCATTTTCTCTGGCGAAATATTCCACTGCATAATCAAATGAGGATAAAGTGAGTTCAAGTCAAACGACATCACCCAATTATGTCCACCAACGATTGGTTCTTTAACATAGGCACCTGCAATTTGAGATGTCTTATTCTCATTTCGTTTTTGTGGTGGTGTCTGAACACCTTGTTCTTTTAAGAAATTGTATATGATTGTTTCCCAATACTTAACCATACCAAATGTATCAATGTAATTACACTTGGCATCATATGCCATTGCCTGTGTTAAATCTAAGAAACCTAACTTGTCTTCTAACTCTTCTACTAGAACAACATCACGAACATTATACTCTAGATACTTTGCATAGTTATTCTTATATAAAGTATGAAGTGAACCATACTCTGAATAATCTAATTTCTTTTTACCTAACTCAAAGTGTGCGATATAATCTAACTTATATGATTCTTGGTTATGAAATGTTGACCTCTTGTATAGTTCCATATAGTCAACAACATTGACACCACTCAAATCAAATATCTGAGTCTTCTGATAACCATTTTGTAGAAACTCTCTTTGAGATGACATACCCCATGGTGATAATTTTTTGTGAGTGTCTTCGCCAAACAATCTATCTAAACGATTACAAAGATAAGTCATATCAAATGAATCAACATTCCAACCTGTAATAATATCAAACCATTCTTGCCTCCAATACTTCATGAAGTTCATCAACAGTTCTTTCTCGTCATCACATTCGTAATAGACTACATCTGATTCTGTTTCCCATGGACCAATACCAAAGACAACACACTTCTGACCAAATGGTTTAATTGAAATTGCGTTTACTTTTTCGATTGCCTGTGATGGTTCAGGAAAACCATTCTCTGATTCACACTCTATATCAAGTGTAGCAATCTTAATTAGACTAGGGTCAAATTCTACTTTGCCTGGAAACTTATCTGATATGTAAGTATAAACATATCTATCATAACCATGAACTTCAAAACCGTCTATGTTCTGATACTTGTCTTTGAATTTTTTGGCGCCTCCCATTGAGTTGAGATTAACAACTTCTAATGGTCTGCCATCTAGTGCCTTGTAAGGCGATGAACCTTTCTTTGAAGGTATAAAATGATTGGGACGATATGATACGGAAAGTTTCTGTTTCTTTCCGTTTTTATATCCTATTGCGAGAATTTTATCACGAGAACGACATACATTTGTATAAAAATCCATATATCTATTATACTATGGACTAGTCTATTCTACAAGGGTCTTTTTCTTGGATTCGAAATCAAATTCGAGAGTAGCAGACTTAATATCTTTCCAATAAGATATTCTTTCTAACTCCTTCTCTACTGTTTCCATAATATCTGGATGTTCTGCGACACCACTTGCGTTCTTTGTAAGAACTTCTATGTTTACTTTATGTTTCTCAATCATTGCATCTGCCTGTTGAATTTGGGCAGATAATATTCTATCTATAAAATCTATCATAATTTATTTCCTGACTTGGCCTCTTTGCGTGTTTCCTGTCGCAACTTTAAAATTAGTTTCGAGTTGGGGCTTTGCTTCAAAGACCGTTTGTATGAGTCCTTTATGGATTCTGAATGTGTATTCTTTGGCAAATGGAATCCATGGTGCCAAATTGACTTCCATATTTCCATTTTTTACCTCCATTATACATGTTTGTGCATCTGCAATAGTGTAATCACCATTGAAATGTTTCTTAACAAACCCAATTAATACTTCACCAGTATCTAGTCGGATACACTTAACTTTCACAACCTAGAACCATCTCTTGTAATTCTTTACTTCTGCGACCTACTTGACCATACCACTTACTGTCTTCCATTTGAACTGACATCTCTTGCCAGTCTTCATTTGAAACTGCCTTTAACATATTTTTAAATTTACCTAAACGATTTGCACCTAGATTAAAACACATATTAACTAATACATGTTGAATGTCCTCTGGACACTCATCAAAAATTATGTTGTTGCTATCGCAAACATGTATTGTTTCATCTACATGTTTGTCAAAATCTGCATCGTAGTATCTATCTACTACTTCTTGTGAAACAGGTGTTCCTTCTGGTTCACCATATTCTTCATCATCTTCTCTGATTAAATGACCAACTCCTAGAGTTAGATAACCCAAAGAGTCTTTATAAACTTCAAGGACTTCTCCCTCATGTCTTTTAATCTGTTCTTTTAAAACTTCACTATTCACTTTCAGATACTTCCTCGACTTCTCTTGATTCACCAAGATAAGTGAAACCTTCACTTTCTTTGTGGTCTATTTTACTTTGAAGGTCTTCGTCATCAGTGTGTTTCATTCTGAGCCACAATTCTGCGTTTTCTAAAACTTCGCCGTCTTCCATAGTGACATCGCCACTAAATTTATATTCTTTGATTATTTCGTCCACTATAACTCCTTATTTTCTATGTGTTCTAAATTTTGTTCACTTTCTAAAGTTGATATTTTAGAATTAAGGTCATCTGTATCAGTATAATCGACAAGTTGATAAACTGGTGTGTTCTTCTCATCACCGTCTAGGTGCATGAACTTTGCTTGAACTGTTGGCATTTTTATCTTTCTCCTCTCTTTTGATTTGTTCTTGTATAAGTTCTACAAGAATATCACCCATAAGATTATTTAATTCACTATTATTTAGTAATTCCTCAAACGCTTCTTCGGAAGGTTCCACCCCTTTTGGCAATCTTCTTATGGTTCTTTTAAAGTTCATTTGTGGTTTGCCATCTACAAACTGAACATCACCATATTGATATACTAAACCCTCAAATTCTCCAGATATAATTTCTATACCTGCATCCTTTTCTTGTGGATTCTCAACCACCATGTAAACTTCTTTAAAAAGCATTATTCATCATCTTCTCAAATTCTGCATAATATTCATCTTCTGTTAGATGAACTTCTGCGTAGTTTTGTCTGGCAAGTTCTAACTTCTCTTCTCTAAATGAATCATCTCTTAATAGTAATGACTTCTCTAAAAAATCTTCAAAGGTATATACTCTTTGCCATTTGTCTATTCTATATGTATTGTTGCAGTCATAGTTTCTCCATACAAAAGGAACAATACCTATTGCAAGTGCCTCAACATATCTAGATGTTGTTGCAGTTTCATCTAACCAATTAAAACATAATGTTTCTCTACAAGATTCTAATAAAGGATATAATTTCTTCCAATCTTTTATCCATTTAGATTTTCTCTCTACGCCTGATGGCATACCACCAATAAGTTGGCATGAAAGGTCACTTCGATAAATTTGGCGTATAGTCTTTTCTCTATCGTGGCCGTGTTTCATACGACCCCAATATCCAAAGTCAATGGTTTTGGTTGTACCAACCATTTCCGCCAAGGGGTTTTTCAAGGTGTTTATGAAGTGATACTTCATGCCATGAATGTTGCCACTAAAATCTACCTCATCAATTTTAGTGAACGATTTTAAATTTATACCTTTAAATACTTCTTCTCTGTATAGTTCTTCTGTATCTGCTCTATCACTACAGAACATAATAACATCTTTGTTTTCAAAGTATGGTCTAATCTCATCCATATGTTCGTTAGACTTTGCCAAGTCTTTTGGATTCATCTGTAGTTCACCATGATACCTGAACTCACTATCACTAGGTATGACTATTACATCTGCCCACTTAATAGTTTCAGGTGTTCTCTTTGGTCTTGTGTTATCAAATGATACATTATAAGTATCGTAATTGTATTGTGGATTTGCTCTTTGCCATTTTACATAATTCTCAAAGAAACTATCTAATACTGTTTCTAATGGTCCATTGTATTTTACATTTGAACGAAGTCTTGCTATTGTTATATTCATGATTGGCTCACCCTTTGTCTTAGACCACTACTACTAAATGAGTGTTGTCTATTTGTATAATAAATTTCATGAAGACCTTTGCCTGTAAAATCTCTTTCTACATAGTCTTCACCCACAAATCTTAAATGAATATCCGTTGACTCTAACAAGTCAATTAGACTTTGTTCAGTGTCGTATGGTATAATCTCATCTACATATTTTACTGCCTGTAGTTGCATAAATCTTTCGTAAACTGATTGCACTGGTTGATTTTTTTCTTGTCTATCAATGCTTGGGTCTGTTTGTAAACCTACAATTAAGTAGTCACAATTTTGTCTTGCTTCTTTTAACATTACTATATGACCTGCATGTAGTAAATCAAAAGCGCCACAAGTAAACCCTATTTTAGTATCCATGTCTTCTTCTTTGTTTTCTGGCTAACTCATCTACTTTTTTAGTGAGTTCTTTTAACATTGCTTTAATTTCGTTAAAGTTTTCTATTGCTTCAGTAGGACATTTATCTTCCCACCTTGCACTATATCCAACATCACTTGAATCCATTTCATACTTTTCATTCTCGTCCATAATTACTCCTATCTTATAATATCTATGTTTGAATTTTTAGACCAAACTTCTAATTCTGTTCTAAGTCTTCCATCTCTCTTTAAGTTATCAAATCTTTTACCTGCGTGTTTCTTCCACCATGTAATTACATTATCATATTCAAATCTATCATAGTTGATATTCTTTTCTAATGTATCAGTTTCTAAATTCAAATACTCTTTAACATTTTTAAAACCATATGTTCCTAGATATTGTCTTTTGCGTTCTGTTAGATTCTTTGCATCTATAAAACATTGTCTAAATGGTTTTAATATTCTACTATGATGTTTATGTAATGAGTTTCTTATTATAGAAATCATTTTACCTTGTGTCTTTAATTTTCTACTACTTGCATCTTCATGAACTAAAGGATTACCATTGTTCTTATTTTCAAACCAATCTTTTAAAAATGCATACTTATCATCATTGATTGAAGGAACAAAATCTGAATCAGTTAAACCTGTAAATCTTAAATATGGTTTCATGCCATCATACATTGATGTTGATTTACTTGAACCATATAATGATGTTGTTTCAAACATACAGAACTCTGTATTATATTTCTTGTTTAATGTTTCTCTTGCAAGATGTGAATTACAAATGCCTGCAAGTAGTTTACCACCTAGATAATTGAAACCAAATGGTTGTGTTGGTATGATATTGAAACCCATGATTGCTGAATCATTAAATCTTTTCATTACTTCTTTATCTAATGTGTTTAAAGGTTTGCCTAGAAATTCATTACGAGGTTTAGAGTTAATAGTAGGTGAACCAAAACGAATGAAACCAACAATCTTATTTGTATTAAGTTCATAGACAACCCATTTAAGAGATTTGCCTGGTATAGATTTTTGAATCATTTGAGATGCTACTATATCAATATAGTCATCGTATATAGGAAGTTCTCTACATACAAATTGCATGTCTTCTGGATGCATTGTGAAGTCTTGAAACATATCATCTTCTGGTCCCATACCAAATAGAGATGATGGTCGTTCTGCCATCTTTTCTAGTTTTACTTTGCGTAGATAGTCATCTATTCTATCAAAATTAGCATAGTAATCTATAAAGATTTGTGCGACATATTCTGCATCTTGTTTTGAAAGTAATAACATATAAAAAAACCCAATTCCATATTACTACAGAATTGGGTTATTGTCTAGTGACTTTTTGAATTAAGCTACAAAGTCATCATTCGGTTGCCATTCGCAACCTGTAAGACCACCAGCTTTTAATGCTTGTAATGTTCTTAATACTTCGTTTGCATTTCTTCCTGTATCTAATGCGTTTACTGATACATGTTGAATAACTCTGTTTTCATCAAGTATGAAAGTTGCCCTATAACAGACTCCTTCTCTTTCATTCACTACACCTAATTCACGAGATAAACCTAGTCCACAATCAGCTGCCAATGAATGTTTGATTTCTCTAATCATTCCATTAGTAGTTTTCCATGCAAGTTTACAGAATTCATTATCACCACTGATACCAATTACATTGGCTTCTGGTGTAATAATATCCATTCCTGCGATTTCTGTTGGACAAATAAAAGTAAAGTCTTTAGGATAAAAGTAAACAACACTCCATGATGTTGGTTCTTCTGCTAAAGATACCTCTGTGATTTCATTATCAGAAGTCACTCCTTGTAATGTAAATGAAGGAAATACATCTCCCACTGAATACATTCTATCGTTATAATATGACATAATTTAGTTCCTCTTTAAACTGGAGCGGAGTTATAGTATCGAACTATAATCTCTTTACTGGTAGTAAAGCGTTTTGCCTTAAACTAACTCCGCTTTGATTACTCCATATTACTAAACATATGGGGAAATTACAAGGGGGTTTTTGAAATTATTTTATTTTAATTTCAACTGGTTTGTCTTCTTCTGGAATAATCCTTTCTAAAGACACACTCAATATACCATTCTTCATGTCTGCACCCTTAACGACTATATCGTCTGCAAGTGTGAATCGTCTATTGAAAGTTCTACCAGATAAACCTCTATGAACATACTCAGTATCTTCATTTAGATTTTCTTTTGAACCCTCAATCAAAAGAGTTTCTTTTTCTTTTGTGATTGATATATCTTTTTTATCAAACCCAGCAATAGCAAGTTCAATACTGAAATTCTCAGCATCAATCTTTACAATATTGTAAGGTGGATAATTTGTGTTATCATGCAAGTGTTCTGCACGGTTTAATAGTTGAAGAGTTCTGTCGAACCCAATTGCGAAAGGGAAAGATTTCCCAAAGACATCATCGTAGATTGTCATAATAGTCCTCCTAAAGCGACTGTTAAATTAAAATTCTTAACCTCTAATGAGCGTTAAGGTGTGGAAGTGTCTAGGATTTAATGTGGCTACACTTTGACCAGTCAATTAGTCTTTATAGATTGCCTCTACCTAGAACTCTCCACTAGGCGTATGAATCTCTTTGTAACCGAGCTCTTTTTAAGTTCCCTTACAGTTTGTCTGTATTCTAGCAAATCTCCTAAAAGGTTCATTACTATCAAGTGACAATCGTGCCCAGGTTCCGAGCTCTTTTCAAGTCACAAAGAGTTCATACTATAGTAGTTATTAGTCCCCTATAATTTCTATCGGTAATTTTCAAAAATATAATTTCTCTAGAAAGGGAAAAAATAACTATCTCCTATTATATAGTGTCTTTTTCGGTTTTTTCAAGGGGTTTTTTGAAATTATTTTCGAGACCCACGGCTTTACAGACCTTTGGCAGTCTACCGCTTTTCATTAACCTATGTGTTTTGTCTGCGAATATCCTTAAATATGAGGCAGACAATGATGCGTAGTGTTGCATTTTTATCTCCTATAATGTATGGTGACTATCCGTGTTTGACATTCAGATTTCTCCTACTCGTTCTTGTCACATAATTGTCACAATAGTATTTATACTATTATATCAGTTGAAGACTATATTTGATAGGCCTTTTTTGTTTCTTCGGTCTATTTCTATTCTAACCTTCTGCCTGACTTTAGGTTTGATACCATCTTTGTTATATGCTTCAATCAAATCTGCATTTGATTTACATTTCATATAATCATGTTCGATGGTAGTCTTTTTGGTTTGTCTATCGTATCTAGCAACTGATTTACTGAATTTCACTGGTGGCATAATATACTCCTTATATTTTATTTATGTTATTTTTTTACAGTTTGTAGTAGCCTTTTTCCACACCTGATAATTATTCAATACTACTAATGACATTAAGAAGTTCATTTCATTCATAATTTTGGGGTCAAGGTTTCCTCTATCCATATCATATTTAATAGCTGGTTGTAGAATAACTATCTTAGTATAAAACATTCTGTTTATTGAAGGGTTCTCACCCACTAAAGGATTAATCTCTTTAACACATTCGTATTGAAGTCCTTTGTAAGTAGTGTAGATGTCTGCAAATTGAAATGCTACGAATGTAGCCCATTGTGCTTT
>MDTC01117385.1_pt1 | contig 10820 bp, 16 predicted proteins | sample 811181 | NCBI WGS metagenome assembly MDTC01 (sample SAMN05326644, study PRJNA326480) | marine metagenome | isolation source: seawater | place: Pacific Ocean: North | collected 2011 | reverse complement strand
GTGCTGCAAGTGATTGGGTTGTGGCGAGGGGATCGTTTTTTCAGGTATCAAGTTTTTCAAGGTGGCCCACCCGTTGTTGCAGTTGTTCCCGCAGCTCCGCTGGCTTGAACAGGATTGGGAGGAAGTGGATACTTTGGGTTTCACGGAAATAAAAAAGTCCCGGTAGCCAGGGTGCGAAGAGGCGCCAGGTCATCCATTGGCTGTAGGGAAAACGACGCAGTTCCTGCTGCCCTCGCCACACCACCAAATCCTCCTCATTGAATTCGAGTTTCAAGATGTAAGTTTGCACCAGCAAGAACACGCTGAACAAGCTGACGACAAGGGTTGGCCAGGGCCGTAGGGGTAAGAGCAGCAGACCTGCACTCAACAGCAGGATGACAAAAGGCAGCCTGGGGCTCGGGCTGATGATCACGGTTTTGGCGTCTGGGGAGGATGTCATTAGATGGATAAATCAGCCGAACAGGACTTGTGTGAGCAGCACATCCATCAGTGCCACAGTGACGAGAATCATCACCACAGCTCCGGTAGTACTAGTACCTACCTCTTTAGCGCCGCCTTTGGTCGTCATTCCCCAGCCACAGGCAATCACACCAATTTGAAGTCCAAAGACAAGAGCCTTGATCAGCATGAATGGGAGGTCATCAGGCGTTAGCCATGTCCTCACGGCCGTCCAGAACACGGCTGGAGGAATGCTGTAAAGACTGGTGCTGCTGATTTGACCGCTCCAGATGGCAACTCCAAAAAACACCAGGCACTGCACTGGAGCCATCACCACCATGGCGATCAGGCGAGGGACAACCAAGTACTCCACTGGATCGGTGCGGAGCATCGTGATGGCATCAATCTGCTCAGTCACCTTCATGGTGCCCAGCTGTGCGGCGTAGGCAGTGGCAACTTTTCCTGTGAGCAGGGTTGCCGTAAGTAATGGAGCAATCTCCCTGGCGAGACCGATTGCTAATACGCCTCCGACGGTAGACCCGGCGCCCATATTGCTGAGCTCTGCTGCAACCTGGATATTGAAAACGGTTCCTGCCGCCAATGCTGTAATAACAACGATTAAAAAACTTCCAGGTCCTGCTTCTTGCAGCTGATCGAGCAAATCAATCGAGTTGATTCGGCCTTTGGTGGTGGCTGCGACAGCTTGTCCGCCGATGAGCAGGCTGCTGCCTAGCCGATTTAGCCAGCGAGGGGACTTCATCAGGCGAAGATCAGAGAAAAGATTTAGGCGGTGTGTAGATGAGCGCCACGATCAGGCCAGCTTCTCATCACCACAAGCCCTAGCACCACGAGGACGGCTGGAATTAGGCCCATGCAGAGGCGGATGAAGATCAGAGCCGATGCAGGTTGCTGGACAAAACTCAAGGCACCATCGCAGTTTTTAGTGACGATGTATCCAGTGAGCTGGAGCAAGGTGCCAAAAACGCTCATGCTGAGGCCAATGATCAACTTCTGACCAAAGATCATCCAAGCGGTGTAAAGACCTGCTGGGTGGGTTGGATCAGCGTCGATGGCATCAGGAAGCAGGGACCAAGGAATGAGGTATGCCGTGGAAGCACCTAATCCCACCAGCAAGATCAGGCCTACAACCGGGACAAGAGCAGTCGTGTTGCCGCTCTCTGAGATTGGGGATATGGCCATTGAGAGAAGACAAGCCGTAATCCAGAGGCTGGATCCCCAGCCGAGAGCCTTGATTCGACCATGGCGGTTGGAGAGAACGCTCCAAAGTTGTAAGCCGGCCAAGGCAGCAATATTGAAGGCAAGGAGTAGAAGAGTGGCAATACTTGCTGGGACGTGAATTACCTGAACGAGCCAGATCAGGGCAACAACTTGCATGAGTTGCAAGCCAAACCAAAGCAGTAGGTAGAGCCCTAGCACCATCAGAAAGCGCGAGTTCGAGCGAATGCGTCTCAGTTGTTGAAGTAGGGGCTCTTTGCTGCCACTTGGGCGTTGAGCTTTTTTTGCATAGGGAGCGAGGCCCCAGCAGCAGAGCAAAGTTGCCACTGCTGCGATCGTGCCAGTGATTTGGCCCATTAGTAAGTAACCACCCCCTCCCTCGCGCAACACCAGAGACGCAACGAGCAACCCCATGGTTCCTGCTGTGATGGAACCTGTGAAGCGAGCTGCGTTCAGCCTTGTGCGGATCGCGGTATTTGGGGTGAGTTCAGTGGAAAGAGCGGCAAAGGGGAGATTCACGCTGGTGTACGCGGTCATCAGAAGGATTGCCATTACGACGTAATAGACCGTGCGTTGTGTGATGTCTCCCTCTGGCACCCACCACATCGCTGTCAAGCTGATGCCCAAGGGCAGAGCGGCTGCAAACATCCAAGGGAGTCTTGGCCCCCATCGACTCTTGGTGTGATCGCTCATCCAGCCGATCAGGGGATCATTGATTCCATCCCACAACTTGATGACCAACAGCAAATTACCGGCGATTAAAGCGGGCAAGCCCGCTGCACAAGTGAAAAAGGGAAAAAGGTAGAACCCAAGGGTTGTCGCGGCTAGCCCGGTGCCTGCGTCTCCAAGCCCGTAAGAGAACATGAGACGGCGACGGGAGCCCTCGGGGCGAGCTGCTGAAGAGGTCAATCCGGAACGAATGGCACGCTGACCGCCATAATGCTTGGGCATACGACCAACTACTGGTCCATTCCAGGAAAGTAGTTCAATCGTACTAATGCGGGCGTAGTTTAGTGGTAAAACCTCAGCCTTCCAAGCTGATGATGCGGGTTCGATTCCCGCCGCCCGCTTTCTTTCAAAAACTCAGCTCTTCGGCGTAGCTCTGCGCAATCATCACCACGAGACTGCGCGCCTCTAATGGAGCCTCAGAGGATGTCCATTGTTTAGGTCCGATGAGTAAATCATCTCCTGTCAGGCGAGCCGTGTCGATCAGCCGATGCCAAGGCGATGCCGCTTCCGGTAGGGCGAAATGCATCTCTTTGAAATAGGCGTTGAAGCCCATCCAGAGCACAGAGCCGTGATTGCCTTGCTGAACGCTCATGGCTAAGCAGTGGGACCAATTTGCCCAATCAGGCTTGCTGAGCTCAACCCCATGCCACTGACGCCAAAAATCGTCCGAATTGTCAGATAGGGCTAGCTTTTTTTCCTTGTGGGGAACGGTGGGATTGAATAACACCGACAGCTGACGGCGAATGTTGAGTAGGTGACTTACAAAGGCCCTTAGCTCATGATCACAATGATCGTCGCTCCAGATCATCCAGCTGAGGGGGCTGTCCTGGCACCAAGTGTTGTTGTTTCCTCCCTGACTGCGGCCAACTTCATCACCCATCAGAAGCATGGGGACACCACGGCTCAGCAGCAAGGTGCTCAGCAGATTTCGTTGTTGCCGTTGGCGAAGTGCATTGATCGTCGGATCGCTGCTTGGACCTTCTAGGCCGTGGTTCCAGCTGATGTTGTGGTTTTCGCCGTCTCTGTTGTTCTCGCCATTAGCCAGGTTGTGCTTGTTGTTGAAGCTCACGAGGTCCATGAGACTGAAACCGTCATGAGCAGTGATCAGGTTTACCGAGCTGCCAAGGCTTGCCGCTTTCCCGTCATACAAATCGGGGCTGCCACGCAAACGTTGTCCTAGAGCCCAGGTGCTGCCTTCATCGCCTTTCCAGAAACTACGCAGTGCATCCCTGAAATGTCCGTTCCAGGTGCCGATTCGTTTAGCAGGGAAATCACTCAGCCTGTAAAGCCCGCCGCAATCCCATGGTTCGCTTACAAGCTTGAGTTCACTTAAAAGCGGATCAGCCTCCATCGCTTCAAACAACGGTGGATGTTCAAGAGGTTTCAGCTTCTCTCCGCGGCTTAAGGCAATGCCCAGATCGAAACGAAATCCGTCAATCCCAAGTTCGATTGCCCAGCAACGTAGTGATTCCAGGATGAGTTGTCTTGATAAGGGATCATTTGCAGCAATGCTGTTGCCACACCCGCTCACATCCAAGTAATCACCGGCATCGCTTTGGTGGTAGTAGGTGCGGTCAGCAAACCCTCGCCAGCTCAAGGTTGGACCGTTGCGATTTCCCTCGGTGGTGTGGTTGTACACAACATCCAGAAGCACTTCGATCCCTGCGTCATGGCATGCAGCCACTAGGTCACGGACTTGTTTGCGAGCCAAATTGGGATCTGCTCCGGTCGCATATCCGTGATGGGGTGTGAACCAACTCAGAGGGCTATACCCCCAGATGTTGTCACGACCGGCAGGAGCATCATTGGGATCGAATTCTTGGATTGGTAAGAGCTCGATCGTGGTTACGCCAAGCCGCTTGAAATAGGGGATCTTGTCGATCAATCCCAGATAGGTTCCGCGTTGATCCTGGGCAACTCCACTGTCTGACCGTTTTGTAAAACCTCCAACATGTACTTCATAAATCACGGTGTCCTGCCAGCTGTGGCGGGGCCGAGGATGGGCTTTGAAATCAAAGGGATCTCTCTCGGAAACCACTGATTTCAGGCATCTGTCGGTGTTCGGGGATGCACCAGTCGCGGCTACTCGTTGATAAACCTCCCAACCGTCAATAGCGCGTGCGCAAGGGTCAACCAATACCTTGGCTGGCAAAAAACCGTGGCCTCCTGCTTCAAGGGGGCCGAAAACCCGATAGCCGTAACAACTGCCAGCTTTGAGACCTTCGACTTCTACGTGCCAGTAATCACCCGATCGATGTTGTTCAGATAACTCGATGATCTGTTCGGGCGAAGAGGCCTCTGCATTCGAAAAGATCAGTAACTCGACTCGATTGGCCGTCGGCGCTGCAACAGAAAAATTCACACCAACAGGTGTGATCGTGCTGCCGAGTGGCCAGGGACTACCGCGATGGATCGTGCGCAAAGATCCGCCCGCAGATCGCAGGACGTACTTCACTCAAAGTAGAGGGTGTGATGGACCTCCACCGAAATGACGATGATCTCGGCTTTGGAGCAAGGCCGACCACCCCAACAAATTCAGGACAAAGTTTGGTTGTTTCCACCCAACAAAGACTGTCGTGGAGGATCCTCGTGGTGGGTTGATGTTGAGCCCGAACCGGTGCTGATCGATTGCCCCCCTCTCACGGAGGCAACCCTTCATGCGCTGCGAGAGCTGGCCTCTGATCGTCAGGCTCGAATTGTTCTGACGAGCAGGGAAGGGCATGGACGTCTTCGGCGTTTGCAAGAGCAATTCGAATGGCCTGTGCTGGTTCAAGAACAAGAGGCCTACCTACTCCCGGGTGTTCATCCGCTCGAGACTTTTGTGGATTCCCACATCACCACCTCAGGTTTAAGGCTTCTGTGGACCCCTGGACCAACGCCAGGCAGTTGTGTTGTGCACGCTCCACGTCCTTTGGATGTGCTGTTTTGCGGACGATTGTTAGTTCCGGTTCAAAAAGGCCAACTCGCGCCCCTTCGTCATCGACGCACTTTTCATTGGCCAAGACAGTTGCAAAGTCTTCAACATCTACGCAGTTGGATTCCTCAAGAATGTAGTCCAGCACTTGCTTCTGGGGCAGGCCTTGGAGCACTACGCGGTGAGCGACTGGCGTCATTTGATAGATGGAGCCGTACTGAATCAGAAGGGCTTTCTAAAGACTGATACGGGGAATGCATTGCGGCACAGCGTTTTTCGGTTGCCGCAATGCGCTTGGCTTCATACGATTAGCTCGCTCAGGGAAGTCGTGCGGATGCTGACCTCCGCAACGTCAACCAACTCGCTTTCGCTCAAACCATCCCTTCCATGAACAAAGCTGACCTCGTCAATCTCGTTGCTGCTCGCACCGAACTGACCAAGACCGACGTTTCTCTCGTCGTTGACGCCGCCATCGACACCATCATCGATTCGGTTGTTGAAGGTAAAAAAGTTTCGATCCTTGGTTTCGGATCTTTCGAGCCACGCGAGCGTTCTGCGCGTCAGGGGCTCAACCCAAAAACAGGCGAAAAGATCAAGATTCCAGCGAAGCGTGTTCCTGCGTTTACTGCTGGCAAAATGTTTAAAGATCGCGTTCAGGGTTAATTACCCAAGCCCAAAAGGTGATGGGGTGGTTTTGTTACCACCCCTTTTTTGATGGTCTGAAGGATCAGCAATGTCCATGGGTATCGATCTTCCCGATCACTTACTTCATGTCCTTCAAGGAGGCCTGAATCTTCGCCAAGAAGGCTATCGGGGCCGTTTCGCACCGACCCCATCTGGTCCACTTCATCTTGGCAATTTGAGGACTGCCTTGCTGTCCTGGCTTCGAGCTCGTCTTGAGAATGGGCAATGGCTGTTGAGGATCGATGATCTCGATACTCTCCGGATTCGTCCTGGCTCGATTGAGTCCTTGCTGCAAGATCTCCGATGGCTTGGCCTTTCTTGGGATGGTCCTTTTTTTCTGCAAAGCAGTCGACGAGGTCTCTATAACTCGTTCCTCTCTGTCATGAGAAGGCAGGGTTATCTCTATCCATGCCGTTGCAGTCGCCGCCAGCTTGATGGTGTGAGGATTTACCCAGGAACATGCAGATTTCTCAATCAAGACTGGGGTTTGCGGGATGCTCGTTTGCCTGCTTGGCGACTTCGTGTTGTTGAGCCATTCTCAACATCAGTTGGAGATGTCATTCTCCGTCGAGCGGATGGGGTCATCGGATATCACATGGCAACGGCCTTGGATGAATTGGCATTAGGCATCACTGAGGTGGTGCGTGGGCAGGATCTAGCTTCTGTTTGCGCAGCTCAGCGGGCGGTGATCACCTGTGTGGGGATGGCTTCTCCCCGCTACGGACATGTCCCGTTGCTTTGTGATTCATCCGGTCGAAAACTGTCTAAACGCAACCATGCGTCGGGACTGGACCCACTGCGCGATCGAGGCGAGGCCTCTGAGCAAGTTGTTGGGACATTGGCAGGAAGTCTTGGTCTTGTGCCTCCCGGGAGTTCTCTGTCGGCTCTGGAGCTGCTTGAGGAACTGAGAACGCGTCAGGACCTCCTCACATCATTGATCGCTGATGCTGATTCTTCAGGAAAACTTCGGGATCTCAGCCAAAAAATACCTCCAAAATAAAAGTCTTGATTTGGCAACAAACCGATGATCTGCAGGAGCTGCGGTGGAAGTGGAATTCAACGGATCAATGACAAGCGATTCCGCACCTGCCTTGATTGCCTAGGGCAGGGAGTTCAAATTATTCCTTTAGATCAAGCGCAAGGAGTTTCGGTGCGGTCTTTGGGACTTCAACGCTCGAAAGCTATCTCTGAGACAGTTAGCGCAGTTGTTTCTTCCTTTGTTGCCAAATAAAGAAAGCAGCAGTCAGCACGACTGCCAGCAGAGGCACTGTGGTGAACAGCAGAAGAGCGACAGCAGTCCAGTCGGTATACATCCGATCAGAGAAATAGCTTTTCCATTATCTCAGGAGAAAGTGATTTCTGGGATTGTTCTTTTATTGACGAGTGGCTTTTGGATCGGCACAGCCTCTGCTGCATCTCTGCAGAGCGTGAATCCAGTCGCAATGGAGTGCTTTCGATTGGATCGCATCGCCAGTTGTCAAAGTGCATTGATTCGCGCCGAGGAGCTGCAGCGAAGGGCGGCTTCAATGGACCGATATCCCTGTCAAACCATGCTTTTAGGGTTGCAATCAGATCTTGTGATGGTGCAGCTCAGTGCTGGACGTGGAAAGAAAGCTATTGATTTTTTAACCGATGTGAACCGGCAATGTCGAGGCTTCTGATCGATGGTTCAGTCAGAATGATTCAAGTTTCTCTATTGAGACGATGCCGATAAATCGACATTTTGATGTGCGGTTCAGATCAGTTTGTTCAATTTTGATTGGCTTCATCTCCCTGGTTGGCGTGTCTGCAAAGGCCCAGGTTCGTTTCAATGATTGTGAGCCAGTTGCCGGTGGAGGCGTGACCTGCAACACAGTTCCCTACGGAAACACCAGGACACAGATGATTGATGGTGAATACGGCCTGTTAGATCAAGCCAGTCCTGGATGGTCTGAATATGATCCCTATGAGGGTTATGAAGACATGCTTGGCGGGAATCAGACCTAACCAGTACAGCTTTGATTATTAATTTCTAATCCTAATTATGGATTTGAATCAGAGCATCGATCACTAAAGTCAATAACTGCCTTAGAAGTGGTGGTTTGTCAATGTCTTGAAGTGATATTTAGAGATTAAGTTGAAGCCCCTGAGATTGGCGCTCTTTTCCACAGCTTTTCCACATCTGGTAGGGCTGACTGGAGATCTTGGCATGAAGCTTTTGGGTGATGGCTTGTTTTGATCAGCAGCTGGGTGCATTCCAGGCTCTTATTGATATGAAACCTGTCCAATGTGAACTTTTTATCAGTGATGGGAAGGTTTCCTTCCTCTCGGAGGGCGTTACAAAATTGTGATGTCGTGCCTGTGACATTTCTTGCGGGAGGCCGTGCTGATAGATCGAAGCTGGTGAAGACATGTTTCGAGCCAGTGAAAAATCTGATTCGGGCTCAAATCGGTGTGGAAAACCAGATGTTGTTTCACGTACGCCGACATCAGTGATTTCACTGCGAACTTGGCTGATCTAGCCAGCCTCTAAGCCTCCAGATGGTTCGACCCATCCGTCTAATACCTCTTTCTTCCACATAAATAGAAAAAAATTTCCCCTCTAGCGACTGTGGTTTCCCATAGTTCAAACGTTCGAAGAAACTAATCGTTGTGATTGTTGGTTAAGTTTTAGTAACCGCAGAATTCAGTCAAGTGATTTTTCCATCATGAAGCAAACAAAAGCCACATCAGCGATTGTGAAAGATTGAGGACCGATGAGCGTCCACCCTTTCTGCTCCAGCATGGGCCTACTCAGCAGGCTTGCTTCAGTGTGCAATCGCGAAATTCCCATTGAGTGAGCATCGCGTTCAATCGTCTCCAGCAGTGCTGAGCCATGGCCCTGCCGAGAGGAGCGTCCTCGGCAGTAAATCAAAGAAAGTCGGTTTTTGGGATGGCGAATCGCGAATCCATCGTCGTTGCCGCTGATCCAACCTTTGCCTTCTTCAAAGTTTCGATCTAAGACTCCCGGCAGCAGAGCAAGGTTCACCCAGGCCCTTACCTGCTCAGGGGTGTAGGCCAGTGGGGCTTGTGTTTGGATGGAATCAATATAAATCTCGCGCAAAAGGTTCGCATCGTTGGAGTCAATGGGGCGCAAAATAGGTCTTGGCATTCCGTCTTTGTGTTTGATGATGATTCTTCAATGGTGCAAATGGGAAACGGTCTTGATGAAATACCCACTTTTCACAACGTTGCAAAATCAGTAAAATCTTACTGAGAATTGCATTCTTCTATGATTTCTAGAATCGAATAGTTCAACAATTATTCCAAAAGTTAGATCCAGTCGGAGCGTTTCACCGCAACAGAGCTTCACAAAGGTAGGCTTGTCATGACTGGGTTTGTCATTGATCTGTTGACGGAAGCCTTGACAGGGCATGGCATTGTGAGTCAAATCACTTTTGGTTTACTGGGAATCAACCCATGACTGACTACTCTGTTTGGATTTACGCAATGCTTGCTGTCGGTGCATTAATAACTGCAGCCGTTGTTTTTACGCTCTCTCAGCCAAGCGATCTACCGTACTTGAATAAGAAAAAGTAATTTTTAAAATTCTCATTTTCAAGAAAACTAATATTTTTTGTGATAGCAACCTACTCTAAACTAAGTATATGGCAACATTCTTATTAAATTAATCCGCAAATTATAAGATATCAAGCACCCCAAGCGCGTGGAACTTAATAATGCGAATTTAGCATTATTTGTGTGGCTAATTTGATTTGGATAAGTAAATTAGTGCAAAAAGTATTCTGGTCCAAAATTAATATTAATTCTTCCTCTGTTTTCTGTTGGGAGGCTTTAGCAGTGAGTTTTAGCTTGATAAGCCCAAATTCAACAGGACGACGTACATCCTGCCAGTCACGAAAGAGACAGCCTGGACCCACCATTTGTAGTGGAAGCCATTGCTACAGTGGCTATATTTACAATTTGCGCGGGCTTAAGTCTGAACAACTTTGCAAATAGCAGTGTAAAAGGTTGATGTTAATAAAAAAAGTCTAATTGACTGTAATCTAAAAAATCAACCTTCGAAAAGATACGGAAACATCTTTTGTCAGCAATTTGAAGATGCATCTATCAATTTCCCGCTTTGGATTTGATAATCCTCATACGTTCTCAGCTGCTCCAAGGTGAATTTTCGTCATCGTGTTGTTCAATTCACCAATGTCGAGGAGTCCTTCAGCGCTAAACCACGGAGCGTTAGCCCAGCTAAACCCTTCCCCAAATGTGTTGTCAGGTGCAACGACATACCAATGACATGCAGTATCAGGAACGTCGACAGAACATTTTGACCAATCATTCGACCACTGGGGGACTTGAACCCACATCACTGCAGCAAGGAAAAACGAAGCGACGTAACGAAGCATCTCAACCTATTTCAAAGTTCAAGTATCTTAATGGAATTTTCAGGATTTGGAGCATTCGTTCTGGGCGTAATGGAGGCGATCTCCGTTACAGCTCGGCTGCAGCAGCCTTTTTAACCAATAGTTGTTCAGAATAAGCTTTGGGTTGATGAAAAGACTTCAAAAAACTGCATTGAAGCGCATTTTGTTTGATTGGCTTTTGATTTCATCCCAAAAGGAAACTCTATATTGATTGAGAAACTGAATCGCAAATGAAAAGTGAGGGGATATAACCTTATTCAATTAAAACATGAAGGCAATTAAAGCTAATACGATAAATTAAATTTAAAATAACAAAATTCACTAAAAGCTGTAAAATTGATCAAAAATTAAAGAGAGATAAAAAGAAATTAATTAAATTTCAAATAATACAATTTTTCAGAGTCCTTAGGTTGCCTTTCTAG
>MDTC01082646.1_pt1 | contig 10820 bp, 13 predicted proteins | sample 811181 | NCBI WGS metagenome assembly MDTC01 (sample SAMN05326644, study PRJNA326480) | marine metagenome | isolation source: seawater | place: Pacific Ocean: North | collected 2011 | reverse complement strand
CCTTTCAGGTATCGGAATTTCATTTGGTTTAGAAAGAATATATCACTTAATGGATGATGGTAAATTATTTCCGGATCATATAAAAACAACTAATGATATTTTAGTTATTAATTTTGGTGAAGAATATATTTATAGAATTCTTTCATTGATAAATAATATAAGAAATAATAGAAGCGTTTCAATATATCCTGATTCTGTAAAGTTGTCTAAACAATTTACTTATGCTGATAAAAATAAATTTAATTATGTTTTAATTTTTGGAGATCAGGAAATGAATGATAAATCTATAAAAATTAAAAACTTAAAAACAGGTGAAGAAATAAAATATAATTTAAAAGTCCCTGTCAAAGACTATAAATTTTAGTAGCGAGGGGGAGACTTGAACTCCCGACCTCCGGGTTATGAATCCGACGCTCTGACCAACTGAGCTACCTCGCCAAATTAGGCCCCAAATATATAAACAATATAGGTAGAGTCAAATAGACCTTTAAAAAAAAAAAAAAAATCTTTTCAGGATCAATTTTAATATATATATTGCTTAATATGTCAGATAAAGTTAAATACGATTTAGAGTTTCCTATTCAAGCGTCTCCTAATATGCTATATCAATATATATCATCAGCTTCAAATTTATCTGAATGGTTTGCCGATAATGTTAACTCAAGAGGAAAAGTTTTTTCTTTTTTTTGGGATGGTATTGAAGAAAAGGCAGAGTTATTATCATCAAAAAATAACTCTTTTGTCAAGTTTAAATGGTTAGAATATGATGATGATTCTTTTTTTGAAATCAAAATTACAGTCGATGAGATAACAAAAGATGTTTCTTTGATTATAACTGATTTTGCAGATAGTGATGAGGTTGAAGAAGCTAAAATGCTTTGGGAAAGTCAAATTTCTGACTTAAAAAGTGTTATAGGTTCTTCATAATAACTTTTAGTGATAAACTTTAATGGAAATATAGTAGAGGAAAGTAACCAGCTTTCTAATAATAGAGGGTTTTTATTTGGCGATGCAGTTTTTGAAACCTTAAGATTAATATCCAATAAAATTATTTTTTGGGAAGACCATTATTTTAGATTAATGGCTTCAATGAGAATATTAAGATTTGATATTCCTGAATACTTTACACCCGATTTTTTAAAAAAAGAAATTTTAAAACTTAATAATGAAATTAATTTTGGTTTAGACGCCAGAGTTAGAATTACAGTTTTTAGAAGTTCTGAAGGACGATATAAACCAAAAAGTAATGCAGTAAGCTTTATTATTAATATTGATAGATTAAATAGCTCAAAGTATACTATAAAACAACAAAAAGTTAAAGTAGACCTTTACAAAGATTATTATTTAAACAATCAACTAATTAACTCTATTAAGTCAAATAATAAATCTATTAATATTTTAGCTTCAATTTTTGCTAATGAAAATGAATTAGATAACTGTATTTTACTTAATAATAATAAAATGGTTTGTGAATTTATAAATGGAAATTTATTTTATGTTAAAGATGATAAAATTTATACACCAAATTTACAATCAGGTTGTTTGAACGGTGTTTTAAGAAAAAATCTTATAAACATAATTAAGTCAACTGAACTTAGTTTAGAGGAAGTTAATGTTTCCCCATTTGATCTTGTTGCTGCAGAAGAATTATTCATGACAAATGTAATACAAGGTATTACTCCGGTTAATAATTATAGAAGAAAAAACTTTGATATTAAAATTGCTTCAAGATTAATTGATCTACTGAATGATTCAATTAATTATAGTTAGGGTTCTCTGGTGAATTTGACCATAGCTTATAATAGTCTCCAAATTTCTCAAGTTTATTCTTCCACAATAATTTTTCTGAATTAAAAATATCTGAAATTTTATAATCTTTAGAAATGAGCCATGATTTTTCTTCTATTTCTCCGTTAAGTTGTTTTTTTTCCCAACCTGAATATCCTAAAAAAAATTTTATTTCATGTTTATTTATTTTTTTATTCTTTATTAATTCAATAGCTTTTTCATATTCATTTCCCAAAAAAATATCATCTGTTATCATTGTGCTATTTTTAAATAAGCTAGTTTTTTTATGAATAAAATGTATTGTATCAATCATCACTGGCCCTCCCGTATAAATGGGTATATTAAGCTCTTCATATTTTGAATTCACGTCGGATAATAAATAATTTGATTTTTTGTTCAAGATAAATCCGATAGTTTCTTTTTTATCATTTTTCACAATTAGAATAACCGATTTGTTAAATTCAAAATCATTTATCAGTGTATAGTTCGATATTAAAATCTTTCCCTTAAACAACTTAAAAAAATATTATTTCACTTTTTTTGTTTCCATTTAAATAATCTTGACCACTAATAGTCTTTTTCCCTTCAATTTTAAGACTTTTTATTATAATTGACCCACAATTTGTACTAATTGACAGTTTTTTAAATTCATTTATTAATCTCATTCCATTTTTTTGCTCAGAACTTTTTGGGCTTACACTAACATCATAGATTAAAACTTTTTTATTTGTTTTCTTTTCCTTAGTCCAAGCGCATGGATTTGGAGAAAATCCTCTAACAAAATTATAAATATTATCAGCTGAGTCGTTCCAATTAATTCTAGTATTTTCACGATTTAATTTTGGTGCTAATATTAAGTTTTTTGAAATTATTTGTTTTTTAAGATCAAGACTCTTTTCTAAAATCATTTCTATAGATTTTAAAATAAATTTGGCACTCATATTTCTAAGTTTTTTGTAAAGTGATTCAAAGTTATCTGCTTTTTTAATACTTAATTTTTCTTGATAAATTATATCACCCATATCAAGCTTTTCATTAATGAAAAAACTCGTTAATCCTGTTTCTTTTAATCCTTTGACTAAAGCCCAGTTAATTGGTGCAGCACCTCTCAAATTGGGTAAAAGTGATGCATGAATATTAATTGTACCCATCCTAGGGATCTCCCACACTTCTTTTGGTAGAAACTTGAATGCAACAACAATAAATAAATCAGCATTAAAGTCCTTTAATGAGTCTATAAAATCATTATTTCTTAAATTTTCATTTTGAAATATTTTTATTTTATTTTTTATGGTATATTTTTTTACAGCACTCAAGTTAACCTTCATTCCTCTACCAGATTTTTTATCTGGAGAAGTAACTACGCATAACAATTTATGATTTGATTTATAAATTGAATTTAAACTTTCTATTGCAAAATCTGGTGTTCCAAAAAAAATAATTTTAAGTATCCTACTCATAACCGACAACTTTTTTAATAAATTTAATTCTTTCTTTTGTACTTATTTTTGGTATCTCTGTTAGACTTAAATTAAAGCTTTCATAGGTTTGTTGTAATGACTTATCAATATATAAAGATTGTTCAAAAGTTTCATATCTCTCAGAATCATTTATATATATTTCTTTCCAGGGTCTTAATATAAAAATATAATCATAATTTATTTTTTTTGATGTTGAAACTAGATTTTTTGGTATTTCAATATTTTTGAAATTTAGATACGCTAAAACATCTATTGGCCCACGGTCATAAACAGAATAAGTAGACAAATTTATATTTAATTTATACTGTTTATATCTTAATTTGAATAACTCTTTACTGAACTTAATAGGATTTTCCAGAAAGAATTGTTTAATTCCTTTCTTTCTCATTTTTTGTGTTATTTCTCTTGAAATTTCATGAAAACAGTAAAAGCCATGTCTTTCTAGTTGAGAAACTAACTCTGTTTTACCAGTCGAAGGTCCACCCGTTATTAAGATTTTTTTCATCAAATATAATTATGTGTAATATAGAAATATAATTTGTGATTATATTTGGAAGTAATGTCAAAAAAAAGTGAATCTTTCTATAATAATTTAAGTGTTAAATTAAATGAGATTCATCATTGGCCTACAAATTATGTTTTTAAGTTTATTATAGAAAATAAAAAAGAAAAAATAGATCAACTTAAAAGTGAATTTTTAGAATTTAATTCTAAAATCACTAAAAAATTTTCATCTAAAAACAAATATGTTAGCTTTACAATTATTGTAAGGTTAAATTCTGCGAACGAAGTAATAAAAAAATACAAAGAAGTTTCTAAAATTGAAGGAATAATTTCTTTGTAGTAAAAAAATATTTAATTTTAACTAAAATCATAAGTTTTGATAGACAATCTAGAATATAATAGCGAAAGGGAAGATTTAATTATCCCTGAATATGGTCGTCATATTCAAAAAATGGTTAATATGGCGATTAATTGTAAAGATAAAGTTGAAAGAAATAATATGTCAAAAGCAATTATTGGTGTTATGGGTAATTTAAATCCTCATCTGCGTGATGTCCCTGACTTTCAACATAAATTATGGGATCAACTTTTTATAATGTCTCAATTTCAACTTGATGTTGACTCACCCTATTCTAAACCAATTAAAGAAGTTTTTGAACAAAAACCAAAGAAGCTTAATTACCCTCAAAATCATCCTAAATATAGATTTTATGGAAATAATATTAAGAAAATGATTGATGTCGCAGTTACTTGGGATGATGGAGAAATGAAATCTCAGTTAGTTTACATTATCGCAAATCATATGAAAAAATGTTTTTTAAATTGGAATAAAGATACTGTTGAAGATTCTGTTATTTTTCAACATTTAACTGAACTTTCAGGCGGAAAGATTATTACAGATTTAATTGACAAACCATTATCTTACTCAAAAGATTTGATTTCTTTCTCAAGTAAAAAACATTCAAAATCTGGAAAAAAAGGAAAAAAACCCTACAGAAATTTTAAGAGGAAATAAATGAATTCTTTCAAAGTAGAGGGAGGTGTCAAGTTAAGTGGAGATGTTTTTCCCCAGGGCGCAAAAAATGAAGCTCTACAAGTTATTTGTGCTGTTATTTTAACAGAAAAAGAAGTTATAATTGATAATATCCCTGAAATATTAGATGTTTTAAAACTTATTGATTTACTTGAATATATCGGAGTCAAAATAAATAAAATTAAAAAGAATAAATATTCTTTCGAGGCTAAATCTATTGACTTAAATAAATTAAATTGTGATATCTACAATGAGAAAGCTAAAGGGCTTAGAGGTTCAATTATGGTTATTGGCCCATTATTATCAAGGTTTGGAAAAGCCTCAATCCCTAAGCCTGGAGGTGATAAAATTGGTAGAAGAAGATTGGATACTCATTTTGAATCATTAATTAAACTAGGTGCAAAATTTAATTATAATAAACAAAATTATATATATAATGTAGATGCGTCAAGTTTAAAAGGAAATAAAATCCTTTTGGATCAACCCTCAGTTACTGGTACCGCAAATCTTATAATGGCCTCTGCATTAGCAGATGGGGAAACAATTATTTATAATGCTGCCTGTGAACCTTATGTTCAACAACTATGTAAAATGATAAACAAAATGGGAGGAAAAATATCAGGAATTGGATCCAATTTAATCAAAGTTCGTGGAGTTAATTTTTTAAAAGGTTGTAATCATAAAATTGAGCCTGATATTATTGAAATTGGAAGCTGGATAGGGCTTGCAGCCTTAACTCAAAGTGAAATTACTATCAAAAATGTTAATTTTAATTATTTAGAACAGATTTTAAATGTATTTACAAAACTTGGATTATCATTTGAAAAATGTGATAATGATTTAAAAATCCCAGCACATACAAATGGTTATCAAATACAAAATTATATAGACGGAAGTATTTTGACAATTTCTGATGGACCATGGCCCTTATTTACGCCAGATTTGCTGAGTATTATCCTTGTTGTTGCTACACAAGCCAGAGGGAGTGTTCTCATTCATCAAAAAATGTTTGAAAGCAGATTATTCTTTGTTGACAAACTAATTGATATGGGAGCTAAAATAATTTTATGTGATCCACACAGAGCAACAGTTATTGGTCATGATTTTAAATCCAAACTAAAATCTACAACTATGACTTCACCGGATATAAGAGCTGGTATATCACTTTTAATTGCAGCTCTTTCAGCTAAGGGTACAAGTGTTATTCATAATATTGAACAAATTGATAGGGGATATGAGAATATTGATATTCGACTAACTAAAATTGGAGCTAAAATTAAAAGAATTAATAATTAGCGTTTGCTAATTTTATTTCCTGTAATTTGCTTTTGCATTTTACATTTAAATCTTCCATATTGCCCATTAGGATAATTAATCAAACTTTTATGTTTTGTTTTTCGTCCTTGAACTCTTTTTCTCCATAATTTAAAGCTAGATGGTTTAAGATTATTCCTCATTAATTTAATAACTTCACCTTCTTTCAATTTAAACTGTGATAGAATTGCATCAAAAGGAGTTCTATCTTCCCATGCCATCTCAATAATCCTATTTAAATCTCTTTCCTTCATTTATAGAGATTTTAAGTATTTATCCGCATTTTCTATTAAAGTGACTTTTTTTGTTTCTTCCATTTTATCAAAACTGCTAATTAACATTCTCATTCTTGGATTTTTTATAAAAAAGTCTCTTTGTTTGTCCATAAAATTCCAAAAAAGTGAATCCCATGTTTTACACCAATCTCCTTTCTTATAATTACTCATCTTTAAAATATAGTTACTACTGCTTATGTAGGGCTTCGTTGACATCATACCTGCATCTGAAAATTGACTCATTCCATATACATTTGGAACCATTACCCAGTCATATGAGTCTATAAACATTTCCATAAACCACCTATAAACTTCATTAGGATCGAACTCACAGAGAAGCATAAAGTTTCCAATAATCATTAATCTTTCAATATGATTAGCATAAGCTGATTTATTTATTTTTTTTATTGTATCATCAATTGGATCTATTCCTGTGTTTCCACTATAAAATGATTCTGGAATTTTTCTTTTAAAATTCCAAAAATTCTTAATTCTTTCTTTTTGACCAACAGCAATATAAACTCCTCTAATAAATTCCCTCCATCCAATTATTTGTCTTATAAATCCTTCACATGAATTTAATCTAATGTTTTTTTCAGTATAATATTTTAATGATTTTTCGATGATATAATTTGGACTTATCAATCCTGAATTTAATAAAGGTGATAGAACACTATGATTTAATATAGACTTTTCCTTTAGAACTGCGTCCTCGTAAGGACCAAACTCATCAAATCTGTTTATTAAAAAATCATCTAGCCATATTTTTGCTTTTCTAAAATCAGTAGGATAAATGAAATCTTTAATTTCACCAGGATTATTTGAATAAAATTTATTTACATATTCAATCGAATCAATATTAATTCCTTCATTTTTAAAAACTTTTAATTTAGGAGGCTCTTTATCTTTTGGATATTTTTCTCTATTTAAATCATCATATGTCCACTTACCTCCAACAGGTTGGCCGTTATTTATTAAAATATTTAATTCTGCTCTTTGTTTTTTATAAAATGATGTCTGAAAGAATTTTTTCTTATCAGTTCTAAAAAATGATTTTAATATCTCTTCTGAGGTTATAAATAAAGGATTATTGTGAATATTTAACTTAATTTTTTTTTGTTCAGAATGTTTAAATAGTCTCTTCGATAGCCAATAATCAACAGGGTCATAAATATTAATTTCATTAATGTTTTTTATATTGTCAATAAGAATTCTTACATCAGACTCTTCCTTAAATGAATCTATGTAGGTGACTTTTTTACCTAATTTTAAAAGATAGCTCTCATATTTTTTCATTGAAATTCTATGGAAAAGAATTTTTTGCTTGTGAAAACTAAATTGCTTGAAAAATAAATATTCTTCTACAATTATAAAGTTTTCTGTTTTATTAATCAATTCAGAATTGTCAAATAACTGATTTGGAAAAATAATAGCAGTTGATTTTTTCAAGATACAGCTTCTTTATATGTTTTTAAACACCTCATTCTTGCTAACTTATGTTCAACTATTTCTTTTGGATAATTATTTGTGTTGTATTCGGGGACCCACTTTTTTATGTATGCTTTTTCTTTATCAAATTTTTTTTGTTGCTCTGACGGATTAAATATTCTAAAGTAGGGTGCAGCATCAACCCCACATCCAGCTACCCATTGCCAATTCCCAATATTACTAGATTGTTCATAATCAAATAGTTTTGTTGCAAAATATTTTTCACCGATTTTCCAATCAATTAACAGGTGCTTACATAAAAAGCTAGCAGTTATCATTCTAACTCTATTATGCATAAATCCTGTTTCGTTAAGCTCTCTCATTCCTGCATCAACTATTGGATAACCTGTTTTACCATTACACCATGCCTTAAACTCAACCATGTTGTTCCTCCATTTTATTTTTTCATATTTTGATTTGAAACTTTTAGTGATAGTAGAGGGGAAATGCCAAAGGATCTGCATAAAAAACTCTCTCCAAATTAATTCTTTTAAAAAAGTTTTATTATTTGACATATTACTCTTTTTAACAAGAGATCTAATGCTTTTTGTTCCAAATCTAAGATGTAATCCTAATTTACTAGTAGCATTGATTGCTGGAATATTCCTATCTCTTTCATAATTATCTATAATGTTTTCATTAAAATTAATATCAGGAGGAATAATTTTAGACAAATTAAAATTAATTTTATTTTGATCTTTTAATTTACATTCAAGAGTTTTTATTTTACTTATAAAATTCTCTGAATCGTAACTCTTAAAACCATCATTAATAAGTTTTTCAATCCATTTCCTAGAGTAAGGAGTGTAAACGACATAGGGTTTTCCATCTTTTTTTACAACTTCATTTTCCTCAAATATTACTTGATCTTTATAACTGAAGGATTTGATATTAGTTGATTTTAAAAAATCAACTACTTCGTTATCTCTTTCTAATGCATATGGTTCATAGTCTTTATTCCAGAAAACTTTATCTATTGAAATTTCTTTACAGATTTTTTTAAAAATTTTTAACGGATTACCATTTAAAATTGTAAGAGATGAATTATACTTTTTTAGCTTTAAATTAATTGAGTCTAATTGTTTGTATATGAATGAAAGCCTGTGGTCATTTTTTTCAAGATTTTTAGTGATATTATTGTCAAAAATGAAAATTGGATACACAATTTCACTTTGTTTCATAGCTTGAAAAAGACCATGATTATCAACTAATCTTAAATCTCTTCTAAACCAAAAAATTGATTTTGAATTCACTAATTTGATTCAATTGTTGATAATCCTCCATCAATTGCTATGATTTGACCAGTAATCCAGCTTGATTTTTCAGAAATTAAATAGTCAATTAAATTAGAAATATCATTAGGATCTCCAATCCTCTTTAGCGGATGTCTGTTGGCTGATTTTTCAATTTTAATTTCATTGTTTAAAAATCTATTTGCTAGAGGAGTATTCACAATAGATGGAGCTATAACATTTACTCTAATTTTTGGTGATAATTCTGCAGCTAGTGATTTAGCTAATCCTTCTATTGCACCTTTGGAGCTAGAAACACTAGTATGAAAAGGCATTCCTCTTTGAACTGCAACTGTACTAAACAAAACTATACTTGCTGAGTTCGAGTTAGTGAGATTTTTTAAAACACTTTTAAGTGATTTTATTAATCCTATTAAATTAATCTCAAGATCATCTTTAAATGATTCTATACTTAAACTTTTAAATGGTCTAAGATTTATACTCCCAGGAAAATATATAAAACTGTCAATAGTATCTGGAATTAAAGATGTATCTAATTCATCATTTAAAACATCATATTTAATATAATTTATATTTTCTGGTAAAGACTCATTAGATCGACAAGCAACAAAGACATTATGCTCTTCTGATATTTGATTGATAAGTGATAGGCCAATTCCTGAGGAACCACCTATTAATAATATATTTTTTTTCATTTTATTTCTCCGAATATTTCAATTAATTTTTCTTTTCTGTAATTAAATATTTCTTTTAACTGATTTTTTATAAAAAGTGTATTTAGAAATTCACCAAAAATTCCACCAGGTATTTTGTAGTGAATTACATCCTCCATTTCAATTCCATTCTCAATCTCTTTTATAAAGTGTTTGTGATGCCATAATGAATAAGGGCCAAATCTTTGTTCATCGACAAAATATTCCTCATTTACTACATGAGTTATTTCAGTTACCCATTTTAAAGGTATTTTTAAAATTGGCTTTACTGTATACTGAATTATTTGACCTTGATAAACAGGTTTAAAATCACAGTCTGTAATTTTAAAATTCATGTATTCAGGCGTTATAATAGATAAATTTTTAGGATCTGATAAAAAACTCCAACCTTCATGTTTTGTAATTGGTAGGTCTTGTTTAGTATGAATCTTAAAAATTTTCATAATATTTGTAAATACTCAATTAAAACAAAAGTCATGCAAAAGTTTATTTTATCAATTTTAATTTTATTAATATTTAATTATTCATTTTCTCAAGTTCAATCACCAATTCCTAGCCCAAGAGCAAAAATTGCACAAAAAGTAGGTTTAGTCGATATAAATTTAGATTATTCTAGACCATCTAAAAAAGGGAGAATAATTTTTGGGAATTTAGTTCCTTTTAATCAAATCTGGAGAACTGGAGCTAATCAAGCTACTACAATTTCATTCTCAGATAATGTTAAAATTAACAATCAACTTATTCTAAAGGGGGAGTATTTCATTTATTCTGTTCCCAGAGAGTCAAAATTGGATCTTGTTATATATGAAAAAAATGAATCGTGGGGATCATTATCATCATTTGATGAATCTTTAATTAAAGCAAGAGTAACTAGTGATTTTTATGATTTACCATTTGCAATTGAAACATTTACAATTTCTCTTGGTGATATATCAAACAATGGAGCAAGTTTAAATATATCGTGGGATAAT
>MDTC01066143.1_pt1 | contig 10820 bp, 8 predicted proteins | sample 811181 | NCBI WGS metagenome assembly MDTC01 (sample SAMN05326644, study PRJNA326480) | marine metagenome | isolation source: seawater | place: Pacific Ocean: North | collected 2011 | reverse complement strand
GGCGCCTTCGGTCAAGGCATGGACGTCGATGATCTGGTGAGCGGTAGCCACAGATACGGTGCCCGGGGTCAATGTAATAGAATTAGCGTATATGACCTGGCCGAGTTCTGTGCGCTGACTGGCAGGGGTGCGGAATAGAACAGGACTGATTGGTAATTTGGGATCAAGGATAATGCGGGCGACATCAATGTTCGCCTTGATGATCTCCCAAGACAGCCAGGGTACATAAGTTATCGCCCGCCATCCCAGATGGATAGGGTGACCTTCGTGGTCCACCAAATCCATTCGATGAGCGATCAGCACAACCAAAATGCAGGATGCGATACCGAGCCAGATTAAGAGCGGCTCAAAGTGACCTGATAACAGCAGCCATATAATAAACAAAACAATGGCCAGACTAAATTTTTTTAACACTCAATCCCCGTTAAACTATGGACTAAATAGTCTCTGACCTGGGTAGTTATTTTTATTCACCCAGGTTAGGAAAAACTAGCGGCCTTTTATCCAGGCATCAAGGCAGTTCGACCGCATATTCCGTTAGCGGGCGTATTTCTTTGATAAGGCCTTGTTTTTTCAGGAAGCGGGCAAACCTATCGTACCGGGTCCGGTCCAAGGCAGCTGGTCGAAGCGCGAATCTCGGAATGGTGTCCCGCCACGCCCGTTTATTCAGCTCATCATTGAGGTTTTCGTGCGCCCCAATAAAGGCGGCCCAGCTTTCTGCCGGATGATTTACCAGGAATTGGGTGCCCTTTTCGAGAGCTTCGAGGAATTTCCGGTAGCGGGAATCGCCTAACTTCGATTTGTTGGCGATAATGATAAGTTCGTCATAAGCGGGAACGCCTTCCTCTTCGGGATAGAAGGCCCGGCCCGGCTTTTTCACAATATCCATCTGATTGAGTTCAAAATTTCTAAACGCGCCGATTACCGCATCCACTCTGCCGGTGATAATTGAAGGCGACAAGGAAAAGTTGACATTTACCAAAGTTATATCCTGAAGACTCAAGCCGTGCTTTTGCAGCATTGCGGAGAGGAGGGCGTCTTCAAAACCACCCACGGAAAATCCAATTTTCTTGCCTTTGAGATCGGCGATGCTTTTGATCGGCCCGTTTTTTAGAACCACCAATGAATTAAGGGGTGTGCTGACCAATGTCCCGATACGGATCAAAGGCAGGCCTTGCGAAACCTGAACATGAAGTTGGGGCTGATAAGAAACTGCCAGATCGGCTTTGCCGGCAGCAACCATCTTAGGAGGGGAGTTAGGGTCTGCCGGAGCGATCAAATCAACATCCAATCCAGCGTTCTTAAAGAAGCCTTTTTGTTTAGCGACGATTAGTGGCGCATGATCTGGGTTGACGAACCAATCCAACATAAGTGTCAGTTTATCGGCGGCTTTGACGATATTGCCCGATGCCAGGACCAAAGCGGTGACAATCGGAATAAGGTGCAGTTTTTTCATGGCATGTTCCTACAAGGTCAATCGTTACTGGGTTGGGTTTCTGGAAGCCAGACGAGCGCGCGCTTTAAGGCTGCGTCGACGGCGAAATAAAGGGCAACGGCAATAACCGTCAATACAAATAGTGCTGCGAACATGACGTCGATCTGCATCCGTCCGTTGGCGTGCATCATCAAATAACCGAGTCCACTTGATGATCCGACCCATTCGCCGACGATGGCGCCGATAGGTGCAACGGCGGTAGCGACACGTAGACCGGAGGCAAAAGAGGGCAGGGCTGCCGGAATACGGATATGGCGAAGAATCGCCCAGCGGGTGGCGTTCATTGTGCGGGCAAGATCAAGATAACCGGTTTCGGTTTGGCGCAAGCCGTCATAAAAAGCTGCTGTAACTGGAAAATAGATAATCAAAGTCGCCATGGCGACTTTCGACGCCATACCGTACCCGAACCAAATGGCCAACACCGGTGCCAAGGCAAAAACCGGAATAGCTTGGCTGGTTACCAAGATAGGCATGAGCCAGCGCTGGGCCGGGCGAAAATAACCCATGATCAGAGCACTGAGAGACCCCAACACGGTTCCGAATAATAGGCCCAGAATAATTTCCGCGACGGTCGTGCCGACATGACCGAAAATGATTTCGGCGCGTGATATAAGCGCCTTTGCTACCAAATCGGGCGACGGCAGGATATAAGGCGGGCTGTTGGTCAGCCACACCACAATCTGCCATAAGAATAACAGGCCGATAAAAATCGTTAGCGGACGCAGCAAGGCCATACTATGCCTGCCTTTCATCGGCACGGGCCAGCCGATCCAAAAGGTCAGCCTGGCCTTCGAGGACTTGCGGATCGTGAAGATCTCTGGGTGCATCACCGGTTAATTCAAGGGGGGCGGCTAAGGATACGGGCCTACCCGACAAGACGAAAATTTTGTCGCTGAGCCGCAGGGCCTCCAAAGGATCATGCGTTACTAAAAGGACTGTGCTGCCCGCCAGTAGTTCCGACGCCATGTCCTGGAGACGGACCCGGGTAATAGCGTCTAAAGCCGAAAACGGTTCGTCCATGAGAACGACCGGCCGGTCTTCCATCAATGTGCGGGCGAGGGCAACCCGCAGCCGCATGCCGACGGATAGTTTGTTCGGCAGGTCATCGGCATTTGCCGCCAAACCTACTCGGTTAAGCAATTGCCGGGCGCGCTCCTCGGCAAAGTCATCATGGCCGTTGAGCCCCCGCAGACGCGATCCAAGAGCGACGTTCTCCGCTACGCTCAACCAGGGCAGGAGCAGGTCCTGCTGTGCCATATAGGCGGCTCGGTGTGCCAAAGGCAAATTATCCGAACAAGTGACGGCAACATCACGGGCGTCAGGCACTAGCCCGGCGATCAAGCGCAGTAAGGTGGTTTTCCCCACGCCACTGGGGCCCAGGAGGCATGTCCAGCCTCCGGCCACCAGCGTAAGGTCCAATTCTTCGAACAAAATAGCGGAATCAAAGGCCAAGTGACCGGCTTTTAGGGTGACTGAAAATGATGTTTCTTTAGGTGGATAATTTTGCTTCGGCTCTGTCATCACGCACTCGTCCCTACGCCGGTCTTAGCCAGTTCAGGTTCGAGGGGTCGTCTCAGGATTGAGGCCTCTCAGCCGGTTATCGGCTCCCCCCAGTGGGTAAGGCGCGACTATGCCTTCGCCTAACGATGGACGCAACATGAATTTTTCTGAGGAAACTACCCGGATTGAATTTTTTCAGCTATTGCTGGATTTTTCGGTGTAATAGAGCCTAATATTTAGTATTAGAAATAATATGAGTAATATTTCCAGACGTATATTATTAGCCTATTTAGGTATTTTACTAGCCAGCATTTCTGCCAATGCGACAGCACAATTAATTAAGAAATTTAGGAAATCGAATGTAACGATTATATCGTCCGGCCAAATATTTACCTTCAATATTGAACTGGCTGAAGACAGCAAACAGCACGCCTTAGGTCTGATGTACCGCCAAAAACTAGCTCCTGATGCAGGTATGCTGTTTGACTATAAAACTCCGCACCGTATCAGCATGTGGATGAAAAACACCTTCATTCCGCTTGATATGATTTTCATCGCCGCCGACGGCCGGATAGTCAACATCGCCGAGCGGACAATTCCGAAGTCCACAACGGTTATTTCTTCTCATGAAAATGTGAAGGCAGTTCTTGAAGTAAACAGCGGCACGGTCGCCAAATTGGGCATAAAGCCCGGCGATCTCGTTCGTCATCGAATATTTGAGTGAATTCTATCCGCCCACTTTCTGAACGAGCTTGAGACCATCGTCGATGGGGATTATGGAGAGATTTATGCGGGGGTCCTTTTTTAACTTTTCATTGAGTGCCCGGATGGACTTGGTCGATTTTTCCTGATCCTGTTCGTTCAGAACCCGGCCATTCCAGAACATATTGTCATTGTCGAAGGCGATTACTCCGCCGGGGCGGGCCAGTTGCAGGGCGTATTCGTACTAACGATCATAGTCCTTCTTGTTGGCATCAATAAAAACCATATCGAAATTTACGTTATTACCTTCGCTGATTAATTCATTCAGCGTATCGATGACGGTTCTCTTTTTTTTGGCGTTGATTATCGTTGGCTGTGGAATTATTATCGCGGCCTTTTTTTCTCATAGAGTGCGTGGGATTATCAATCCTATCTATTTTTTCCTTCAATCAAACCGACCGAGAAGGACATCAGCGGCGGCACCAGGGCGAGGGTAAGCACGGCGGACAAAGACAGACCGCCCAGCACCACCGAGCCCAAGCCACGATAGAGTTCCGAACCGGCGCCAGGAAAAATCACCAGGGGCAGCATGCCAAAGATCGATGTCAGAGTGGACATGAAGATTGGCCGAACCCTATTGCGCGTGGCTTCCTTGATAGCGTCGGCTACTTCCATACTTTCATTGCGGATATGGTACAAGGTCTGATGGACCAGCAGAATGGCATTGTTGACCACAATACCGATAAGAATGATGAAACCCATCATAGTGAGCATATCGAGTGATTGGTCGACGTAAATATTCAAGATAGCAAGACCCATAAGACCGCCGGCCGCCGCCACCGGCACTGTCAGCATTACGATAAACGGGTAGAGGAAGCTTTCAAAAAGAACAGCCATTACCAGATATACGATCACGATGGCGAGCAGGATATCGAAGACGATCTCGTTCCAGGTGTCGATCAGTTTATCGGCACTGCCGGAAATACGAATTTGCACATCGTCCGGTAGTCCTCGCTTGATCATTGGTCTGACGACCTGGTCACGAATAACGTCGATGGCGGCCTCCAACGGAATATTGTCGCGCGGACTTACTTGCAAGGTGACCGTGCGGAAGCGGTCAATGCGGCGGATCGCCGCCGGTCCCGTCGTGACCTCGATATCGCTGAGCGCTTCGACCGGCACGACACGGCCGTCCCGCGTTACTATGGGCAAGTCATAGATGGCTTGGGTGTACTCGCTTTCCAGATCAGGTCCCTTGAGGGTGAGGTCTAACCGTTTGCCTTCGAAGGTAACTTCGGCGATGCGGACACCGTCATTGAGGGCGTCCAGGGTCAGGCCTAATTCATTGGCGGTGACGCCGTTGTCCGACAACTTCAGCCGGTTGGGGATAATGCGGATTTCCGGTTCGTTTAAAGTAAGCGACGGCATGGGCCGGATGCGATTGCCTTCTGGCGGAGGGAACTTACCCAGAAGCCGGAAGAAGATTGATTGCGCGACGCGATAGTTCTGCGGCAGATCATGGCCCAGTACGTCGATACTAATGGCGCGACCTGAACCGATAGAGCGGCCCCAGAGCGACGGTTGAAAGACGAAGGCAATGGTGCCCGGTTCGGCTCGTGCCGGGTTTTGCAGGATGGAAATCAATTCACTCGCCCGCGACGCATCCTCGTGAGTACCGGCGATGAAGGCACGGCCTCGGAGCGCCACAAAGAAGAAGCGTTTGATAACTTTCTCCAACTCGTTTGGAGTGTCACTCGATGCGTCCTGCGTCCCGTCATTGCCCCCATCTGCAGCGACATCGACGGATTTGGTCCAACGCGGGCGGGTTTTCTCCTGCACCCGTGTCATGATTTCTTCCATAGTATCCAGATTGTATCCAGCGGGCGGTTGGACAAAGCCGATAACCAGGTTGCGGTTGCCCGTGGGCAGGTAGTCAAGTTTTGGCAAGGCCAGCAAGGCAAAAATGCCTGCGCCGAAGGTCATAACGAAAACCATCATGAGGGCTTGGAACTTGCGTTGCACTACATAGCCTGCAAAACCAACCCAGAAGCGGGTAAACCCGGTTGCAAATTCGTCGACACCCGGCAAATGCAACATTTTGCCTTCCCCCATGACGGCGCTGGTGAAAATCCGGTTGGAGAGTGCCGGGATCAGGGTTATCGAAACGAACAGAGACAGAATCACCGATACCGAAATGGCAACGCCGATGTCGCGGAACAACTGTCCCGCCTCCAGGTCCATGGACAGGATCGGTATAAAAACCATCACCGTGGTCAGCGAAGATACCAGGACGGCGGGCCAGACCTGGGATGTTCCTTCGTAGGCCGCTTTGGCGGCGCTCATGCCGCTTTGACGAAGCCGGAAGATGTTTTCGAGGACGACGATAGCGGCATCCACTACCATGCCGACGGCGAAGGCGATACCGGCAAGGCTGACCACGTTGAGGGAGCGCCCGAGGAAGGTCATGGCGACAAAGGTGCCAATAACTGAAACAGGAATGGCGGCGCCGATTACCACGGTAGGCCGCCAGGATCTGAGGAACAACAGCAGGATAAGAATGGCCAGGCCGCCACCGATGTAGATGTTCTGTACCACCAAATCTATGGAAGAATTGATGTATTCGGTCTCGTCATAAACCTGGGTCATTTTGAGGCCCGCGCGGCGCACCGGCCCGTTGGCCAACTCGTTGGCGACGCGGCGCACCGCTTTCATGGTTTCCAGCACGTTAGCGCCTTGTTCGCGGGTCAGGTTCAGGCCCATGGCTGGGGTACCCCGCATCTTCGATCTTGCGAACGCCTCTTTGTAGGAGACCTGGACCTGTGCCACGTCGGTCAGCATGACCCGGCCCAACCCTTCTCCGCCGCCGGCTTGACTATCCTTGAGTTCGCTGCGCAACAAAACGCGCCGGATTTCTTCCGGCGTTTTTAATTCACCTTCGGTGCGCACCACATAGCGCCGCTTGCCCTCATTGATATCACCGCCGGTCACCGAGGCATTCTCGGCCCTGAGCCGGTTGACGATTTCCGGAATGGTCAGGCGGTAGTGAGCCAACTTATCCGGGTCCACAATAACCTGGATTTCCCGTTCGTTGTCGCCGAACAAATTGACACCGCCGATACCGGATATACTTTGAAATCGCTCCTGGATGACATCACGCATAAAGTCGCCATAAGTACTCATGGGACGTTCATTGCCATCCAGCCGCAATAGGCTGAACCAGGCGATGGCGTTGTCTTCGGTGCCGGAAGTACTGATTACCGGTTCGTCGGCCTCCTCCGGATAGCTGGTTACCCGATCAAGCCGGTTGGCGGTCAACAGTAGGATTCGGTTGAACTCCAACCCCGGGGTGAATTCCAAGGTGACGACGCCTTCATTGTGTTTTGCCTCGCCCACGATGCGTTTGAGCCCTTCGATACCTTTGAGCTCCTCTTCTTGCTTGGAGACAATCTCCCGTTCCACTTCGATGGGTGATGCACCCCGCCAGGGGGTTTTGATGATGATTACCGGCTGGCGCACGTCGGGCGCCATCTGAATAGGGATTTTCTGGAGCGAGACCCAACCGAACAGGACTATCATAAGAACTATGGCGACCACGGCGATGGGCCGTTCGATGGCTAGCCGGATTACATTCATTTCCTGTGCCTCCCGATCTATTCAGCCATCTTAATGCGGCCGCCGGCGCCCAGCCGCTCATTGCCCCGCACGACCACCTTGTCACCTGCCTTGAGGCCTTCCAGGACCTGAAACTTATTGCCTACGCCCCGGCCCAGTTTGACATTGCGCATGGTCGCGTTCATGCCTTTGACCACGAAAACAATATTGCCGTTGGCGCGTTTGATAATGGCGTCCTTGTGTACAGTCAGAATCTTATTGCCGTTGGTGAGTGACAGCACCACGGTCACGCTCTGATTATTGGCGAGCCGAGAGGTATCCTTACCAAATTCAGATATCAGGCGGATCGGGCGCGAGCGGGTACGCGTATTGTCCGAAGGGATAATGGCGCGCACCAAAGCGGGATAACGCTTGCCCCCCTCGGTTACGATGCTGGCGCGGGCACCCAGTTTTAGGCCGATCACGCGGAAACTGGGGATTTCGGCTTCCACCTCAGCACTCTTGTCATTCAAGAGTGTCACCACCCGGCTGCCTACATTGGCGTAACCGCCTTCTACAACGTGTTTTTCCAGCACCACGGCGTCATAGGGGGCCCTGATGGTGGCGTCCTTAATGTCGATCTGTAATCTGTTGAGTGTCGCGTTGAACTCAGCCAGTTGGGCCTTCCGTTCCGCCACTAGACCTTCTTGATCCTCGAAACGGGCGCGGGAGAATGCTGCCGATCGCGAAAGGCCCTTCATGCGTTTTAGCTCGCGTTCGGCGTTGCTCACCATGGTGCGGTGACGGGTCACCTGGGCGGAGATGCGCTGGCGTTCTGCCCGGAGGCGGCCTTTGGATAGAGTGGCGATAACCTCTCCCTTGGTCACCCGATCACCAACTTCAACACTGACAGTCTCGACGGCGCCGCTGATGCGGGCTGATAGGGGACCGGTCTGCAGGGCGGTAATGCGGCCAATGACACTGTAAGTCTCTGCTGTGGTTTCCAGACGCACCTCATCGAGTTTGACAGCCTGGGGTGGCCGTTGCGGCGGTCCGCCCCTGCGGCTCGGAGCTGCTTTAGGCACAGCTTTGGCCTCGGGCTGATTGGCGGCGGTTGTTTTCGGGCAGCCCGCGCCACTAAAAAAGGCGGGTATCTCGGCGCCGTCCAGTCCGCCATTTTTGTCGCAATCCATTTCGTTGAAATTTGCCTCAAGGGGCCCACGGGCTTCGGCCCGGTCGACCAAGCCATTGTTATTGGCGTCTAGTCCCTCGGCGCGTTCATTAAGGGGAGGATATTTTGGTTTTAGTGCGGCTTGCGGTTTCTTTGGGCATCCAGTCCCTTGGAAAAAGGCGGGTATCTCGGCGCCGTCCAGTCCGCCATTCTTGTCGCAATCCATTTCGTCAAAATTGGCTTGAAGAGGTCCCATCGCCTCGCCGCGGTCGACCAACCCGTTGTTATTGGCGTCCAAGCCTTTGGCCCGTTCATTTAAAGGCGGGTGCTGCGCGGAAGCGGAAAACGCTATGAGTAAAAAGATAATTGATCCCACGAGGGATTTTATGTCAATTTTTAGGCGCCCGGATATCCGATACATTATTTTCATTTTTGCTTCTTTTCTTTAAACCTTGTTGGCGCGTACTCTAGGTAAATCGAAGCGATACTTCAATCCATCTCTTGGTTTGCCGATATGTCGCCACCTAAAGACCGTCAGCGAAATTAACCATAATTATAACGATCAGGACCTGCATCACGCCTTGGGAGGCGATGACGGTGAAATATCGATTTAGGATGCGTCCCACGCGTTCCGGATCGGGGTTTTCTTTCCGCATTTCTAAGTAAGCACGGACATTGGCCGGTAACAATATGAGCAGTCCTTGTATACTCATTATCGTGGCAATGGCCAGGGCGGCAATTACCCACCAGAAGTCCGGGTAGTCCAAGTCAACATAGCCGAGGCGGACGGCCAAAAACCAGCCCGAGGTGGGCGCGATAATGCCCAAAGTGGTCATGATAAACAAAGTTTTGGGGAGCAACCGAAGCGAAAACTGCCGCCGGAAATCGAAACTCAGACGGCGGAGAATAGGCCCGATGATAAAGCCCATGAGAATATCCCAGCCGGTTAACATCACGCCGGTAACAATATGAACGAATCGGAGCAACCAATCATTCTCTGTCGTGATGGACATGATCATGATGATGAGCGCCAGGGCCACCCAGATGAAATTGCGAAAGTCTAAACCTTCATAAACAAAACGTGATTGGTCTGGGGCGGCAGCGATCATGCGTTTGTCCAGTTAAAACAAATATATTCGACTGACTATGAATCTTAATGATTAACTGACCCGCCATCAATTACTATGCACTGTCCCGTCATGAAGTCACTGTCAGAGGATGCCAGGAAGATGAGGGCGCCGATAAGATCTTCCGGCAATTGGTCGCGTTTGAAGGCGCGGGTATTGACAACGGCCACCCGCGATGCATTTGCCTTGTCATCCAGTCCTTCGATTACCTTTTCACTCAACGTGAAGCCGGGGGCCAGGGTGTTAACGCAGATATTGTCGTTGCCGACTTCCCGGGAAATCGATCGCGTCATAGCCAGGATGGCGCCTTTTGATGTGACGTAGTGCAGCATGTTAGGCGTGCCTTTGAAGAGAGTGCCTGAAGCAATGTTAATGATCTTGCCGGATTGCTGTCTGCGCATCTGCGGCACGGCGGCTTTGGCGCAAAGGAATGGCCCACGTACATTAACGGCCATCAATTTGTCCCAGTCTTCGACTGATATTTCCTCAAAAGGGCCGGGAACGATAGTGCCAAAAATAGCGGCGTTGGAGACGAGCACATCCAGTCGGCCAAATTTCTTTACCGTTTCAGCCACCAAGTCCAGGCACGCCTGTTCATCGGAGACATCGGTCCTCAGGGAAAGGGTTTCAACACCCGGATAGTTCTTTTCGATATCAGCAGCGACTCTACTGCAGTCGTCGATATCTGTAACCACCACGTTAGCCTCTTCCTGGGCCATAGCCTTAGCATAAACGGCACCGATGCCTTGTGCAGCACCGGTCACAACACATACTTTATCGGCCAATCGGCTCATATAATTACTCCTCTTCACCCGGCTGTTGTCCCGGTTCAAATCCACCTACTTCATGGTAGATAGAAGTGCTTTCCTCTTCAAACGCTCTCACCGAGGGAATATCGCCGGGCAGTCCTAATGACGCCCATTTGGCTGCGACCTCTTCGTAAACTTTTTGGCGCAGTGTCGTGCGTTTGGAGAAGACCGGCAAGTGGCGGTGTTCCTTGCAGGCGTTGATTAATGCTTTGGAACCGTAAGGACGTTTTTCCGGTGGGTTTTGGGTCGGGTCGAGCCAAGTACTCCAGGTGTTACGGAGAACATCGATATCGTCGATGGGGTTGCAGCGGCTGGCCATAGCCCAGATAACCTCATCCATATTGGTCGGGTCAACATCTTCATCGACGGCGATAATCCATTTGGTGAAATAGGCACCGCCCGGAACCTGGGCGACCAGGGCAAGT